>ENA-OPBW01001239-OPBW01001239.1-human-gut-metagenome-genome-assembly--contig:-NODE-1239-length-14035-cov-5.826896_pt1 | contig 14035 bp, 14 predicted proteins | sample MGYA00241070_ERZ501456 | MGnify/ENA primary metagenome ERZ501456 (study PRJEB25962, sample SAMEA2042624) | human gut metagenome | biome: human gut; feature: human-associated habitat; material: faeces...
CCCTCGGTCAGGGCAGCAATGACGTTCTTCATGGAAGTAGAACCGCCGGTCGCAACGTTGCCGCTCAGGGTGCCTGCTGCGCTCTCCGCAGCGGAAGAAGCGGTGGTGGAAGCAGAAGCAGCGGTGCTGGATGCGGAAGAAGCAGAGCCGCCGCAGGCGGTCAGGGCAGCAGCCGCAGCAGCTGCACCGCAAACGGTCAGAAACGAACGACGAGAGATCTTTTTCATGATAGAATTTCCTCCATTAAAAACCCGGGCGCCCGCCCGGCACTGTCTTTTTGTGTTTTCCTTGGGAACGGCCTTATTCTACCGCTTTGCCGCCCTTGCTGCGACCATGGACGTGCAAAAAGTGCGTAAAACTTTGTGCATACTGCCAGCCCCAATGTAAAGAACAGGTAACGCGGCACAAAACAAAAAAGCCGCCGGGCGCTCCTGTTTCCAGAAGTGCCCGGCGGCAAAATGTTGTCCGAATCTTATTCTTTGCTGGGGGTAATAGTTTTTCCATCGTAACGGAATACGGCAGTTTGATTATGATAGGCTACCCGCATTATGAACGTACCATTGCTGTATTCTGCAGGAACCCGATTTTCACTTTCCAGACAGAACTTTGCTGAACTGCCATATTCCTGATAACTATGCGGCTCCACTGTCAGTTCATTGCGAATAAATTCCAGTGGATACATATTATTTTCCATATCCGTAAAGGTGCCAGTAATATCTTTCGGCTCCAATATTACCCGCTCGCCGGTATCATTCTGAATCGCGAACAGCGGACAATAGCGCACAGCATAGCCGCTGCCACCGGTTATAACTGGAGCTTCGCACATAAACACCACTCCGTCGATCGTCACCTTCGGACGGTCATTCATCCCTCCGTAGCCGGTCAAAGCCCCTGCGGCGGTCAGCACCAGTGCCCCGGCGCTGAGCTTGAGAAATGTTCTGCGGTCGATCATAGCAATGCACCTCCTGTATCGGGTATCACTTAGAAAATTCTGCTCTGCGGTATCAGACGGTCTGCTTTACAAAGGTATATCCTTCCGGGGCGTTGTAGTCCAGTTCATAGATTTCTCTCTTGCCGCCGCCCTCGATTGTAAAGATAACTTTAGCATTTTTAGCTGCGATCGCATCGTACAGATCCTTCTGGTCAGCATTCAGCGTAAAGTGCATCCAGTCCTCTTTGAGTTGACCCTTTGTCAGAGGGATCTTTCCGTCTTTTTCCAGCAAATCTCCAACGGCATAGTTCTCAATTGACGTCCCATTGATATTCAGGTAGAAATGCGACGATGCATATACCGGTTCAGGCTTTTTGTCCTCAGAACAATCCTTGATGCGTACCTTGACCATAACATCGCCCTTCCACTCAGCTGCCACACCGCCGACCATAGCGTTGTCTTTTTCACGCAGCGCACCAACAGTTGCCTGGAAGCGGCCAAACTTCGTGCTGCCATCACCATCACTGCAGCCGCCCAGCAGCCCGGTCATGGATACTGCCACTGCCATTGCGGCAGAAGTCTTTAAAAACGCACGACGATCCATTTTCATAGCCATATTATAAGCCCTCCTCAAAAGCTTTTTTGCACCCTAAGAGTACCACATTTTACCACGTTGTCAACTATCCGAATTCAGGTTTCACCATTTTATCGTTCCTTTATAAAAGGCCGCATAGAACGGCAGCGGGCGCGGTGTTTGCTGCCGGTCCGGGGCTGCGGTGGAAAAATTTACTTTTTTCAAACAAAATCAAAATTTGCTGTTGACAAAGGGCACCCGGTATGCTAAAATAGCCAAGTCGGGTGCGAACACCTGATGCAAAATGGACGTATGGCCCGTTGGTCAAGCGGTTAAGACAGAGGCCTCTCACGCCTTTAACATCGGTTCGATTCCGGTACGGGTCACCATTTTATAGTAGTAAAACGGTCATGTGCCGTTTTATATAGATGCCTCTTTAGCTCAGTCGGTTAGAGCACCTGACTGTTAATCAGGGTGTCGCCTGTTCGAGTCAGGCAAGAGGCGCCAGCAAAGCGATGGAAATTTTCCATCGCTTTTTTCTTTTTCCCGGCGGCCTTGTTGACAGCACCGCCCCGGGGGGCTATACTTAACACACTATAAAGTATAAAAGGAACCTCTTGCCACGCAGCTTTACGGTGCAGTAAGGCGAAAAGGCGCTCCCTTGGGGGAGCTGGCAATGCCGCAAGGCTTGTCGGAGGGGGGCAAATCCTTGACAAAGGAGAACATCATGAAAAAAGTTATTCTGACCGGCGACCGTCCCACCGGCCGCCTGCACGTTGGCCACTATGTCGGCTCTCTGAAGGAGCGGGTGCGGCTGCAGAATACCGGCGAATATGACGAGATCTTTATCATGATCGCCGATGCGCAGGCGCTGACCGACAACGCCGACAACCCGGAGAAGGTGCGCCAGAACATTCTGCAGGTGGCACTGGACTATCTGGCCTGCGGTCTGGACCCCAACAAGGTGCACATCTTCATCCAGTCCATGGTGCCCCAGCTGACCGAGCTGAGCTTCTACTACCAGAATCTGGTCACCGTCAGCCGTTTGCAGCGCAACCCCACCGTGAAGAGCGAGATCCAGATGCGCAACTTCGAAGCCAGCATCCCGGTGGGCTTCTTCTGCTACCCCATCAGTCAGGCTGCCGATATCACCGCCTTCAAGGCTACCACCGTGCCCGCCGGTGAGGATCAGAAACCCATGATCGAGCAGTGCTGCGAGATCGTGCACAAGTTCAACGCCGTCTACGGCGACACTCTGGTGGACCCCCAGATCATTCTGCCCAAGAATCAGGCGTGTCTGCGCCTGCCGGGCATCGACGGCAAGGCCAAGATGAGCAAGAGCCTTGGCAACTGCATCTATCTGTCCGAGGAACCGGAGGACATCGAGAAGAAGGTCAAGTCCATGTTTACCGACCCCAACCACCTGCGCGTGCAGGACCCCGGCAAGGTGGAGGGCAACCCGGTGTTCATCTATCTGGACGCCTTCTGCCGCCCGGAATACTTCCCGGAATTCCTGCCGGAATACAGCGGTCTGGATGAGCTGAAGGCCCACTATCAGCGGGGCGGCCTGGGGGATGTGAAGGTCAAGAAGTTCCTGAACAATGTCCTCCAGGCGGAGCTGGCTCCCATCCGCCAGCGCCGGGAGGATTGGGAAAAGCGCCTGCCCGACGTGTATGAGATTCTCCGCACCGGCAGCGAAACGGCCCGCAATACCGCCGCCTCCACCCTTCGCGATGTGCGTCACGCCATGCGCATTGACTACTTTGAGGCCAACAACCTCCTGCGTCAGGACTGAATCGGCATAAAAAATCCTGTCCCCCCAACGCTACGGGCTGATAACGAAGTATTAAAAGAGCTTAGTTATCAGGCGTAGCAATGGCAAGGAAAATCACCGAGATTAGTTCATTATGAACTTTTCTCGGTGATTTTTTTATATTCGTACATTCGATTTACGCTAATTCTCCTGCTACAATAATTGCAGAAAATCAAAGGAGGAACAGCGTATGAAGCAGAAATACTATGTGGAACTGAACCGGCAGGAATGGCGGCTTATCATTGAGGGGCTGAACCGGTTCCGCAACAAGTTGATTGCGGCGGGACGGTACACAGATGCCGTAGATGAGATATTAATCAAAGTCACCAAGGCAAAGCCGCAGAAGTCAATGTTGTGGGGATGGAGGCGCTGATGATGGAAAAGTACATTACCGATGAACGCACAGGGTTGAAGTATGAACTGATCGGTGACTATTACCTGATTGCCGGAGATGATGAGCCGGAGGAAGATCAGCCAATCGGGACATGGGGGCAGCGGCACCTTCGCTATCTCAAGGAGCATCGTCGTGTGCGATATGCCAACCTTCTGACCACCGGCATGCTGAACGATTACCTTGCAGACCTCAATGAACAGGCAGAAGCAATGTTTTCTCAGCTTGTAAAGCTGCTTGCCGAAAAGGAAGGCGTAACGGAGGTCCTCAAAGCAGAAAACCAGATGCTTTGGGTGCAGAAAATGAACAATCTTCGAAACACTGCAATGGAAATCGTTTCAAACGAGCTTATCTACCGTTAGAAATGACGGCCATCAAAAAAGAGCATAAGTGTGTTTGCAGAAAAGCCGGTGGATGCCGGCTTTCTTTTTCTGCGGTGAACCGAAAAAGGCCCACAGGATGTTCTATCCTGATAAGCGGAGGTGATGGAGGGGTGACTGCAAAACGGGGGCTGTTCTGGTATGTGGACGGGGAATTGCTGTGCTTTCCCGTTTCCGGTGACGAAGCCGATACGGTCAGCAACAATCATCGGCGGTTTTGGGAAACGCTTCCGCATTCCCTTACCGGCGGGATGTCCTACAACTACTTTCCCCGTGGGCGCGTAGAGCTGCGGCACGGGAAAGCGCTGGTCTATCTGCATCCCACGCTCTGCACACCGGAAATTGATACCCGGATTCGCCATGCTTTTTCGCTGCCCGATGAGATGCAACTGTCGCTCAAGGCGGACGGAAGCCGGCACTATCGCAGTATTCAGAAGGAACAGGAGGGATGAGCATTGGACATACAGCCAGAGAAAACCTGCTGCTTTACGGGGCATCGCCCCCAATTTTTTCCCTGGGGCAGCAACACCGGCGACCCCGCCGCCGCAAAAATGCTTCATGCGCTGGAAAGTGAAATTTTGCAGGCCATTGCCGACGGCTATACGACATTTCTCTACGGCGGTGCGCTGGGGGTAGACACCTGGACGGCGGAGACCGTGCTGCGGCTGCGGAAAAAACTGCCGCTGACGCTGATTGCGGTTCTGCCCTTTCCGGGCTATAACGCCGATGTAACAGAGGATTCCTATCGACAGATCATAGCGGAATCTGACCGTATTCTCTATGTGGAAGCTACGCGGCGAATGTCCGCTCTGGCGGCCCGGGACCGGTATATGGTCAATCTCAGCAGCCGCCTGATCGCCGTATATGATGAGCGCTCCCGGATCCATAGCGGCACCTGGCGGGCGCTGTGCTACGCAAGGGAAAAGAAACTGGACATCCGGCAAATTCGCTGGATGGAGTACCTGTAAAGGGTGAGTACAGATGGACATTTTCAGATTTATAGACTCCGCAGATATCCGGCGATACCTGCTGGAAATTCGGTACCGATTCAGTACAGAGGAAAAAATGTTCTTGATCTGGTACTGCAAGACTGCCACGCAGAATGAAAAAATCGCCGCATGGCAGGAAATAGTCGGGTATGTGCCGAGTTGTCCTTGGGACGACGCTTGGGATATCCGAGAGCGGGTAGCTGCGTACATCGAACTGCAGGAAGAAATGTTGGGACAGTTTCAGTCGGCAGACAGTTACGTCTATCAATACAAATTGATAGACAGTTTGACGGGAGAAACTGATTCGGGCAGCGTGTATCGCAGTTACAAGGATTGTCTTGCTGCCGCAATACATGCGGCACAGGCTGCGGGCTGCTGCAAACTGGAGATCCGCAAGGAACCGCTCAATGCGGCAGAGCACAGCCGTCGGATAGGCACCTGTCTCTTCAATCAGGACGGTGAGATCATGCAAATTAATTGCCTGCCGACGGATGCCGAAGATATGATGACCTATCTTCTCTTTGAGGAGATGTGGTTTGCATTCCCTACACCGTTTCATAGCGGCGACATTGTCTGCTCTCGATTTTCTCCCAATGAACCGTTTGTCCTGACGGACATGGTCACTTGGGGATCTGAGCGAATTATGAAGGAATTGCCACCCAGTGAGTATGACCGGCAGATGCTGGATTGCGCCGACTGGACAGTAGAGCGTCTTCTCAAGCAGGGCGACAGCCGTATCATGGGCGCCTTTGGGTATCGCACGGAAGGAAACTTGATTCGTCGGGAGAAAGCACCCATCTGTGATTATCTGGACCTGGAATATTACCGGGGATCGCTGGACAGTTCTCATAAAATTTTGCAGCCTGTCAGCACCTATCTCAAAGGAAATTGCGGAATCGAATTTTTACTGAACGCCTATTGCCTGCTTCGGCAGTCGACACTGCTGGGGCAGGCAGAATGAACAGGAGAAAAAGAAGTTGGACATTTATCGTTTTATTGATTCCCGTGATATGCGGGAGCACCTGCAAAAGCTGAACTATTCATTTACCACGCCGGAGGCGGCTTTTCTGGTGTATTGGTGCAAAGACGCCACGCTGGAGGAAAGAATCGCCGCATGGCGGGAGATCATCGACACCATGCCGAACTGCGCTATGGCGGAGCGGCTGAATTTGGAGGCCATTCCGGATTTTCACCAGTTTCTGCGGGACTATATTGACCTGCAGGAGCGGGATCTGCGGCGCTTCAAGGAGCCAGATGGCTGCGTCTATGTCTGTGAGCTGTCCCGGCAGGGTGAATTATGCGGAGATATGGAGTTCGGCCCGTTCAGCGATTTTGACCGCTGCCTGTCCGCAGCGATCCGGAGGGCGGCAGAGGAAGAAACAGTCGGTCTCCGCATTTTCAAGCGTCCCATGGATCCCGGGGAGGATTTGCCGCGGGAGGATTATTGCATTCTAACCCCGCAGGGAGAGGTGTGCCAGTTGGATTGCAGAGCGATCAGCGATCGCGACTTAGATCTGTCTCTTGCCTTCGACGGGATGTGGTTCGACTTCCCCACTCCGTTTCACGCCGGGGACATCGTGTGTTCCCACAGAAGGCCCGACGAGCCCTTTGTGCTGACCGACCTCTGCACTTGGGACGCCGAAACCCTGCGGCGTGAGCTGCCCGTTTCGGAATACTCCGACAATTGGCTGAGCAACGTGGATCACGCACTGGCAAGAATGCGTGTCAGAGGCGATACCAGCGACATGACCTGCCGCGGATACACCGTATCGGGCGATCCGGGAGAGGCCATACCGCTTGTGTTTTACGATGATTTTTTTGTCTGTGATTATTTGGATTTGGAGTACTACCGGGGGCCGCTGAAGGGCATTCACAAGCTGCTGGGGCCCATCAGCGACTTTCTCAAGGGCGACCGCAACATTGAATATTTGCTGAACACCTACTGCCTGGCGCAGCAGCAAGCAATGTTGGAGAACAGCATCGCATGGTTTCGGAACTGTTATAACAAGGAAGCACTCGCAGATATTGGTATTCTTCCCAAAACCGAACCGTCTCAAGAAAAAACATGAAAATATGGACGATGCTCAACACCTGACACCGTAGGGCGAAAAAGGCGCACAGAGTGCACTATCCTGTCCATATCAAACGAAAAGGAGAAAACACTATGGAACACGAAAAGCAAGTGGAAGTCGTCAAGCAGGCGCTGGAGCTGGAAACGCAGATCCAGGTGCTGGAGCAGTTTCTGCCAGAGGAGCGGGCGGAGACCTACGCCGAACCGGAGCCCCAGCCGCCGGTGCGGCAGGAGGCCCATTACACCGAGCCGCCTATCCGGCACGGCTGCAAGGTCAACTGGCTGCTGATGCTGGGGCCTGCCGGGATCACGCTGGCCCTCTCCACCTTCAGCAACAGTGCTTTTCTCGTCTGGATGTTTGCACTGACGCTGTTTATCTGGGTGCCTGTGTATTACTTCGCTCTTTACCGCAAGCAAAAGGCGGCAACCATCGAGAGAATCCGCAATTCCGCCGAATACCAGCAGCAGTGCACGGCCACCCGTATGGCCACAAACCGGCAGCAGCAGGAGTTTGACGAGGCATACACCAAGGCGAAGGAGGAATATGACTCTGTGCTCCTGCCCCGGTATCAGGCCGCCCGCAGCGCATGGGAGACAGAGCATCAGGCGCAAATCAGGAAAGAGGAACAGGAGCTGTCCCAGGCAAAAAAAGAACTGGCGGCGCTCTACGGGGAGACCCGCATCGTCCCGGCCCAATACCGGCGGGTGGACGCCCTGCAGTACATCTATGACATGATCTCCACCTCGGACTACGATGTGCGCCAGGCGATTGAATACTTCGACAAGAGCCAGCAGCGGGCGCTGGAGGAAATGCGCCTGCAGGAACAGCAGCAGGCCAACGCCCTGGCCATGGAGCAGAACGACCTGCTGGACCGGCAGAACTCCATTGCGGAGAAAGCCCGGCGGGACGCCAACATCGCTGCGGCAGTGGGCGCTGTACAGCGGCACAATACCAACAAAACCATCAAAAAGTGGATGGAGAAATAAGCAGCGGCGGCAGGTATATCACCTGCCGCCGTATGCGTTTTATTGGGGCTGGGAGAAGCCTAAGTCGTGCCCGATTTCCCAAAGCACTTTTCCAAAGGCCGGATCCTTATGGAGCTTTTCGGACAAGGGCTTCATAAATTTGTACTCGCCGGACAGTTCACCGGTGTAAATCTTGGCACCATACAGTGGCGAAAGATACCACGATGCGTAATAACAGTTGAAGAAATAATGCCCGTGCTTCAGCGCCCCGAATTCGATGCGCCCGTTTTCGCCGGGATACAAGCACTGCACGCCGCAGCAGTCGTCGCCCACCTCGGTCAGAATGCAGTAATGCGGCTCCGAAACATAGGGGGCGCAGCCGACTTCCAGAATGTCTCCGGGGCGATACGGTACCGGCAGATTCAAATGGAGCGCATCTCCCCCAAAAGCACCCTCTGCCCACACACCCCGGCGTTTTTGGGGATCGTGCATAAAATACTGTACTTCTCCATTTGGATCGGCGGCAAAGGTGTATTCGGGGCATGCGAATCCTTCAGGCTCCGATGCGCCGCCCTGGCGATACTGCTCTATACGCCAGTATGCTATGGCCTTATCGACACCCTCCCAGTATTTGGGAATGGCACGCTGAACTTCCTCCATGGAAAAGGCGATATAGGGACCGTCAAGCTGTTCGCCGTCCATCCAAAGCTCCACCGAAAATGTAGCTTCCTTGCTTTCCAGCGCCTGCAGCGCCGTTTTCAAACAGGCGCTGTAATCCCGAATCAGACCGGCGTCTTCGCTGTGTGTCATATGCTCGGACAGACGCTCTAAAAGCCGTCCCTTTTCCGTGAGCGCAATGGGCGCACCGCTGATGATATCGGCATAGTCGGTGGTTTGGAGCTGTTCCGGGCGGGCCAGCAGGTAGGCGTGCAGCTCCGGTGAGCCGGACAGCAGGCCCAAAATTTCTTCAAAAATGGTCATTGTACTACCTCCTTTAGGGGAACATGGTCCAAAGCATGTCCGGCCTCATCTGTTAGATATTCGCTGTGGCCAGTACTCTCCTGATCCCACAGCACGGTGACGGTGTCGGCGTCGGCGACACGGGCTTCGACAAACGCCCGGATCAGCGGCAGCCAATCAAAATTTGCCCCGGACACCCGAAAATAGAGATCCCGGTTTCCGGGTACGGTGTCATACAGTCCGCCCAGACGCACCCGGAGAAATTCGCTGTTCAAGGCCCGGTTCACGGCGGCGTTCAGCTCCGGCAGCCGGGCCGGGTCCACATAGAAAAGCTCCCTGGCGTGCCGCTCCACAAAAGCACAGCTGAGGAAAACATAGGGCCGCTCCCGGATGGCCAGCAGCAGGTTCCGCACCAGATTGCGGTTAGGCCGCAGCGCCACACCGTAGGCGGCGATCAGGTCCAGGCACCGCCGCCGGGTCTCCTCGCTTTGGGTAGCATCGTACAGCCATTCGGCGGCATAGAGGGGCTCCTCCACCTCCGCCGGGTCGGCGTTTCCGTAGTAGTGCCATTGACAGGGAAATGCAATCCCGTCCCGCCGCAGCATCCAAGCGGTGGGGGTCTTATTCATACACATCCGCTCCTTTCGGAGGATAGTGTAGCATGGTAAGTGGGGCAAAAATGGGGCACAGGGAAATGAATTCCCTGTGCCCCATTAAAGATTATTTATTCGTTACTTCTCTTTTTAGCTATATCCATCCACGCAGAGCCCTCCCATTCAATAGGAAAAGTTTTTCCTGCAATTTGTCCAATTTTCGCTTGAATATCGAGATAGACATCGTAATCATCTAATTGGCTCCACGACTTGCCTATATATTTATATGTGTCTCCGTCCCTTTTGATTTCATCGACATTTTCTTCTTGCAACTTTTCAAGAATGAAGCTATCAATGGGCACATGTAGCGATTTCTCAGTGAGCCCCTCCGGCAGCTTATCAAGCAGCCACAGATATTTTAGCGTCATATTCACCCATTTTTGTGCAAGCCCATATGTAAAAGAATTGTTTTTTAGAATCAGCGAATCATCTTGAAATACCGCCGTGTTCATAGTACTCATTATTTCTTCGCATTTGGCCTTATGCCACAAACCGAACTGCTCGTCAATACATTGGTATTCATCAAGATGTTGGCCAGATCGCCGACAGGCTGGTACTGAGCTCAAAATTCTGCTACAAATCTTCTCAACAAGATTGTGCTTTGCTTCTTTGTATTTTTTTGCTAAATCTGTATTATCCTTTTGCATTTTGTCTAATTCACTGGAAGAATACTTGAACGCAATTCTACGATTCAAATCTAAATACGCGCGGTACGCGCACTTTTGTATACCTTCTCTTGCAAGATCCTCGCTTTCACACCCAAAGTAGCTATACAACAGGAAATCCAATAATTTTTTGTTGTTGGCAGGCTGATTCATGATGTTATCCCCTTTACTTATATTTCTCCAACGCCTTTTCCAAAGCGCTCTTGACCTTTTCCCGCAGGCGCTGGGGCTCCAGCACCGTCACATCCGGGACGAAATTCAGGGCAAACTGCTCCATGGCCATCTCATTGGTAAAGGCCGTCACGGTAACACCGGCGTCGTCCTCGTCGGAGAAGGTCACCTCTGTGCCAAACAGGTCGATGACATCGCTGACCATGGCCTTGGCCACCCGGAACACCGCCCGGACATTGTCGCTGGCATACATATAGGGGTGCTCCTTCATATAGGTGGCCAGATCCAGCGTCCGGCCATTGGCCCACTTCAGATGTTCAAAGGGCTTGGCCGGCTCGTCCAAAATCTTCAGCTCAGTGATGCGGTCCAGACGGTAGTTGGAAATGTCGTCGTACTTGTCATAGTTGCAGATCAGGTAATATTTCCCCTCCTTGGCTGCCATTTGGTAAGGGGAGATGATGTACACCCGCTCCGTGCCGTCGTTGCGGGTTTTGCTATGCTGCCGCTTGTCCGTTCCATACTCCAGGTACTTGAAGCTGACCTTCCGCCCCCGGCTGATGGCCTCGTCCAGCAGCTCGATAGTGAGAAAGAGCTGCTTGTTGTCGGTCTTGTCCTCCGGCAGGCGGGCAATGTGCTTCACCCGGCTGCGGAAATACACATTGGAAAGACCCTCCAGCTTGCCCACCAGCTCCTTGCACTGGCTGTAAGGGATGTGCTTGGAAAAAAGCAGGCTGTCAATGAGCAGCCGCAGCTCGCCGTCGGTGAAGTCCCGCTCCAGATAGAAGTCCGACCACAGGTAGCTCTCCTCCGGCACGCCGGTTTTGGGGTTCGGCACCATGCGAATGGACTCGCTGTACTCGATGTTGTAGCCGCAGTCCATGAGGTTCAGAATGTTCCGCCGGATGGCTTTGCGGTCGGCGGTCATGTCGTATTCGGTTTTCAGAATCTCGGCGATGTCCTTCTGACTCAGGCGATGTTCATCGTCGGAGTACTTCCGCAGGATGTCCAGGATATTCATAATCAGCAGCTTTTTCGGCTGTTTCACAGGCATGGAATCACTTCCTCTTTTACCATATTCTATCACGGTATATCTTATAATACAAGATGGTGTGGGGCAAAAACAGGCCACAGAATACCGAAGCAGGCACACATGGCGCTAATCCGTGAAGGCTCCACACTCCGCACGCACAGCGATTTGCTCGCGAAGCCGGCTGACCTCTTTTTCGCAGGCCGCCAATTGATCCGAATAGGAATGATCCGGTGACCGCACAAGGTTCTGAAGCTCCTCTTTTCTGGAAACCACCTTGTCCAGGTGTTCCTTGTCCTGATCCGCAAACTTTTGGAACTCTTTCAAGGCGTTGATCACACGGCGGGCATTGCCCGCCGGTGTGTCACCCATGGGAACAAGGTATTTTTGTTCCGCGTATTTCAGCAGGATATAAGGCTTCTTTTCATCCTGCCTTTCCGGAAGCTCCATGCCCATTCCCAAAACCATTGGCATCTGCAATGCGCTCCCGGAGGTGAGAAAGTCATCTGTCAGAAGTGACTTGATTCGCTGATAGGCATTCTTGCGTGCATCGGCATCGTATTTCTTCAGGGCGTCTACTGCGGCTATCGATGTTTCCCAGCGCTGCCCGGCCGCTTTGATTTTTTCATCGATTTGCGCAAGCTCCTTTTTCTGCTCTGCAAAAGTCTGCCGCTCCCTGGACAGCAGAATTTTCAGGTTCTTGACCTCGTTTTCTTTTTCAGCCAGCTGTTTCATCAGCGGCTCAGCCAATGCAAGCGCTTTCACCTGTGCATAGGTCAGCACCTGGTTCTCCAGATCCTCGATAGAGCGCTGATAGGTGGTTCCTGTGAGAAACTGTGTAATAAAGCGCTGCTTTGTTTCTAAAATCTGCCAGGAGTAGGAATCAAAGCTACTTTCGGTAATGTAACGGTAGATGATCACATTTTTATTCTGATTGCCCCGGCGCAGGATTCTGCCTTCACGCTGTATCATGTCCGCAGGGCGCCAGGGCACGTCCAAATGGTGAATGGCTTTCAGCCTCTCCTGCACATTGGCCCCGATACCCAGCTTAAAGGTCGAACCAATCAGAATGCGTATGTCCCCCGCATTGAATTTACGAAACAGCTCCAGTTTGCGGCTTTCTGTATGGTAGTGATGGATAAATGCGATCTGCGCAGCCGGAATGCCGCACTGTACCAGATTCTCCTTCAGTGCATCGTAAACATTGAATGCATCACTCTTTGGGGTAGCATAGTCGCAAAATATCAACTGCGTCATCTGGGGATACTTGTTGTACAGCGCCGTCACACGCTCCACGCATTGACAGATTTTGGAGCTCTCACCCGCCGGTTGCTCTTTTCCCACCAATCTCAGGTCAAGCGCAGCTTTTCGCCCGTCCGTGCTGACCTTCAGCATATTGTCTACGCGACGGTCCACCGCCTTGCCGCGAATTGCCTCGGTTCGTTCACATAGGGAATTCATATAGGCAGTGAGTACCGGAAACCTTTTGATGGTTACATCTGTATAGCTCTCCAGCTTCGGCATTTCTTCCGTGTCGTCCATCGCATGAAAAATGGCGATTTGCGAGAACATCCGTGAAAGCTCCGGAAGATTAAAAAATTTGGAGAACCTTCTCACAAAACGGAATTTGGAGGTATCCACATCGATCTCGCAGAGTTGCTCGGGTAAAGCAAAGGTTTTGACCCAGTTATCAAATACATCCAGGTGACTCTTTTCCAATTCGTCATATTGCAGATATAGCTGCATGGCATAGGCATCGGAAATGGAGTTGCACAGCGGCGTACCTGTGGCAAGCACCACACCTCGCCCACCATTTGTGCGCTGAACATAGCGCACCTTGTGCAGCAGATCCATGCATTTAGAGGAACCTTTGGTGTTGATACCATTCAGGTTTTTCAGCTTTGTCCGTATGGGGATATTTTTGTAGTTGTGCGCCTCATCCACAAACAAGGTGTTGATCTCTAATTCGTCAAAGGTTATATCACCGGTTTGGGGTGTCGTCATGCTATCCAAAAACTCTCGGGTCAGCTTTTTGATATACTTCTTTTCCCGGTCAATCGTATTGGAAAAATCCGCCCGCTGGCGCGCATCGAACAGCACATCATTCAGGCGGTTCAGCTTTTGCTTCATATTGTCAAGCACAACATCTTCCGACAGGGGAATCATTTCAAAGCAGCTATATGCCATGATGATCCCATCATAGTCGCCGTCGCGTATCTGTTTCAGTACCTTCTGCCGCATCATCGGCTTAAAGGACTTCGGTTCGACGGCAAGAACCTTTGCTTTCGGATACAGGTCGGTGAATATCTTTTCCCACTGACCGACAATATGATTCGGTACAACAAACAGATTCTTCCGTGAGATCCCCTCCGAACGCATTTTCATGGCTGCGGCAATCATTATATAGGATAGCGATAGGTAATCCTTTGGGCGGGATATGCAGC
>ENA-OPBW01001240-OPBW01001240.1-human-gut-metagenome-genome-assembly--contig:-NODE-1240-length-14029-cov-2.321168_pt1 | contig 14029 bp, 9 predicted proteins | sample MGYA00241070_ERZ501456 | MGnify/ENA primary metagenome ERZ501456 (study PRJEB25962, sample SAMEA2042624) | human gut metagenome | biome: human gut; feature: human-associated habitat; material: faeces...
CCTGACGGATCTGAGGCTGGCTTGGATCCAGTACACGGCTGACGCCCGGGGGCAATGTATAGCTGACCGGATCCCTGTCACTGTTTTCCTCGATATTGACAGTCGAGACTTCCAATTTACCCTTCACTGCGGGCGGCATCTTCGGATCGGACAAATCCTGCTCGTAGGATCGCCATTCTCCGCGTACCAATTGCAGAGTACCGAAGCGCAACACGACCGATTCCTTAAATCCTGTCATATACATACGCATGAAACGGACAGTCTTGAAATCCCGGATCGCTCCAACCCTCTTCTCATAATCTTTAATAGGAATCTTAAATAGATACCATTTTACTTTCTCCTTATCACCATTCATCAAGGTTACTTCCGGAGTACGCTCATCGACGATGTTATTTACACCGACCTGCAAATCTTTTGGACGGAGAGAGATCTTGTACTCAAAATATTTCTCTGTCTCATTCAACGTATTATCGCCATTGATATCTTCCACATCCGGTGTACTCTTTCCGGCTGTAGCATATCTTTGATCGGATTCTTGTGAGTTTCCCTCTGTACCGTTATATCGTTTATAGCGAGATAAAATATCCAACTCCTTAGCATCGTAATCATCCCCACGGAAATAGTGATAATTATCCCCGGCAGGATCGTTAAAAGGAGAAAATGGATCATCCATCATCTTAGAGATGGTCTCACCGGATAGTTTCGCCCTCAATTTATTCAAATAATCCGCATACGTAGGGAAAGTCTGCTCTTCCTCCGTAGAAAGACCGTTCAAACCGACATCTTGCAACTCACGATTTTGGGCATCAAACGCATATCCCGTACTTTGCGTGCGAGGCACCTTACCCCAAACAGTCGTATCAACTTTCGACATATCACCGTCCACGGGCATACCATTCTCAAAGAATTTCCGCTCATCTTTCAAGATATCCTCGGAAATCTCACCCAAGTTAAAGTATAGGTCACCACCCTCGGCTGTCTCGTCCTCAAGATACGGGTCTAAAAGCCAGAATTCGATATATTCATAATTGGCAGATTCCAAATCGCTAGGCTCGATCTTGCGCATTACACCACCCCAACGTTTTTCCGGATTACCCAACGTACCGTCCGAGTTTACATTTTCCGCATCCAGGTTATACGGACCACGCTCATTCGGGTAAAAAGCGAGGTTTAATACTGGCAAAGTCGTATTATCATTGGTTCCCAACTCTTTATTCGGAAAGATCTCTTTATAACTGACTCCACGGGTGTAATGATTCGATAAATCATCATTCGTAAGATGTCGAGGGCGGGAAGAGGAACTCTTCCGAGTGAAGATTCCGTCTACCGTATACCAAGCCAACAAAGCTCTGTTTTTACCATAAGCGATATCGTTCACCTTCTCCGCTTCCGGAAATTTAGGATTCGAATCTTCATAGGGGGTACTCGCCAAGTTCCAAGCATACGGGTTCAAAAGATCCATACCACTTTGTGTAGACTCGAAGTCATCCAAATAAGAGTAACCACCCGTATATTGATTCTCATAATGTCCCGCTATTAAATGAGCGAATTCCGCATTGAATGAGATTTGGCTAGGTTTGGTCAATGTCAACAAGGGTAACTTATCAAATACGTTTGTCAACCACTGGCTCTCTGCTTTATAAGAGGTATTCAAGCCCCATAAAGTATTCTTTATAGACTCATCTCCCAAAGTGGTTTTTACCGTAAGAGGCATTTCCGACATATGCATAACCGTGGCACCGACCATGAAGTCCTTATTGAACTGGTAATTCAAGTCTAACCCGATCATCGTCTTTCGCTGCATATTAAAAGTAGACTGGTTCTCCAGAGATACGCTAACGGGTGTTCCACTAGATATGATGCTCTCATTCAAGATCGTCACACGTCCTAAACTGTAATCTACCGTATAATCCACATTCTCTGTCAGTGTAGCTCCTCCTGCCGTGACACGTACAGACCCACGGGCCACGTTAGTAGCTCCCAAGTCGATCTCCGAACCCGACGAGGCTTTATACTCACCACTTAAAAGGAATTTATTTTTCTCGGCGATCTGGCGAGCAACAGTTAATGTCGAGTCATACAACTCTTGGAATACATATTTACTGGCATAGGCATTACCTACCTTTTCCCGTAATTTCGAGCCGAAAGGTTGTACACAAGGGAATATAATCTTACCGGTCTCCGCCTGTATCGTATAACCGTCAATAAAATCGAAGAAGCCATCCGGATTCGGATTGTCATAAGTATCCAAGCGATCCAGCCCTAATACCCGAATCAAGATTTGATTCGCACAATTACCTTCTGGAAGATAGTTTACATACGTACCGGTAGAATCGCTCTGATAGGTTACGTTCAATTTAAACTTTTCTTTCTGCACCGAATAAGCACCCAATGAGTATACGTTCTTCATCATCAAGTCCCAGAACATCATATCAGGCGACATCGTGATGCCCTTTAGCAACTTCACATAAATACAGTCACTCGTATTCTCTTTATTATCCGTAGAGAACTCACCGACTTGATAGGTCTTGCCATTATAGATAAAACTAAAAGCGACACCCAATACCTCATCAGCCTGTAACTGAGTCCTCAAAGAAATATAACCCAATTTCTTGTTTAATGTATACTCAGACGACTCTAGCAAACGGGCACTCTCGATTTTCTCAAAATCCCGTCCTCCCTCCATGGCACCTTTCAAAGCATCATTCACCATATTAATCTTACGGGCACCCGTAAATTGAGTGGTTAAAGTCGTATATAAATTGTTTGCGGAATTATTCGGACGCCTATCCGTTCCGGAAGGCATTACCAAGGCTGTATTACCGATATTACGAGATTCATTTTCTCCCAAATCAGTGAAAGCTACGATATTGCGGGACTGGTCATAATTACCTCGTTTATTGGTCACCCACACTTCTATCTTAGAGATCTCGATACCGGAGGTGACGGTAGGCAAAGACTCCATAAACTTATCGTAGTTATCATAGAAATAATGGCCCAAGAAGAAGTGACGGTTCTCGTCGTATTCATCCACCTTGATCTCGAAGGGCTTCGTCTGCACGCCCCCTTTTGAGCTAACCGTCTTGGATTCAGATTCCTGCTGGGCAAACAAGGCGTTCACTCGCAACTTACCAAATTGTAAATCCGCTTTCATACCGAATAAAGCCGCACCTCCATTAATCAAGGAGTTGCTGGTATTCATGCTCACGTTACCGGCTTCCAACGATTTGATAATCTCATCCTCCTCGCCCGTATACGCCAACTTCAATTTCTTGGAATCGAAATCAAAAGAGGTCTCGGTATTGTAATTCATTCCGAAATTCACCTTGCTACCCACCGAGGCTTGTACATTCAACTGCACACTCTCGTCAAAATTGAAGAAAGTACGTTTACGGGAACGCTCCGGAAGAGAAGGATCATTATTCTTATTCGTCTTCAATCCCATCGTGATCTCGGCCGAACCTTGTGTTCTTACACGTACTCCACCGGGGCCGAAGATACGTTCCGCCGCACCGATATTAAACTGCATATCGGTTAAGTTAAACTGTTTATTCGTAGCTTTTTGGAATTCTTCCTCGTTCTTTTGGCGGAAATAGGAACGAAGTGATTGTTGCATAGAATAATCTTGGTATTCCGCTGGGGTTAAACTCATCGGCGTACCAATCTCCATATCGCCTAATTTCGTACGAACAATATACGTATTCGTCTTTAAATCATACTCAATCGTAGTCTTGACATTCTCCGGATCACGCAAATCGGCAGGTGATTGTTTCACGATATCTTGATATTCCTCCGGTGTAGTTTTAGCTACCGGATAACGGGGAGGGATCGTATCCTCCGGAGCTTCCAGCAACTCCAATTCCGGCAAAGATGATGTATACGCAAGGTAATCAGCATTCAGCGAATACAAGCCGACACCAAACAATAATACAACGATCCATATGGAATATTTCAGTATTCGTTTTCTCATTTTCTCATTTAATTGTCAATTGTTAATCGTTAATCCTCAATTGTCAATTATCAAAGCATTCTAAGCGCAGTTTTAATTACTTGTTCCACAGCTAAAGTGGGCGAGCCTTTCAAAATAGCGGATACCGCTTTTTGCGAAGCCGCTTTCTGGAAACCCAACATAACCAATGCGGCTACGGCCTCCTCGGTTACCGCTCCATTAGAGACTGATGCCTCCGGCAAGTTTCCGGCCATACTCTCCATAGGTTTCACCTTATTTTTCAAATCTACCAAGATACGCTGGGCCGTCTTCAAACCAATCCCTTTCACGGCAGTCAATGCGGCCTCATTCTTCGAACCGATCACTTGAACCAATTCGGATGGCGGTAGAGAAGAAAGGATCATGCGTGCGGTATTCGGTCCCACGCCGGAAACGGAAGTAAGCAAAAGGAACAACTCCCTTTCGATTTTCTCGGCAAAGCCAAATAGTAAATGAGCATCTTCCCGGATTACCTCATATATATATATTTTTCCGGTAGTCTTACTCCCAAACGCACTATATGTATTCAAGGATATATTCAGCTCGTAGCCTATACCACCACACTCCAAAATCATACGTGTAGGTGTAAGTTCCACGATTTCACCCTTTATATATTCTATCATCTATATATCTTTTTAATATTCCGTACCTATTATAACGCAAAATTAATCAAAAACGTATATCGGGTTACCATTCTTTTCCCGGATAAGGAACCTTAAAGGTTTCAAAACAACCCCGATCCTGCAATGTCACATAACATTGACGATGATCAGGTCCTCCAAATGTTAAGTTAGACGGCTGCTTTCCTGTCAATTGAATCTCTTCAACTAAATCTCCTTGCGGATTTAACAAAGCTATAGTACCCTTATCATAACGGCAAATATAAAGATTTCCTTTCTCGTCACACTTCATACCATCCATACCGTACCCCTCAAAAGTATGAAATAGACGTTTATTCCTTAAAGTACCATCCGGGCATATATCATATACCCAGACTTTTAATTGAGCAGATTCATTAATGTACAAGCGTTTACCATCCTCACTCACAGCGATGCCATTAGTCGTTCCCATATTCGTCTCCAATAAGGAGACTTTCGCATCCGGGGTAATCAACCAAAGTTGGCCTTTTTGATTCGGCCAATCCGGGTCACTCGCATAGATATTTCCATTGGAGGCAAATACAATATCGTTTGGTTGATTCATCTTTGGCTCATGAGCGAATACGCTGATCTTCTTAGATTTCATATCCACTTTTAAGATATTATGCCCTGTATAATCCGCCACGTACATATTTCCGTCTTTCCCGAAGCGGATACTATTCCCGGTAGATCCTTCCGGCAAAACGAGAAAACAGCCATGGCTACCATCTGGGCGTACAATACCGATCGTCCCTTCTTTCTTATAATTTACGGCATATAAATTTCCTTCGCTATCTACAGCCGGACCTTCTATTCCGGAAGTAAATGTGTGCTCTGGCATCCAACCTGTTGCTTTCAATACATTCTGGGCATTTAAAGAAATCCCACAATACAGAATACCACACAGCAGACTAGCAATGACCTGTATACTTTTCATTTTCAATAATTTTACTGTTTCCAAAAACCGGGGACTAATATCGTTAATACCGTAAATATCTCCAGACGCCCTGTTAACATCAAAAAAGACAGAAACCATTTCGACACCGTGGGAACATCCGCAAAATTACTTACCGGACCAAGCGTTCCCAAGCCGGGCCCTACGTTACTTATAGCAGAAACAGCGGCACCAATCGCCTCCGAAAATCCCATCCCATCCAAAGATAAAGCCAAACAGCTCACCACGATTAACGTAATATAAGCGAACACAAAAGCTAACACACGATGTACAATATCACCAGATACGACATGCCCGTTCATTCGTACTGGAATCACCGCATGGGGATGTGTCTGTTTCTTAAATTCATTGGAGAGATTCTTCGTTAAAATAACGAAGCGTCCCATCTTCAAGCCACCGCAAGTAGATCCGGCGCATCCACAAATAAACATCAAGATCAATGCGATAAACCAGAAAAACGGTCCCCAAGGAATATAGTCATCCGTAGCGAATCCACAGGTAGAAACCAAGGTCACCACTTGGAAAGCCGCCTTACGGAACGCATTCTCTACATCCGAGGCGAATCCAAGGTACAAGATCCACACCATGACAACGATAATAGCGCCTAAAACAAAAAAGAAAAACCAGCGAAACTCCTCATCTTTAATCAATTTCTTCACATTTCCATTAAAACAGAAATAAACCAATGTCATATTGGTAGCTCCGATAAACATGAAAATAGTTATTACATACTCTATATAAGAGGAATTCCAATAAGCGATACTTGCGTTTTTGGTTGAATATCCACCAGTAGATATAGCCGTGAACGCATGATTTACCGCATCATACAAATTCATCGGACCAGCCCATAAAAGGCCGACTAAAAAAAGTGTCAGAAAAACATACACCCCCCACAGGCGTTTAGCGACTTGCGTAATACGAGGACGAAAACGTTCATGGGTTATACCGGGCGTTTCGGCATCAAACATCTGCGAGGCACCACCCCCGAAAATAGGCATCAAAGCCACGGTGAATACGACCATACCGATACCTCCCTGCCACTGTGTAAGACTCCGCCAGAATAAGATACCTTTAGGCAACGCTTCTATATTCGTTAAAATAGTAGAGCCTGTAGTCGTAAATCCGGACATGGTCTCGAAAAAGGCATCGGTCACATTATCTATATATCCTCCTATATAGAATGGTAACATTCCAAATAAAGAGAATAAAATCCATGTCAATGTCACGATCAACATTCCTTCCCGCCGGCCGGCCGAGTGTTCATTCGCCTTAAAGCCCATAGAGTAGAACAAAAAACCGGTCCCGAATAAGATTCCGCTTGAAATAAGAAGCGGATATACATCACTCCCCCGATAAAGGAAGGCTACGACAGTAGCAGCCAGCATAAAAAAAGTCTCAAGGATGAACATCACCCCTAGCATCTTCACTATAAAACGTACGTTCAACATAACTATCAACTAGTTAAAGTAGTCCTCCAGCTTACGCATAGCCGTATCCAAGCAGAATACGACAACATGATCGTATGCCTGTATCTGAGTATCACCCTTGATCATCATAGGTTCACCGTCACGAATCAACCCACCGAGAGTCATATCTTTCGGCAGACGGAGATCCTTGACTTGTTTCTTGGTAATCTTTGAATCCGGTCGAGCCACCAACTCCGCTACATCCGCATTCGCAAAGGTCAAACATTTCACGTTAGAGACATCCGCATCCAGAAGAAATTGATAGATATGGCTGGCCGCTATCAGCTTTTTGTTGATAACCGAACCGATGTCCATACTTTCCGCCAATTGGATATAATCAATATTCTCAATCTTAGCGATTGTCTTAAACACACCTAAACGCTTAGCGGCCAGACATGCCAATATATTCGTGCTGGAATTTTCCGTCAAAGCTATAAAAGTCTGCGCATCCTTGATGCCTTCTTGCATCAACAAATCAGTATCACGGCCGTCTCCGTTTATAATCAAGACATTACTAGGAACAACCTCAGCGATTCGATGACTTTTCTCTTTATTAGCCTCAATTACTTTTACCCGGATGTTATTAGGTAAATATTGGCAAGCACGGATAGCGATACGGCTTCCTCCCATAATAATAACCTTCTTTACTTCCGGATCTTTCTTTCCGGCCAGTAAGCGTACATCCTCTATATGAGATCGGGTCGTCGTAAAGAACACGATGTCACCAGACTCTATCCGGTCCGTACCACGGGGGATTATCGTCTCGTTCTTTCGCTTAATAGCGACAATATGATATAGCTTCTGCTCATTTAGCAATTCGGCCAATACCCGGTTCACCAAACGGGAATTATCCCGAACTTTAACACCTATCAGAATTAAAGCTCCCCCAAACAGCTCCCAATATTGGCGTGTCCACGGACGGCGTACAGCTGTCACGATCTCCTTAGCCGCCAACATCTCAGGGTAAATCATCGAGTTGATTCCCAGTTTCTCGAACAGCTCTTTATTTTTGGGTAATAAATATTCGTAGTTATTGATTCGGGCCAACGTACGATGCGCTCCTAGATTATGAGCCAACATACAAGCCGTCACATTGGTAGTCTCCTCGGGAGTAACACTTACGAACAAGTCCGCTTTCTTGATCCCCGCCTCCTCCAAATCTCTAAGCGAGGTCGGATTCCCGACCATAGGGAGAATCTCCATGCTAGATTTTGAGAAATTCAGCCGTTCCTCATTCGGATCCATCAAAATGATGTCCTGATTCTCTTGAGATAACATTTTCGCTAAATGTGTACCTACTTCTCCCGCACCGGCTATGACAATTTTCATATTTTATTAATTGACAATAATCAATTCTCCTTTTTCAACTGTTTCGCGATGCTCTCGGCATCCATACCACATAATTGATACAGTTCCGGTATAGAACCATGCTCGATAAACGCATCCGGCACTCCGATACGCTTTACATGAGGCGTATAGCCATTGTCTGCCATAAACTCAAGGACAGCGCTACCAAAACCTCCTTTTATCACTCCATTCTCTACCGTAATAATACGGTTATATTTCTGCCCGATCTCATGCAACAGCTCCTCATCCAACGGTTTCAAGTAGATCATATCGTAATGGGCTATCGATACCCCCTCTTCTTTCACCATCTCGATGGCTTTGATCACCTCGTTTCCGATCGGTCCGATAGAAAGTACGGCGATATCATCCCCGTCACACAACTTTTTCCCTTTTCCTATAGGCAATACTTGCATCTCGTTACGCCAATCTTTCATCTCCCCCTTACCTCTAGGGTAACGAATTACGAACGGGCCATCAAAAGCGGCATAGCCTGTATACATCAAATTCCGTAAATCCAACTCATTCAATGGGGAAGCGATTACCAAATTCGGTATCGGACGAAGATATGCTAAATCAAACACGCCATGATGTGTAGCTCCATCCTCTCCCACTAATCCCGCACGATCCAGACAGATCACCATATGTAGTTTTTGCAAAGCTACATCATGGATAACCATATCATACGCACGCTGCATAAACGAGGAATACACGTTGCAGAAAGGTATCATTCCCTCCTTAGCTAATCCAGCAGAGAAAGTTACGGAATGTCCTTCCGCAATTCCCACGTCAAACGCACGATCCGGGAAGGCTTTCATCATATAAGTCATCGAGCAACCGGAAGGCATAGCCGGAGTTACGCCTACAATACGTTCATCATTCTCCGCAAGCTCTACCAATGTATGACCGAATACGTCTTGATATAATTGAGGCTCATCTAATTTACGAACGATAATACGCTGGCCGGTTTCCTTATTGAACTTTCCGGGAGCATGCCATTCCGTAGCGGACTCTTCCGCAGGTTTAAAGCCTTTTCCTTTTTTCGTTTTGATGTGCAACAGCTTAGGGCCTTGCATATCTTTTATATCATTCAATACCTTCACCAGATAATTTACATCATGCCCATCCACCGGACCAAAGTAACGGATGCTGAAGCCTTCAAATAAATTATGTTGCTGGGTAAGCAATGCTTTAAGGCTATTGTTAAAACGTAAGATGTTTTCCCGGCGATCGTTATTGATGAGCTTGATCTTCTTTAAGCCTCGATACACATCGTATCTCATTTTATTATAGGCTTGACTCGTCGTTATATCCACTAAATACTGGCTAAGACCACCTACGCTATGATCTATCGCCATATCGTTATCATTCAGGATAATTAACAAATTATTAGGGTTGGCAGACGCATTATTCAACCCCTCGAAGGCGAGTCCTCCGGTCATAGCGCCATCCCCAATCACGGCGATCACATGGCGATCCAGTTCCTTCTTCAAGGCCGAGGCTACCGACATACCCATCGCCGCAGAGATTGAATTTGAAGCGTGTCCGGCGATAAAAGCGTCATACTCGCTTTCCGCCGGATTAGGGAAGCCGCTAATTCCTTTAAACTTACGGAGCGTATGGAAAATATCTTTCCTTCCTGTAAGTATTTTATGTCCATAAGCTTGATGCCCGACATCCCAGACAATACGGTCATAGGGGGTATTGAATACATAATGAAGGGCGACTGTCAGCTCTACCGTACCAAGGCTTGCACCTAGGTGACCAGGATTCTCAGACAAAACATCGATAATATATTGACGCAAATCGGCACATACCTGCTCCAACTTATCCTGTGACAAATGTCTCAAGTCTTCCGGAAAATGAATGCTATCCAATAGGTGTTCAACTTTGCTTTCAGCCATGTCTGCTAATTTTTCTGGCAAAAATACAGAATAAACGGCATATATAATAGTATTGTCCTGTCATTTCTTAGACAAGGGGGAAATCCATATTGATTTTAACAGCTAAATCCTATAAAATTTCATAGTTATGTTTTTTTTAAAACATAGTTATGAGTTGTGAATTTCATAACTATGAATTTTTCAAGTTATAATATAGTCATGAAATAACACCACTTGGAAATAAAAATAGCCCGACCACACCAAATTTGATCTCTTAAAAAGCACAATAAGTCTAATATTTCCAAACTATTACCTATACACCTAATAATCAACATACAATAAAATCGTATCTATCCAAGCTCCGATTAGTATCCATAGTATTTTGAATTTCTATTAATACTAATCACTATTTCTATGGATAGTAAAGCAGGCTACAATGAAGCCTATTTTCAAGAAATATACAATAAACAGAATGACTCCCGGCTGATTAATGATACGTTTAGCGGTAAAACATGTACATAGATACGTTTTCAAGTAAAGGTTCGTATATGGTACAGTTGTCCAAATAAAAAAGAGCTGTGCTTCCCATTTTACCGAGAAGCAACAGCTCTTTCTTCTTACAAAACCTCTTAATTTTTTATTCCAAGGTAAAGCTACCGGTCAAGTGTCCCAACCGATGTAACAACACAACCTGATACTGGCCATTTGCTTCTCCCGCTAAAGAGAAAGAATAAGTTCCACCTGCCTCTGAAGAAACAACATCTTCATAGACTTTCACTCCTTCATCATTCATGACACATACGGTCAAGTTTGATAAAGCATCTTCAAAGCTCAAGGAAAGGATGTCTCCTTCGATTGATGCAACTGGAGGACGGTTTGTGTTAACGGAACGATAACGTTCATCATCCCAAGCTCCTTCTGTTGGAATAATATCTCCAAATACAGATTGAACTAAAAATAACGCAAAAAAAATTGCACAAAAAATAAATCTGTTCACATTTTTCATAATATCTTGTGTATTAATTGTGCAACAAACATACAATGACTTTGCTAGTGATTCAACTACTACTATTGCACAAAATATGCACATTTACTACAAATACTCTCGGATAAATCTATCAAACTTTTCTGAAGATCCTTTTTCTTGAGGATATATTTTCTCATAAAGACGCTTTCTTATCATTGATACATTTGTTGGAGTAGTTACGATCAACATCGCAATTGTTACTGGAGGAACATTAGCTTTAATTAAACAACAAACACGCAACTCAGTTGTTGTCAACCTTGAGAATATAGTCATCAAACGTCGTGTAAACTTATCAAAGGTTTCATCCAAAGCCTTAAATAATTCATTCCAATCTTCTTCTTTAGGTCTCCATTCTTCTTTCATATGGAATTTATAATAAATATCAGACATCTGAAAACTCTCTATTAAAAACCGATTTTCAGTTTTAACATATCTTAAATTCTGATTTTCAGTTTCCAACTTCATTTTTTGAAGAGCCATCAACTCTTTCTCTTTTTCATTGTAAGCTCTAGATGATTTTTGCAACATTTCTTCTAATTCCCTAATAAGTTTTTCATTTTCCTCAATGCGAGTCAGATCTGCTTGGTGTTTTTTTTCTAGAGCCTGTAATAGCTCCCTATGCTCTTGTAAACGCAACTTTTTCTTTTTCATCTGCACATATCCTAAAACTGATATCACGACAATCACGACAATACTTATAATTAAAATTAAAGTCACAGTTAAATTCTTTACTTTCAACTTATTCAACAAGACTTCAGATTGTAATAGTTTAGCTTCTGTTTTATGATAATCATATATTTTCTCTATTCGTCTTATTGATTCCGTTTTCTTTGTTTGGTTTACAGAATCTCTTAAAACTTCATATCTAATCTGATTATTCGCATAACCTTTCCAATTTTCCCGGAATCTCTCCAACTGAGCTAAATGATAATAAGCTGCAGCTTGTGTTTGTAACCTAGAGCTGTTGCTACTATATCCTAAATAATAATACGCTGAATCAACTTGGTTAGTTTTTTGATAATATTTCCCTAACACAAAATAAAAAGAATCTAACATTGACTTTTTTAAAGGAGAACTTAAGACCTTCTCAATATACTCTAGCCCTTTTGAATAATTATCAATATCTAAATACAGATTAGCCAATTCTCTATATACAGAGGATTTACTCTTCTGATCACAAAAGTATAACGCCTTTTCATAATAAAAAATAGCACTATCCATTTTATTTAAAGCTGTCATGTTCCGTCCAATATCTCTCAGTACATAAGATTGCCCAATCGAATCATAAAGGGCTTCGAAACAATATAAAGCTTTTTTTTGGTAAAGAACCGCTTTTTCATATACTTCTTGATAGGTATAAAGCATCCCTATACTATTATATAAACGTCCAAGAAAAGCATAATCAGTAATCTCCATCTCATTTTGTAAAGCTTTTAAATAATAATCCTGCGCCCGTGGAGCATCTTTCAAATCATCAACAACACGTCCTCTATAATACCAAGCTTTTGCTTTTCTTTTCATTGGTCTACACTTTTCAATCAGAATAAATTTATTTTAAAAAGGACAGGAAATCTATGGACGTTATTCAGAAAATTCACAACCTTTATCCCGAAATGACTCGTAAGCAGAAGAGTATTGCCGACATTCTGCTGGAATCTCCGGAAGACATTGCCTACATTACACTGGCTAATTTGAGCCAGAAAACTTCCTCTTCCGAGCTGACTCTGCTTCGATTTTGCCAGAAACTGGGATATTCCAACTTTCTTGAGATGAAAGCAGCCTTTCGCGAATATACTCAAAGTATGGTTAAGCTGCTTTCCTCCCCACAGTATTTTGTTCCGGATGCTACTATCACCGATGTGGAAGGAAAATCCGAACTTCTCCGTCAAATCTGCCGGGAAGAAGCGGAAGCCAGCCAGCGCTTTTTCTCTTCCCTGGATCTGCTTTCTATTATCTCTGCTGCCGAAGCGATCCGCGGCGCAAAACGCATCTTTATCTGCGCTCATGATATTCCACATGTCCTGGCAGAATTCCTGTATGCCCGTTTAAAGCTTCTCTATTTTGATGTATGCTTAATCGATCTGACCGATCTTAACGATACACAGGATAAGCTGGATATGCTCACCTCTCAGGATCTGGTCATCTTTATCGCTTTTCCAAAATATTATTATCCATTAGCAAGTATCGCTAAAAACGCATTTTCTCACGGAGCAACTATCCTCACCATCACAGACAGTGTCTCTTCCCCAACAGCACAGTACAGCAAGCATCTGCTTGTTTGCTACACTGCAACCCGCGTTTTCTATAACTCGCTGACTCTGCCGATGGCGATGGCAAACCTGCTGTTGTCCTATCTGGTTATCGATCTTGGACCGGACTACCGCAGCCGGGATTTGAGCAATGCAAACGCGTCGAATACAAACAATTTAAAATAACAGATTGTATTTTTATGTCGTTTAATTACAAATTTCTTGAGGAATATCAGAATTTAATTCAAAATACAAACCTCCAAAAAGGTTATCAGGAATTTATTCGTCTTTTTCGCTGGCTCCGGATCAATCTGCAAACACGATTTTCCTCTTTTCGCTTTCAGGGAAATATCGTAGAAAACAATATGGAATATTCCTACTTTCAGTTTTCAGATGATACCCTCAAACAGATGGGACTCAAGATCGTAGTAGTTTTTGTTCATTCTGATTTTCGATTTGAAGTATGGATTTCCGGATGC
>ENA-OPBW01001244-OPBW01001244.1-human-gut-metagenome-genome-assembly--contig:-NODE-1244-length-13953-cov-4.117139_pt1 | contig 13953 bp, 7 predicted proteins | sample MGYA00241070_ERZ501456 | MGnify/ENA primary metagenome ERZ501456 (study PRJEB25962, sample SAMEA2042624) | human gut metagenome | biome: human gut; feature: human-associated habitat; material: faeces...
CCGATTACCCTCTCATTGTAGCTTTGGTAAGAACCGCTGAACAGCACATTCTTTAACATGCTGCTTTTGGGGTCAAGCATATTGTAGCAAGCAATGAGTGCGTATATACACACTCAAAAATGCCTGTTGAGGGCTAACGCCCCCAAACCCCAAAAGCTCAAAAAGCTCCAGGCAAGTGCCTGGAGCTTTTTTCGGCGGCGCACCCTCGCGGGTGCTTATCTTTCTCCGCGATCCTGATAGGACGCGGCTGATTTTTCTTCGCCAAGGAACACCTCGACGTTGTGGCGATGGACGAGCAGCTCGCGGTGCTCGTCGCGGATTGCCCTGTACTCGGCGTATGCCGCGCGCTTCTCCGCAACGAGTTTATCGAACAGCTCGTTGATGTCTTTGACCTTTGGCAGCTTCCCGAAACAGTGCTCAGTGAAGTATCGCTTCGCCGCGCGGTGCTGCTCGATGGCATCCTCATGCGCGTCGTAGAACTTGCGTGAGTAATGCGCCGCCTTATACTCGTCGAAGATTTTGCGCGTTTTGGCATAGGTCACGATCTGCCCGCGCAGCTCGGCGAACTCCTTGATCTGTGCGTCAATCGCTTTGATGCGCTCGTTCACGGCAGCGAGCTTTTCACTCGCGGCGTCGGCGCGGGCATTGAGTTCTTCGCGTCCCTTGATACCGTGTTCCTGCAAATACAGCAAGGTTTTCGCCATCTGCTTTACGTTGAAAACCTTCGCCCATTGTGCGTAGCCACCGCCTTTGCCCGCTGCGAGCCTGGCCTCGATGTCTATGAGTAGATTCATGCGCTCGCGTTTGCCGCGCGGATTGTGCGCCGCTTTACCCTCAATGACCGCGCGCAACTCGGCCTCGGAGTAGCCAGCGCCGAGTGTATGGAGCTTGATGCCCTTCTGCCTGGGCTTGTAAAAAGTAACGCTCTTGCCCTCGCTCACACGGTAACCACTTTCACGCACAAGCCGTATTAGCTCGTCAAAAGTTTTAGGTTTCCGCGCGAGTGCGTCGTCGATGGCAGCGCGCAGCACGTCACGGTGCGAGAGCTGCTTTTTGTCACCAAGCCACTTATCGTAGGTAATCCCGCTGTAACGTTGAGGATTATTAATTACGGACAGGCTGTGTTCGAGGCAAATGAGGTCGGAGAGCCGGGATACGACACGAGACGAGTTAAAAAAATTCTGAAATTTCGCCGTGCCGTCGAGAGTGGTCGAGTTGAAAATGATGTGCGAGTGGATGTGCTTCCTATCCACATGGGTGCAGACAATGTAGGCGTGCTTGCCCTTGAGGAAGCGCTCGGCCAGCTCGCGCCCTACGATGTTTGCTTCCTCAGGCGTAATCTCACCGGGCTTGAACGATTGGCGTATGTGGTAGGCAATCACGCCCGGAGCCTTGCGCCCAGTGTGTTGCGCGTACTGACGTTTTGAGAGTGCGAACTCTGCCGCGACGAGCTGTGGTGTACATCCGTAGGCATAGACCAAAGAGCCATTTTCAGTTTTCTCCGGAGCCTTGACGTAGTCAGTTCGCTCGGTGAGCGAGCGTATAACGCTCTGGCCTTTTGAGCCGCGGATAGGGATGATACGAGTGACGGCCATTACTCAATGACCGCCAATTTTCGAAGCATCATATCCAACGCCGACCACACCTCTCCCAGACGGTTTTGAATCTCCGCGAGGTCATTCTCGTACACACGACTGGTAGCGTTAACACGTTTTGCAATCTGATTCACATTTGCGCTGGTGCGCCGCAGGAGGCTCACCAGCGTTTTTATCTCGTCCATGCCGAGCAGAATGATGTGCCCGTCTATGGCCATTTTGCGAATAAAGGCGCTCATATTTTTCGTTCCGGCGAGCTCCATCCGTGCCTGAATCTGCTCGTGCTCCTCGTCGTTTATGCGGATGAGCAGGAACGTGTTGCGCTTGTTACTCACCGTTCCGCGCCCCTCTCACGTTTGCGCTCGCTCTCGCGCAGGCGCGTAGCGAAAATGTCCAGCAGGCCGGAGTGTGTACGATCCGTGGAGAGCTTTTTCGTGGTGGCGTTTTTCTCAGCCCATTTCATATTCTCCGGGCTGATGCGCTCGTCGTGCGGCCTGTTGACTATAAGCGAGGCCGTTACACGGGTAAGCCGCTTCTCTCCAAACTGCTCGCGCACCTCGCGTATCGCAGCGTTGGTGTTCAGCCGGGAGCCGTCATAGTTGCGGGCGATGGCGTTTTCAATGGCGGTTTTGCAATTCTCGTCGGCCTCAGCCGAAGCCTTGAACTTGTCCAGCTCACCGCGCTCGTCTGCCTCTTGCGCCGTGCCGTTGTAGATAGGAATACCGCGCTGTTTCTCCATCTCCATGTCGGCGCGCTGGTCAATGAGGACTTTCAAAGTGTAGTTGTAGTCAGCCTGGTCAATATGAAAGCAGTCCCGTAACACATCCTCTAACGGACAGGGCGAACGCAGCATAGTTTCAATCTGCGCAGGCGAAAGGTCGGTATCCTCAAGGTTCATCAAAATATCCTGCTTCGTGAGGTAATCGTATGCGAGATCCAAGATTTCCTCTGGAGGCTGTTCCAGCAGCCACGAGCGAAAATGCTCAAACTCGGCCTCCATCTTCTCAATCAGCTGTTCCTTCAGGTTCATCTACAAGCCTCCCTTATTTGTTGTTGTGGTTTGGGTTCGTAAAGCGGTATGGGTTCTTTGAGTTTTGCAAGTAGTGACGGTCGCTTATCTTCTTTTTCCTAGCTGACAGGCTCAGACGGCGCTTTGCTCTCAATGTCCAGCTCGGCGTTAAGCTCTATGAGCCGCGCGCTCTTTTCAGCGAGCTCGGCCTCCTGTGGAAATGGCTTTTCAAGCTCGGCGCGGGCGTTTTCCGTTTGGCGCTCCAAGTCCTCAAGCCGGGCGCGGCTTTTTTCAAGCTGCTTGTCCATGCCAGTGAGCGCGTTCTCCACTCGCATGACGTTGCCTAAAGCGTCAGAGCCAAGCTCGACATGGTGCTCAGACGAACCTTTAAGCGTGAGAACGTGCTTTCCGAATTGTTCAAGCGAGGCTTCCACGTCGAAGCCGCGGAAGCTGCCGACGTGAACAGGCTTGGTGTCCTGCACCGTGGGCAGTAAATTTAAAAGCGCCTCGCCCGCGGCGACGCGCTCTGTGTAGCAGATGCCATCCAGCTCGATTCCTACGAAACTGTCCGCGGGCGCGGGATGTGTGTCGCGTGTGTGTATGTCCGACTCCAGCGCGGCAATCCGGGCTTTCGTCTCCGCAATCTCGCGCGGGAAGTACCGTGCCAGGTTGTCCTCAAGCGTGTACTTCTGGCTCTGGAAGCTGGACTTGAGCAGCCGCAGCTTCGAGACTTCGACGTCTAAATTCATTTTTTCTTTTATCCTCGGGTCGCCCGCGCACAGAGCTTTAATCTCCGCGAATGAGAGCGTTGTTTCGTCCACATCCTCGCATGAGCGCACCGGGCTTTTAGAGGTCATAATCTGCGAAATAAACTTCTGTTTGTTCTCCAAAGTCTGCCAGAGGTACGAATCGAAGGAATTTTCTGTAACGTACCTGTACACATGGACAGTCTCATTCATGTTGCCCTGTCTCTCTATGCGCCCCTTACGCTGTTCGAGGTCGCCGGGACGCCAGGGAGCATCGAGGTCGTGGAGAGCTATGAGCCGGTCCTGTACGTTTGTCCCTGCGCCCATTTTGGCGGTGCTGCCCATGAGGACGCGGACTTGTCCGGAGCGTACTTTGGCAAACAGTGCTTTCTTTTTCTCATCGGTGTTGGCGTCGTGGATGAAAGCTATCTCGTTCTCAGGCACGCCACGAGCAATAAGTTTAGAGCGTATGTCGTCATAAACGCTGAAACCTTTGCCGGGAGTCGAAAGGTCGCAAAACAAAATTTGGGTCAGGCGGTCAGATTTTGTGTCCTCCCAAATCTTAAACACGTTGTCCACGCACTTATTTACCTTAGTGTTTGGCTCGTCGGGCAGAAGTGGATTCACGACGCGCTGGTCAAGGCCTAACTTTCGCCCGTCGTTCGTGATGGCGAGCATGTTGTCCACGCTGGGGTCAACCTGCCGGGCGTGGACTTTCGTCGCGCGCTCGGAGAGCTGCTTTACAAGCCCCTTCTGTATCTCCGTGGGTTGAGACACTTCGTTGTGGTAAATGACCTCAGGTTTTGGCAAATTCAGCTCGTCAGCCGTCTTAATATCTGCTACCTCGCGGAACAGGCTCATGAGCTCAGGCAAATTAAAGAACTTGCTGAACCTTGTCCGCGCCCTGTAACCTGTCCCCTCCGGAGCAAGCTCCATCGCCGTGACCGTCTCGCCAAAGTTCGCCGCCCAGGCGTCGAAGTGGTTGAGACCAAGACGCTCAAGTGCGTCATGCTGGAGATAGCGTTGCATGGTATAAACCTCGACCATCGTGTTTGAAACGGGAGTGCCGGTGGCGAACACTATACCCTTGCTGCCGGTTTTCTCGTCGAGGTATCGGCACTTCATGTACATATCTGAGGATTTCTGCGCCTCTGCGTTGGACAAACCGGCCACATTCTGCATTTTTGTTTGGTAGTAGAGGTTTTTAAATGAATGTGCCTCGTCCACGAACAGGCGGTCAACACCGAGTTCCTCGAATGTGACCACATCGTCTTTTGGACTGTCCAGCAGCTTTTTGAGTTTGGCCTCAAGCCCTTTCTTAGTGCGCTCCATGGCCTTAATGGAAAAGCGCTCGCCGTTAGAGCTTTTCAACTCGCGGATACCCTCGGTTATCTCGTCAATCTGGTCTTGAATAAGCTGCTCCTGACGCGCCTGGGACACGGGAATCTTCTCAAACTGTGAGTGACCTATAATTACTGCGTCGTAGCCACCAGTGGCGATCCTCGCGCAGAATTTCTGACGGTTAGCCTTCTCGAAGTCCTTCTTCGTGGTCACAAGGATATTCGCCGAGGGGTAGAGCCGCAGAAACTCGCTTGCCCACTGCTCGGTCAGATGGTTCGGCACAACGAACATGGATTTGCTGCACAGTCCAAGGCGCTTGGCCTCCATCGCGGCAGCCGCCATTGTAAAGGTCTTGCCCGCACCAACCTCGTGCGCGAGCAGGGTATTGCCGCCATAGAGGACGCGAGCAATGGCGTCGCGCTGGTGTTGGCGAAGCTCAATTTCCGGGTTCATTCCGGGAAATGTCAAGTGGCTGCCATCATATTCTCGCGGTTTGGTGCTATTGAAAAGCTCGTTGTACTTGGCCACCAGCGTCTGACGGCGGTCAGCGTCTTTCCACAACCAGTCCTTGAAGGCGTCCTTAATGACCTGCTGTTTCTGCTGCGCGAGTGTGGTTTCCTTGCTGTGGAGCACACGCTTTTCGTTACCGTTTTCGTCCTCGACCCTGTCGAAAACGCGTACATCGCGGAGATTGAGCGTATTTTCGAGTATCTTGTAGGCGTTCATGCGCTGTGTACCGTAGGTGCTGTAGGCGTTCACGTCGCTTGCGCCCACAGCGCTTTTACCTTCGACGCGCCACTCGCCGGTCACAGGCGAATAGTGCACCTTGATGTTTTGCGCCACCCAAAAGGACGGCTTGAACGTCTCATCTATGAACTGACGGATGTACCTCGGCTCTATCCACGTCGCGCCGAGGCGCACGTCGATCTCGCTGGCGGTCAGGTCACGCGGCTGCGCGGCACGTAGCGCCTCCACATTTATATTAAAGGCGGTATCGTTTTTAGCGGCGGCTTCGGCTTCACGCAATTTCTCGCGCACGTTGCCCGAGAGGTATTCATCCGCTGTAATATAGTGGTCTGTGCCGGGAACGCGGAAGATAACGCCGGTCAGCTTGGTGGCAATCGTGGCTTCGTCCTTGCCGCAGAGCCCGGCCATGTATGGCAAATCCACGTACGCACGCTCGTTCATGGACACAGCCAGCGCCTCAACCGCAGTCTCAGTGTGCTCAACCGGGCGGTGCGGCTGGATGGTACGCTTGGTGAACATGTCCGACTTGCGCTCTATCCTGCCATCTTCGTCCAAAATCTCCAGCGAGCACAGGAGGTAGTAGCTCGAGTCCGCGTCAAACGCGCGCTTGTTTTCGCGGGAGGAAATGAGGCCGTGTTTTGCGGTGAAAGCGTCGTACAGCTCGTTCAACCGCCGCTGCTCTGCGGCGATTACCCCCTCACCTGCGTCCATCGTTTGTAGCTCAATGAGCCGCCGTGTGCAGTCCCGCAGCTCCATCATGCCCTTGATACGCTCGGACATAGTGGCACTCACGTCTTGCCTGACCATGATGCCTCCCTCGCGGTAGAACACGTTGCCGTCCACGAGGGTGTAGCTGTAGTTGCGCACATCAGGATCCGCGGGCATGATGTCTGAAACGTTGTTTTCTTCGATGTCACGTTCGGCATACTCGCCGTGTATGTGCTTGATGGCCTCATGCAGCTGCTCGGCCAAATCCGCGCCCTCGATGGGCGCGACGGTGTAATCCTGCGCGGCGTACTGTGTGCTCTCCGCTGTGGGCGTTCCCAGCACCATTTCCGGGTGGTCAAGGAAGTATTTGTTTACCTTAAAGCCATCGGGCGTGTCGCCAACGTGTACCCAGTCGGGAAGCTCGGTCAGCGGAAGCTCGCGCCGCTGGAGGAAGATGATGTCCGAAACAACCTCCGTCCCCGCATTGGCGCGGAAAGCGTTGTTGGGTAGCCGAATAGAGCCCAGTAATTCGCCGCGTTCGGCAAGGTAGCGCCTTACGTTCTCGTCCTTTGCGTCCATCGTGTAGCGGCTCGTGACAAACGCGACAATGCCGCCCGGACGCACCTGGTCGAGCATCTTGGCGGCAAAGTAGTTGTGGATGCTAAAACCGAGCCGGTTGTACTCCGGGTCAAACACCTGGTAGTTGCCGAACGGCACGTTCCCGACGGCAAGGTCGTAGAAGCCGGGCCGGTTGGTCGTCTCGAAGCCCGCGACGGTAATCTCAGCTTCCGGATAGAGTTGCCTGGCAATGCGCCCGGTGATGCTGTCCAACTCCACGCCGTGAAGCTCACTGTGCGCCATGCTCTCAGGCAGCAGACCGAAGAAGTTACCTACGCCCATGGCCGGCTCCAAAATGCGCCCGCTCTCGAAGCCCATGTTGCCAAGTGCGTCGTAGATTGCGCGGATGACCGTGGGCGAGGTGTAGTGCGCGTTGAGTGTGGAGCCGCGCGCGGCCTCGTATTCTTCGGGCGTCAGCGCGGCTTTGAGCTCTTCAAACTCTCGCCGCCATTCCGGTTTGCTATCATCGAACGCTTCTGGTATAGCGCCCCAGCCGGTGTAACGTGAAAGCGTCTCCTGCTCGCCAGCAGTCGCGGCCAGCCCATTAGCTTCAAGCTGCTTCAATAGATGAATCGCGTCCATGTTGGTGCGAAACCTTGACTTGGCCCCGCCCTCGCCGAGGTGGTCGTCCGTGATGCGGAAGTTGTTTGGCGTGTTCGGCGCAGGCGGTTCTGGTTCAGGTTCAGGCGCGGAGCCTATGGTCTGGAAAACAACATCGTAGGGCAGGTGTGTTTTTTCGGCGTCATAGTAGGCGACGGTTTTCGTAAGCTGCTCACGCGCGTCGTTGTCTGTCTCGGTAGTGAGGTAATCCGTGATGTACCTGTTGCGCTCGTCTGCGAGCAGCCCGCGCTCGAAGTCCGCGCGGCGCTCGGTGCGGTAAACCGGGATAGGCAACTCTGGTGGCAGCAACTCGACGTAGCCGCGTTGCAGGTCGGTTATCTGGTATTCGCGCCCCTCGTACCACACGAAGTCCCCGACGCCGTAGGCCGACGAGATAGGCTCGCGCGGCTGGATGTTGACCGGGGTGTCGTCAAACTCTGGTTCGTCCTCAGCAGGCGTCTCCTTGAGGTCAAGGTAAGTAATATCCGGCGCACCGGCTTCATTCTCAATGCCCCGCGCCATATCCCTTTTATACATCCCTCGAACAGCGCCCGCGAGTTGTTCCCACGGCATGAAGCCGGCAACAACGATGTTCCCGTCATCGTCGGGCATGCTGTAGTGCAACCCGTCAGGCTCTACGCCTTCGCGCACGGAAAGCAACGCTTCAAGGCGCTCGCTAATCTGCGTATTGCCCTCGCCATCGCGCAGCCAGTGTGCTATCTGCGCCCTGTCCTCATCGGTCAGCAGCCTATTTACAAGCTGACCGCTCTCGTCATCAAGGTCAGCGGTCAGAAAATCTGTAATCTGTCTGTTGCGCGTGTCCTGCTTGAGATATAGCTCGAAGTATTCCTTGCTCTCAGAACGGTATATGGGGATGTCCAGACCACTTTGCAGCAGCTCTACATGGTCGCCCAAGATATCTGTTATTTCAAACTGGCGACGTTCAATCCACACGAAGTCTCCGACGTTGTATGCGGGAGCCATCGGGTCGCGCGGCCTTATAACTGGCTCGTCCTCGGAAGGCGGCTCGCTCAGGTCGTGGTACGCGGCGTCCAGAGCCGCGCGGTTGAGTGTCTCGCGCAGACTTGGGTTGTCATAGTAGGCGCGCTGGAAGTCCCTGTCGTCAGAATCTGCGGCATATTCCCGGAGCACGCGCTCGCCGGTCAGCGTCGCATTTTCCTCGTCGGAGTTCATCACTGCGTCCGCGTAGTAGTCGCTCGCTATGAGCGCTTCATATAGCCTCTGCTCGTATTGTTCCCGCAGATCGTCGGGAAGATGAAAGTCCACCGTGAGCTCCGTACCGTTCTCATAATTGAGCGTCACGGGCTTGTACGCGCGCAGGGAGTCCAGCGCCGGCTCGATCTGTTCTTCCATAATCTCGACATAATCCAAGCCACCGGCCTGACGGGTGCGCTGCCCAAGCGCGTGTGCGGCGGTTTCGGCGTCGGCGCCGTAGGTGTAGAACGCGCCTCCATATTGGACGAGTACAATGTCATTGTCATGGTAGGGTTTAGCGCGGTTGTAGCTCGCGTAAGCGGCTGTGTGCGTGTCGTACATGGCAAGCTCGAGAGCTGTCATAAAGCGGTCTGAAGCAATGAGCGCGTCGATGCGCCGAGCCACTTGTCGCCATGTCAGGCTGACGTTTTCGCAGCCACCTTTGCTCAGCTCCATGCCCTTGGCATCGTGGTTCTCGTTGCTTCCGGGAGCATCGGACAGCGCGTGGGAACGCCCGCCTATGCCGTATTCACGCTTGAGGAAGTCTGCCTTGTCCTCGACGGAATGCGCCTCGGTAAAGTAGCGGAAAATGCGCCACTTGCCGCCAGAGGTACTGCCGCCGTCGCGTAGCAGTCTGTCTATCTCGTCCTGGGTTATGAACTGATGGGGCGAGGGGATAAGCTCTGTGTCGGTGTGAAACTGTACTCTCGGCAGAAGCTGGCTTTCGAGCGACGCGAGGATTTCGTCGGTCTTGTGGTAGTGAAAGCGCAGAACACTCCGGTCGGACTTGTACGCCGCGAAGAAGTCCCGGTATTCGCCGAGTAGCTTTTCGCACTGTTCACGGTCGGACAGCATCGCTGCGACTCGCTCAGTAACATCGGGAAACAGGCCGCTTTTTATGCCGTCAAGGCTGGGGAAAAAGTTGCTGTCCTGCCCATCCGCGAGGTCGCGGTAGAGGTAAACCATCTGCTGTGCCAGCAGTTCGCGCTCCGTCGCGGTGCTGCGTTCAAGCTCCCAACTCCCTGCATACTGGCCGGTGTTCAAAAGCTCAGAGATGCGTTCGGCTGCGTCGCTCCAGGCTAAAAGCTGGGCATCCCTCGCGTACCGCGCGGATTCGCCGCGAGCTATGCGAAACCCGTCAGAGTCAATCCACGCGGCGTAGCGCTCACCGTCAACGCTTACGCCCACGCCACCGTGGTAAACCGTTGGCAAAAATGCGGCTATCTCATTGAGAGGGCGCTGTTTCTCGAACTCCGCGACCACGCGCTCGCGTAGATAGCTCGTGTTCTCGCCCACGCGCAGCACGGCGTCAACGACCTCCTGCGAGCAAGAGAAAGCAGAGGGCGTGTCTGCGTCCTCTGCTTCGTCAAACAGGTTCAGTTGTAGATTAACTCGCTCAGAACTACTTCTTCGGCTTGCTCTTTGCAGTTGTTCATGAGGCCCGTCCACTTCATTGGGTCGGCGGCTTTTAGTGTCTCCGTCGCGCCCGCCGCCTCCGCGAGTTTCGGCAGCATAAGGTCTATGCGGCTCTGTGCCGCCGTCTCTATCTCGCTCAGGTGCTCGTACAGCGTTCCCGCCAGCACGAGCCGGTTCCACAGCACCGGACGGTGCTCCTTGATATAGCGCTGGCGCATCCTCCCGTACCTGCCTATTGGCTCCGTCTCTGGCAGGCTGAGATTCGGAATTTGTACTCCGTTCACTGTTCTGTAGGGTATTTCTGTCATTGTGTAGGCTCCTTTCATAGCTTCGTATGTTTCGTTCAATCTCGCGCAAAACCGTCTGGTTGATGCTGCTGACCGCGGTGCCGAGAGCGCTCACAGCCTCAGGCGTGTTCCACTCGAAAACATCTTCAAAGTTTTCTGGCGTGAGGTAATTCTCAGGCTCAAAGCCACAGCGCGCCAGTAGCGTGTGTGTCAGGCTCACGACGGCGGCGTTGCGGAACTTGACGCCTATCGTGAACTCATCGTACCCCTCAAGAAACGATCCGTCAACGATGCCGAGTATGTCTCCGCTGTTGTCCAGCCAGTATTCGTCCGCGAGCTGTGCCGCTACAACTTCAAGCTGCTCGGCAAGGCTGACGCGCGGCTCAACACCGAAACGCGCCTCGATCGCGGATATGACCGCGCCAGTGTTTTTGCTGTTCACCTGCCATGGCTCAAACGGGCGCGAGTTTTTCCGTGCACCCGTGTCCGATACGTCGAAAACATAACGCAGACGTGGCGCATCGCCGCTGTAGTCCACGAGCGCGATGCCCTTGGCTCCGCGACGCACATAGCGTCCCATGCGTCCCGTCCACACGTCGTACTCGGCACACGCGCTCGCGTCAGGCCGCTGTGCGTGGATAAGCACCTGGTCAGCGAAGTTGTATTTGTAGTTGCGGGACATCGTGGCAAGCAACGCCGTCCACTCCGCGTAGTTGTCTGTCGCACGGGACAGCGCGTCATTACCAAGCGCAGTGATGCTGGTTAGTTTGTCTGGCGTAGTTCAAACCTCCTTCCTATGAAAAATGCGCGCGGCGGGTGCACCGCCGCGCAACTTGTACTTACTTTTTCCCGCCCTTGAAGCTCAGATAATACGTCGCCCTCTCGCCATCATCGTGGAGAATAAGGTCGCCGGGGTAGTACTTGTCCATGCGCTGCGAATAAATCTCGTCGAGGTGAGCTCGCCCCTTGCCCAGCAGCTCGGCAGCAAGGGGACGGGTGAGCGAGATACGCTTAGCGGCGAGAAATTTGTTATCCCGCCACAGGCCGAACTTGCAGTCAAGGCTCTCGCAGAAATAGCCGCTTTTCGCCTCACTGACCACGCAGCCGCAGCGCGGGCATTTGCCTACAACCTCGCGCCCGGTCGGGAACAGGATGCTCGCCTCCGCAACAGGCGTATAGTCCGAGACAAGGCCGCTAACCATGTGCTCGATGTCCGCGAGGAAAGTGTCCGCGTCCAGCTCGCCGCGCTCTATTTGCTTGAGGCGGCTCTCCCACTCGGCGGTGAGCAACGGCGAGCGCAGGGCATCGGGCAGCACGGTCACAAGCGACGCTCCGGTATCTGTCGGCACGAGCTTGCCCTTGACGCGATCGGCAAAGCCCCCGTTTACGAGCTTCTCAATAGTTGCCGCGCGCGTGGCGGGTGTACCAAGGCCGCGTCTTTCGGCATCGGACGGTGCTTCCTTCGCGCCGGCATGTTCCATCGCTGAGAGCAGCGTGTCCTCCGTGTAAGCGGCGGGCGGGGAAGTCTTGCCCTCCTTGACGGTTGCGCTCGTGATGGCAACACTTGCACCTTCGGCAAAATCGGGCAACGGCGTCCAGTCGGGCGTGCTCTTGTACGCGCGCCAACCGAGGTCGATAATGGCCTTGCCGCGGGCTCTGAACGTATGACCGCTGCACTCGGCTTCGACCGTAGTTTCGGCGTAGATAAACGGCGCTGACACAGCGCAAAGGAGTTGGCGGCAGACAAGCCGCAGCACTGCCGCCTCTCCTTCGGGAAGTGCGGAGATGTTGACGTTCGCGGCGCTCTGTGTGGGTACAACGGCGTGGTGGTCGGTGACCTTTGAGCTGTCGCAGACCTGTTCTGCGTTAATGTCCACGGGCGCGTCCACTTCCAGCAGCCTTGCCGCGACGCTCACCAGCTCTGGCACCGTTGCTGCCATACTGTCGGTGAGATAGCGGCTGTCTGTGCGCGGATATGTAACGAGGCGTTTCTCATACAGCGCCTGGAGGTAGTCCAGCGTCTGCTGTGCGGTAAAACCCAGCTCTCGGCTGGCCTCGCGCTGGAGCGTGGTCAGGTCGTAGAGCTCCGGAGCCCTTTTGCTGCATTTTTCGTGACCCACGCGGATTATATGCGCCTCGCCAGTGCAATCATTTGCGAGCGCCTCGGCTTCGGACTTGTCCGCGATGCGCTCACTGGACAGAAAAACACCGCCGCAGTTAGCAGCGACGGTGTAGAAAGTTTCGGGTTTGAATTCCTCGATCTCGCGCTTTCGCTCAACGAGCAGAGAAAGCGTCGGCGACACCACGCGGCCCACGTTGAGCGTCCGGTGGTACACCAACGACATAAGCCGCGTGGCGTTCATGCCGACGAGCCAATCTGCTTTTGCACGGCACAGCGCGGCGGCGTAGAGGTTGTCATATTCAGCACCCGGGCGCAGATTTGCATACGCTTTGCGTATCTCGTCAGGCTCCATGGAGCTGAGCCACAGGCGCTTCATAGGCTTTTCGCAGCCACCTTTCTCGTAGACCAGACGGAAAATTAGCTCGCCCTCGCGCCCAGCGTCGCAGGCGTTGACGACCTCGCCAACATCAGAGCGCTGCATCAGGCCACGCAGAATCTCAAACTGCTGCCGCTTGTCCCGCATGACGGTTGTTTTCCACTGTTCCGGCAGGATAGGCAGATCTTCGCGCCGCCACTTGGCGAGCTTTTCGTCGTAGGCCGCGGGCGTTGCCAGCTCTATGAGGTGACCGTAGCACCACGAGACTATGAGGTTATTCCCGTGTATGCAGCCGTCGCCACGCACGTTCGCCCCCAGCGCTGCGGCAATCGCGCGGGCAACGGAGGGCTTCTCGGTTATGATTAGGGTTTGTGTGTTCAATAGTCATTGCTCCTTTGTTAACAGAATTTCCTTGAATTATTTGTGCCTCTCGCATATAATACAAGTAGGGTAATCCCTACCTTCTATACCGAGGTGATACAGATGGATGTGTTCATGGACAATGCCAAAGTGATGTCCAAGGGTCAGATAACGATTCCCAAGGACGTTCGCGACGCGCTGGGTGTATCCAGCGGTGACCGCGTGACTTTTATAGTTGAGGGTCAGAGTGTCCGCATGGTCAACTCGGCTGTCTACGCAATGCAGATGCTCCAGCGAGAAATGATGGACGAGGCCGAACGCAGCGGACTTACAAGCGAGGATGATGTGAACGCGCTCATTGCCGAAATGCGCAGCGAGGGCGCAAACGAATGAAGGTTCTCATAGATACGAACATTCTCATCTCTGCCGCGCTCAGCTCCGGCGGGACACCTTTTCTGGCATACGCCAAGGCGGTAACGCACCCGAATCACGCCGTAGTCTGCGAGCAGAACATAGACGAGTTGCGGCGAGTATTTAACCGGAAGTTCCCGACAAAGCTGTACGCAATGGAGCGCTTTCTTGCGACGGCGCTCATGTCTATTGAGGTTGTACCAGTTCCAGAGCCGGAGACGGACGCCGAGCAGAGTGTGCGCGATGTGGCAGACAGACCTATACTCCGAGCCACCATAGCAAGTGGTGTGGATGTGCTCTTGACAGGCGACAAGGACTTCCTCGAATCGGGCATCAAGCACCCGAAAATAATGACCGCCGCCGAGTTCCTGGCTATGAAGTGAATAGAAGTGCCGCCCGAGA
>ENA-OPBW01001247-OPBW01001247.1-human-gut-metagenome-genome-assembly--contig:-NODE-1247-length-13923-cov-2.984641_pt1 | contig 13923 bp, 13 predicted proteins | sample MGYA00241070_ERZ501456 | MGnify/ENA primary metagenome ERZ501456 (study PRJEB25962, sample SAMEA2042624) | human gut metagenome | biome: human gut; feature: human-associated habitat; material: faeces...
GCGGAACGAAGATACCTGCGGCGCATCCGCTCTCCCCGGTAAAAGATGAGATGGAAGATTTCCGCATCCCGGCTGAAAGGATGTGAACTCTTCCATCTCTCCGCAAAGCACTGCCTTATTTTCTTCCGGTATGGCCAAAGCCTCCGGCACCCCGCTCGGTCTCATCCAGTTCATCCGTTACCTGAAAGGATACCGCCAGGAAAGGCAGTACCACCAGCTGGGCGATCCGCTCCCCGTCTGCGATTTTTTGAGGCTGGTCCGTATCATTGTGAAGAGCCACCTTGATTTCGCCCCGGTAATCCGCGTCTACCACGCCCACGCAGTTGGCGGGCCGCAGCCCCTGCTTGGAAGCCAGTCCGCTTCTGGCAAAGATTCCGCCAAAATATCCTTCCGGAATGGCCGCTGCCAGACCGGTTCCCACCAAGGCGGTCGTATGGGGCGCAATCACAAGCGTATCTTCCTCCAGGCAGGCGTACAGGTCATAGCCCGCCGCCTTCGCGGAACCGCCGGAGGGCAGCATGGCTTTTTCGTTCAGCTTCTTGATTTTAATCTCCATCATCCTTGTTTATCCTTTCCATCTGTTCTTTATACGGCTGCCGGCGCATCCGCCCCGGAGGCGGAAGCTCCCATAAACTGGCTGTTATACAGCTTTTCGTAGAATCCTTTTTTCTTCATCAGGGTTTCGTGATTTCCCTGTTCCACAATATGGCCGTCCCTCATCACCAGAATCACATCCGCCTCCCGGATGGTGGAAAGACGGTGGGCCACAATAAAACTGGTCCGCCCCTGCATCATAGTGGCAAAGGCCTGCTGGATTCGTATTTCTGTCCGGGTGTCAATGGAGGAGGTAGCCTCATCCAGAATCAGCATGGGAGGCAGGCAGAGCATAACCCGGGTAATGCAAAGCAGCTGTTTCTGTCCCTGGGAAAGTCCGCCGCCATCCTCGGTGATAACGGTATCATATCCCTGGGGAAGCCGTTTGATAAAGCTGTGGGCGTGGGAGGCTTTCGCCGCGGCCACTATTTCTTCCATGGAAGCGTCCGGTTTTCCCATCACGATATTCTCCCGGATTGTTCCGGATTTCAGCCAGGTTTCCTGCAGCACCATGCCGTACATGCCCCGCAGCGAGGCGCGGGTGAGCCGGCGGATGGGCACGCCGTCGACCCGGATCTCGCCGCCGGTCACATCATAAAAGCGCATGAGCAGGTTGATGAGCGTCGTCTTGCCTGCGCCCGTGGTTCCCACCACGGCAATCTTCTGGCCCGGCTCGGCGGTAAACGACACGTCGCGCATAAGCGGCTTGTCGGGCGAATAACCAAAGCGCACATGCTCAAAGGAGACGCGGCCCTCCACGCGTCCCGGCAGGCAGGCGGCCTTGTCCGGCAGCGGATCGGCCTCCATCTCGGGCTCATCGAGCAGGTCGAACACGCGCTCTGCACTCGCCAGCGCGCTCTGCAGCGAGTTGAAGGTAAACGACAACTGCGTCATGGGCTCGGATGCCTCGTAGATAAACTGGAAGAACGCCTGGAACACGCCGACGGTCATGTGGCCGGCAACCAGCATACTGCAGCCCACAATCGCAATCACGATCTGTGCCAGGCGGCCGATAAAGCGCACCGCGGGGCCGACGGCGTTAATCATAAAGTCGGCCTTGGTACTCACGCGCGCTAGCTCCCTCGAGGCCTCATGCACCTCGGCAGAACTCTGGCGCTCACGGTTGAACGCGCGAATCACCAGACGGCCCGAGTAGCCCTCCTCAACCGCGCTCGTAATCTTTGACACCCACTCCTGGCGCTCACCGGTCACATCATGTGTGCGGCGCGAGACCACCTTGGTCACCAGCAGCGACAGCACCATAAAGAACAAAAAGACTAGCGTGAGCGGCACGCTAAACACGAACATCACGCTCACGGCGCCCACCACGGTACCGATCGACACCAGAAGCTGCAGCAAGCCGCGCTGCATGCTCTCGGACATCTTGTCCAAGTCGTTGGTCGCACGGCTGACGACCTCGCCGGGACGATGCGCGTCAAAATAGGCAAGCGGCAGACGGTTGAGCTTTTGTGCGATGCGGTTGCGTAGATGCAGGTTGAGGCGTTCGGCCACGCTCGACATCAAAAAGCTCTGGAGCGCGTAGAACGAGGCAGCGGCCGTCCAAATCATAAAGTAGATGAAGATGGTCCTGCCGCAGTTCTCCCAGGTGATGTTGAAGGTGGTATCGTTGGCAAACGCCACCTGAATGTGGCCCCACAGCTCATCGATCACACGGGCGCTATATGCCGGCGCAGCGGTGTTAAAGATGGCATAGAACACAATACTCGCGAACACGATATAGAAGCGCCAATGGTCGCCGGCAGCCTCGCTCCACAGGCGGCGCACCGTCGCCCAGGTGTCGCGGGGTTTCTCGTCCTCGTCCTCGTCGTCCACATCGCGCATGCGCTCTGCCTCAGCGCGGGCGCGCTCGTCCTCGGCGCGCTCGTTTTCCTCGTAGAGCGCTTGGCGGCGAGCCTCGCGCTCGGCTGCAGCCTTGGCGGCGTCATCCAGCTCGGGTGCTACGGCGGCCTGGTCGACCATTTTATCGGCGGCGTCCACAGCAGCGGCATCGACAAGGCCGCCTTGTTTCCTGAGCTCCTCGGCCATGCTACTCACCTCCCTTCATTTGCGATTCCGCGATGGCGCGGTACACCTCGCAGGTTTCCATAAGCTCGCCATGCGTGCCCAGACCCACAACCTCGCCGTCCTTGAGCACGACGATCTGGTCGGCGTGCAAGATCGTCGATATGCGCTGCGCGATGATGAGCACCGCAGCGTCACGCGTCTCGTCTTGCAACGCATGGCGCAGGGCGGCATCGGTCTTAAAGTCCAGGGCCGAGAAACTGTCATCGAAGATATATAGATCGGCATGCTTCATGAGCGCACGGGCGATGGCCAGACGCTGGCGCTGGCCGCCCGAAAAGTTCGTGCCGCCCTGCGCCACCGGGGTATCGAGCCCCTGCGGCTGATCGAGCACAAAGGTGCTCTGGGCAACCCGGAGCGCATGAAGCATGTCGGCCTCAGTCGCGTCTTCGTTGCCAAAGCGCAGATTGCTTGCTACGGTGCCCGAGAACAGCCATGCCTTTTGCGGCACATAGGCAATGCGCCCGCGAATCTCGTCTTGCGAAAGGTCGTGCAGATCAACGCCGTCCAGGCGAATGGCGCCCTTGGTGGCATCGTGGAAGCGCAGCAGGAGCTTGGCCACCGTCGATTTGCCCGAGCCCGTCGAGCCGACGATCGCGGTCGTCTGACCGCGGCGACAGGTAAAGCTCAGATTGCACAGCGTGTCCTCGTCGGCGTCGTCAAAACGAAACGACATATGGTCGAACACGGCCACCGCATCGGCTTCGTCTTGGGGCTCGCGCGCCCCGTCATCCAGCGTGCGGTCACCGTCCACGATGCTCGGCTCGATCTCCAGCACCTGCTGCGCGCGGTTCAGACATGCGGCGGCGCGCGGAAGCGTCAGCACCACCATCTGCGCCATCATCACAAAGAACAGGATCAGGATTGCGTACTCGAGCACCGCAGAGATGCTCGCGATCTGCATGGCGTGGGCGCCCACGCGGTTGCCGCCAACCCACAGCACCGCCACCTCGGCGATGTTCATCAAAAAGAAGCTTGAGCTGTCGAGGCCCACAAACAGGTGGTTGACTTTGATGGCGTTGGCGGCGTATTCGCTAAACACCTCGTCCAGACGCCGTTCCTCGTGGCGCTCCTTGTTAAACGCACGGATGACGCGCACGCCCACAATATTCTCGCGCAGCACCACGTTCATGCGGTCGATAAAGCCCTGTAGGCGCATAAAAATCGGCGCCGCGTTGGCAACCGTAAAGACCGCCGCCACCAGCACAATCGCAACGACTACGCCCAGAAGCGTGCCCATGGCAGGATCGATGAACCAAGCAAAAATGATGCCCGCGACGGCCAAGAACGGCACCGGCAGCACCAACTGAATCGTCTGCAGGATAGCCTGCTGAATCACGTTGATGTCGTTGAGCGAGCGCGTGATCATCGATCCGGTGCCAAAGCGCTCAAAATCGCTGGCCGCGAGTTCGAGCGACTTGTCGTACACGGCATTGCGGATATCGCAAGCCACGTTGGCGGCCAGGCGCGCCGAAAGATAGCAGCCCAGCACCGTGCCGCCGCTAGCCATGCTGGTCGCGATAAACATGTATAGGCCGTTGCGTAAAATGTAGTCGACATCGCCCGTGGTAATACCGGTGTTGACCATGTTCGCCAGCATCGTGGGAACCAACAGCGTACCGACGTTATCTATCAGCACCGCAAACAGCGTCACCGCAATCAGACCGCGGTACGGCCTCATAAACCTCATTAAGAGTCGCATGTGTCCCCCTCGCCCTTATCGTCAGCCTCGTTCTCGGCGGCCACTTGCCGTTTAAATGCCTCGCACTCTTCGTTAAGAACATGGGAGAACTTACCGACCAAGCGCATAATCTCGCGCTGCTCCCACAGCTCGAGCGCCTCGAATGCCTGTTGCTCGGCTTTTTGCGCCGGCAACGCGTAGCGCTTGGCAAACCGCACGCCTTCTTCGGTCAGTCGCACAACCTTGTTCTTACGACTGCCCTCGGCAAACTCCAACGTCGCAAGCCCTCGCGCCCTAAGCGTCTTAATCGCCGAATTGATGGTCTGTTTGCTGTAGAACCATTCACTCGTCAGCCGACTCACGGCAACGCTTCCGCCCGCCGCACTCGTGTCGACGAGCATCCAGTAGGCGCAGTCCGAAAGACCGCAGGCGCGCGCGAACTCCGAATAGACACGGTCAAGCCCGTTGAGCATCCGGTCGAAATCGACCAGGCTAACTGCACTATTCATCTCTCCCACCATTCGATAGTCCGAGTTTTGACCAATTTATATCTCTACATTAGTCCGAGTTTTGACTATCGTCAATAAGCTCGTTGTTTATGGTCGTCCCTACATAAGCATATCGACAAAAAAGACCGCCGGCGCGGGGGCGGCGCCGGCGGTTGCGAGAGAATATCGATTGTTGGCTGTTACGCAGCGACGGCCTCATAGACCGTAGCGCCCGAGAAGCTGTCATGCAGGCTCTTGCCGGCAATCCACGGCAGCTCGACGACCTCGCAGACCGTGTTGACCAGCTCGGAGCAGTCAGTAAAGTGGCCCTTGTCGTTGAGGGCCTCGCAATCCTGAACACGCCAATAGCCATCGGTGTGCGTGATGTAGTACTCGTGATCGTTGATCGACACGAAAGCGCGCGTCTTGGAACGCAGCAGCTTCAGAAATCCTTCGAAATCGGTCTCGACGACATCTCCAGCCTGGAACATGATGTTACCTCCTGGCCCGGCGCCACCACGGCGCATTGATAAACGTTGGTACTCCTTTAGTAAAACCTTTATCAAAGGTTATGCGTTCGTCATTTAGGCAAGTGGTAAAAAACCGCAGGGTAGACGGGATAAAACGTTTAACCATCCCATTTGTTTGTCACATTCTGAAGGTACTTTTATGCAAACCTACTTTCCCAATTGGAATCTATCCTTTTGGCCAGGCAATTGACCGTCTATCGTTTGAGCCCAACGGGTATGAACGGGGCATCTGCAACGCCACCGCAAGGAGACACCATGGAGACCATCGAAGCACTCGTTCACCGCCGCAGCTGCCGCAAATACAGCGATCGTCCCGTCGAGGCCGAAAAGCTTGCACGTATTATCGAAGCCGGCCAATATGCACCGAGCGGCATGGGCCGCCAGCCGGTGACGTTTGTCGCCGTCACCGACCCCGCGACCGTCGAGCGTCTCTCACAACTCAACGCCCAGGTCATGGACAGCAACAGCGACCCCTTCTATGGCGCCAAGACCGTTGTGGTGGTGCTGGTTGACCGCAGCGTGCCCACACATCTGGAAGACGGCTCGCTCGCCATGGGCAACTTGCTCAACGCCGCCTATGCGCTGGGTGTCGATTCGTGCTGGATTCACCGCGCGCATGAGGTCTTTGACTCGCCCGAGGGCCTGGAGCTGCTGGCCAGCTGGGGCCTGCCCGCCGACGGAAGCCTGCGCGGTGTCGGTAACTGCATTCTTGGCTACGCCGAGGACACGCTACCCGAGGCAAAGCCGCGCCGCAACAACGTGGTGTACGTGAAATAGTACAGGAACGTCAGCAGGGGTAGCTAATTTGGGACGGGGCTATTTTAGCTACCCCACTCGCAACTTATATTGACGTCGCCGTTGTCGTCGTTTCGTTCGTCTGGGCCGTTTCGACGTCGTCGCCTTGCTTGTCTTCGTCCTTTTGCGCATCGGCGATGGTGGAGGCCGCCGCGACGATACCGCGCTGGGGCGCAACGCCCGTCTGGGTCTGTGCGCCCTCGACAACTTCTGTGCCTGCATGCGCGAGCTCGGGCGATTTAAACATTGCGTCCAAGTTGGCGCCACCGCCGGCATATCCGAGCGCAGCGAGCGCGATGACGATCACTGCAACGGCGGCCACGATCGGCACGTAGCGATGCCAGCCGGCGGGATTGAGCCCGCTGCGGCGAGCCGCCCCGCGGCTGATGTAGCCGAGCGTTCCGTCGTGCTTGAGCTTTGATCCCACCACGCGTTTGCGGCCCAACAGCGAGGACTCTGCCTGCATTGCCAAGCGGGCGCTTGCCGAAGGATAGCCGTATTTAGTGCGCTTGAACGAGCCATCAAACCCCGAGGCGTGTTTGCCCCACGTCACCGATGTTGTGCGTCGGTTGACCGGCGCGGCACTCCGCCTTCTGCGGCTCGGTTTTGAAGTCTCAGCCATATGCCCTCGCACGCCGTAACCAAATCGAAACAATAACGCTTTGGACTGTAGCACACGCGTCGCGCGCGGTCACGGGCGCCTCGCTCAACGGTCATCGTCCTTCAGCAAGCGCCACAGCGTTGTACGGCTTATGCCCAGCACCTCCGCCGCACGGGTTCGGTTGCCGTGGAGATGATCTACAACCAGATGCGCGATATCTCGCTCGGTATCGGCCAGCGGCCGCAGGATATACAGGTCACTTTCGAGCGTCGGGGCGCCAAAGGTTGCGGTCTTAATCACGTCCTCTTGGGCGAGCACTTCCTCCGCCACAGCGCGGTCCACCGTGCCCGCCCCCACCAATATATACAGTCGTTCCGAGACCTCGCGGAGCTGCAGATAATTGCGCGGCCAGCGATAAGCATCGAGCGTCTTCGTCGCCGCGGCAGACAGCGTGGGCGCTGCCGTCCCAAATGCATCAGCGAGATATTCCAAATAGCGCGCAACCTTCGTCGACGCGGCCCCCGCTCGGCGATTGCCGGCGCCACGCCCACCGCACAGGCGAAGCGCTCGGTCACAAAGGCGGCTTGATCACTTTCGCTGCCGCCCGGCATGTCATTCGCCGTCAGCACCACATGACAGCGCGTCGCCAACGCGGTGTCGGCCATCGTGGAGACCAGCTCGCGGAGGCGCTGGGGGCCAACCGCGTTCCAGCCCTCAATGCAAAGGGTCAGCCCCGTTTGGAACAACGGCGATTCGGCGCTTTTGAGCACATGGCGCCAACCGCGATCGGTGAGTTCATCGAGCGCGACGGAAACAAAGGGCTGATCGGCAAAAGGACCGTCCAGATAGAGGCGCTTGGCGATCTCAACCTGACCCGCTCCCAGCTCACCCTCGAGCATAAGGGGCACACCGCGCGCGTAGCTCTCGGCAACCGGTGCAGCTACCGCAGCGGCACCCTCAACGATGCCGTACGCGCTCGATTCGTAGCGGGCCTCAACCTCGTCGGCGTTGAGCCACTCGATGCCCGCATGCGCCGCGGCGCCGCGCACCTCGCGGACCACGACGACCCAAAGCCCCCCGCCCTCTTTGTCGGTGGGGCGAACGGTCAGGCTCAGGCGCGTACCCTCACGCCCCATAACCAGACGCGCGCCGTCTCCTATACGGTCGAGACGCTCAGCGACAAAAGCCGCCACATCCCGCTCAAGCGCCGCGCCATTCATGGTAGAGATCGCGACGTCCCCACGCGCATCGATTGCCAATGCCGAGGCCCCGGCAGCAGCTAGGGCATCGGTCAAGATGTTCAGCTTGGCATCGCTATCCATGATTTGCCCCTGTCCGCAGCGACGTGCAACCGCCGACGGTCGCACGACCGAGTGTTTCAAAATTGAACGATATTGCTCACCAAACACTATAGGGCAGAAAGCGCCGTCCTGCGAGTATAGGTGTTGCCCCGCATCGCCATCCTGGCGGGGCGATAAGAGCTCTTCGGGACTTATAAACCTGCGGACAAGCCATACCCGCAAGAGCTCCTATCGCTCCACCGCAGGCTTGCGCTCACCAGCACGCAGCACGCAGCACGCAAACAAGCTACTTCTCTACCAGATTCCCAGCACGTGCTGCATTCCCAAACTCATGCACGCAATGCCAATCCAGCAGCAAAAGCCCAGCGCGATGGGCTTGCCGCCCTTTTTGACCAGCTCGACGATATCGGTATTAAAACCAATAGCCGCCATGGCCATCACAATAAAGAACTTCGACAGCTCCTTGATGGGCGCCGTGATGGACACAGGAAGCTGAAACACCGTGGTGATCACGCTCGCCAGCACAAAGAACAGCACAAACATGGGAAACGCGCGTTTAAGCGAGAACGTGCTCTTAGCGTCGCCACCGGCCTTGCGTGCCAGATGCATCTGCCAGCATGCGAGGACCAACGTGATGGGAATAATGGCCAACGTCCTGGTGAGCTTGACCACTGTGGCGCTCTCGAGCACATTGGCGCCGGGATGCATGCTGTCCCAAGCGCTCGCCGCAGCCGTTACGGACGAGGTGTCGTTGATGGCGGTACCGGCAAACAGGCCAAAGCCCTCGTTGGTCAGCCCGAGCATGCCGCCGAGCGTTGGAAACACGAGCGCCGCGATAACGTTAAACAGGAAGATGACCGAAATAGCCTGGGCAATCTCGCGATCATCGGCATCGATGACGGGCGCGGTCGCAGCAATGGCCGAACCGCCGCAAATCGACGAACCCACACCTACAAGCGTCGCGATCTTGCCCGGCACGTTCATAACGCGGCAGAGCACAAAGGCGATGACAAGCGATGTCGAGATCGTTGCCACGATAATCGGTAGCGACTGGGCGCCCTTGGACAGAATCTGGGAGAGGTTCATGCCAAAGCCAAGCAGGATAACCGCGTACTGCAAGACTTTTTTGGACGTATAGGTAACGCCGGCGGTGAGCTGTTCGCGACGATTCTTGGGAAAGACGAGCGCCAGGACCATGCCAAAAAGGATGGCAAATACCGGCCCGCCGACCACCTCAATCTGTTTGCCGAGCAACGTCGCGGGGATAGCGATGATCAGGCAGAACAAGACGCCTTTCCAGCGCTCGCGTACGATGTTTGCCAGTTGCATATGGGATTCCTTCTTTCTATTTCACGTTTGCGACGGCTTATGATACGGCAACATTGAGCGCAGCCTTGCGCAAACACAGACTAAGATGCCGCAATAGTTCTCAGGCAACAGCCGAATTACCCACCGCGGAGAGCTGATTCGCGGCATAATTAACAACTGACATATGAGTTTGATAGAACAGTTGCGAGGCGCTATGGAAGAATCGATGCACGTCGGCGAGCAGGAAACGAGCCTACAGGACCAGTCCTATCACACCATTCGACGCAAAATCGTCTACCTGGACTACAAGCCGGGCGAAAAGCTGGGCGTCAAGCAACTTTGCGACGACCTGGATATGGGTCGCACGCCCGTGCGCGAGGCTTTGGTTCGCTTGGCGCAGGAAGGCCTGGTGCGCACCGTGCCCCAGAGCGGCACCTATGTCTCGCCCATCAACCTCACCCTTGCCGAGAGTGCCTGTTACATCCGCGAGCATCTGGAAAAGCAGGTGATCGTGGAGTGCTGCGCGCGCGCCACGTCGGCTGGCATCGAGCAGCTCGACCGCGCCATCGCGCTGCAGGAAAAGGCCATGGCCGAAGAGGATCGCATCGGCTTCTTTTTGAGCGACAACCTCATGCATCACATGATTTTTAGCATCGCATGTCGCAGCACCGTGTGGTCGTGGCTCGAAGAGACCAATGCCGACCTGGAGCGCTTCCGCTGGCTGCGCGCCGCCACGCAGGTTCTCGACAATCAGGACATCGTGAACGAGCACAAGCAGATTCGCCGCGCTATCGCCGGTCGCGACCCCATCGAAGCGAGCTTTTTGGTCAGCAAGCACCTGCACATGATGTTCCGCAACCAAACCGAGGTTCTGGACCAGTTCCCCGAGTACTTCGAGACCAGCAAGCTCCGCTAACCTGCCAAAAAGGGACAGGTTTATTTTGGCAGGTTTTATCCGGGCAAATGAAACAGGGCCCGACTCCGCTGCAACGGAGCCGGACCTTAGTTGTTAGGATGACGGAACTCGATTACTCGACCGTGACGCTTTTCGCCAGGTTACGGGGCTGGTCGACGTCGCAGCCGCGCAGGATGGCGACCTCGCGGGCGAGCAGCTGCAGCGGGACGCTCGCCGTGATGGGGCTGAACACGTCGCGGACTGCCGGCACGCGGATGATGCAGTCGGCGATCTTGTTGATCTCCTCGTCGCCCTCGGTGGCAACGACGATGACCTTGGCGCCGCGCGCCTTGCACTCCATAAGGTTCGACACGGTCTTGTCGTAGGTGGCACTCTTGGTGGCCACAGCGATGACAGGGAAGCCCGGGTCGATCAGGGCAATAGGGCCGTGCTTCATCTCGCCGGCGGCGTAGGCCTCGGCGTGCAGGTAGCTGACCTCCTTGAGCTTGAGCGCACCCTCGTAGGAAATAGCGGCACCCATGCCGCGGCCCACGAACAGCGCCGACTGCGCATCCTTGCACAGCAGGGCAGCCTCATGAACGGCCTCGGTCTGGGTATCCAAAATCCACTGGATCTGCTCGGCCGTATCGGAAAGCTCGCGGAACAGCATGCGTGCCTGTTTGGTGGTCAGGCGGTACTTGACCTGCGCCAGCAGCAGGGCCAGCAGCGTCAGGCTCACAACCTGGCCGATGAAGCTCTTGGTCGAGGCGACCGCAATCTCCTTGTTGGCCTTGGTGTAGATGACGCCGTCGCTCTCACGCGCCACGGGGCTGCCCACCACGTTGGTGATGCCGAAGACCTTGGCACCCTTGATGCGCGCGTCGCGAATGGCGGCAAGGGTATCGGCCGTCTCGCCCGACTGGGACACGGCAACGACAAGCGTCGTCGGCGTAATGATGGGGTTGCGATAGCGGAACTCGCTGGCCGCCTCCACCTCGGTGGGGATGCGAGCCCAGCCCTCAATGAGATTCTTGGCAATGAGGCCAGCGTGATAGCTGGTGCCGCAAGCGATCACGTAGACGCGGTCGATGTCGTTGAGTTCCTCGAGCGAAAGGCCCAGCTCGTCGATGTCGAGCTCGCCGGCCGGTGTCATACGACCAACCAGCGTGTCGCGCACGACGCGCGGCTGCTCGTGAATCTCCTTGAGCATAAAGTCGGGATAACCGCCCTTTTCTGCCATATCCAGGTCCCAGTCGATGTGGGTGACCTTGGGCTCGATAACGTTGCCGGCCTCGTCGGTGTACTCGACGCCTGCGGGCGCGAGCTTGGCAAACTGACCGTCCTCGAGCACCACGACATCGCGGGTGGCGTCGATGAGCGCGATGACATCGGAGGCGACATAGGCGCCGGTCTCGCCCACGCCGACCACGATCGGGGAATCCTTGCGGGCCACGGCGATCACGCCGGGCTCGTCAACGCACACGGCGGCCAGGCCATAGGCACCGACCACGTGGGTGCAAGCCTCGCGCACGGAGGCCATCAGGTCGTGCGTCTCGGCATAAGCCTCTTCGATCAGATGCGCGAAGACCTCGGTATCGGTCTCGCTCTTAAAGTGGTGGCCGCGGCCCTCCAGCTCTTCGCGCAGCTCGGCGAAGTTCTCGATGATGCCGTTGTGGACGATGGCGATACGACCGTCACAGCTGGTGTGGGGGTGAGCGTTAACGACGGAGGGCTTGCCGTGGGTGGCCCAACGGGTGTGGCCGATACCGCAGGTAGCGTCGCTGTCAATGTTGGAAAGCTCGCTCTCCAGGCCCGCGACCTTGCCCACGCGGCGGATGACATCGAGGTGCGCCGCGGCGCCCTCGCCCACCTCGAGCGCGACGCCCGAGGAGTCATAGCCGCGATACTCCATACGCTTGAGGCCCGTGACCAGGATGTTCTTTGCAATATCAGAGCCGGTGTAGCCGACAATTCCGCACATAGGATAAATCCCTTCGTCCGCTTGACTGCAAAACGTCCACGCACAGGGGGCGCTGAGACGCATAACGTTCGAGTATTGTACTCACGCAAACGCAAGCTGATATACCAGAAGTGGTATCTCAACTTAGATACCACTCGATGCACACACGTCCAGCCGGTTCAAACCACCACAAAGGTACCTGCCCCCTTCGTGGTGGTCGCGCCGGCAACGGCGTTTCCCCAGATAAACCTGCCAAAATAAACCTGTCCCTTTTTGGTAGGTTTGGGATGCTACAATCTGGCTTGTACTTGAAACGCATCAAAGGGGCCGCTATGGCAAAGGTTAAAATCAGCGACGTCGCGCGCGAAGCCGGGGTTTCGTTGGGCACGGTTTCCAACGCACTCAACCATCCCGAAAAGCTGCGCCCCGAGACCCTCAAGCTCATAAATGAAACCATCAATCGACTGGGCTACCTGCCCAACCAAAGCGCTCGTCAGCTCGCGGGCGGCGCCACCAAGTCCTTTGGCCTGGTGCTCCCCCGTCTCGATCACGGCTTTTCGCTCCAAATCGCCAGCGGCGCCCACAACGAGGCCCGCAAGCACGGCTACGACTTGCTCATCGCCAACGCCGATAACGACGATATTCTCGAGGACCATTACCTGCGCTACTTTATGGGCACCCAGATGTCCGGCGTCATGGTTCAGCCCATGGCATCCCCCGACTGGCACCCCGCCATGACCAAGATGCCCGTGCCGATCGTCCATCTGGACATCCATTGCTCCGAGCCCGGCTACTACGTAGCGGCCGACAATGAGGCCCAGGGTCGCATCATTGCCGAACTTGCCATCGCCCGCGGCGCGCACCATATTGTCGTCGTCGGCCGAGCAGCATTTATGCAACTCACCCTGCGCGTCCTTGGCATTCATAAGGCGCTCGCCCTGCACCCCGATATCAAGATCGAAGTCATCGACGCCGGCGAATGGAATACCGCTGCCGACGGCTACGGCATCGGTGCCCAAATCGCCGAGCGCCCCGCGGACGAACGTCCCGATTTTGTCGTCGGCCTGACCGACGTGCTGGCCTCGGGCGTTATCTCGGCATTGGTCGACAAAGGCATCTCCGTCCCCGAGCAGGTTCGCGTGGCCGGATGCGACGGCAACCCGCTCGCTTGGAGCGGATCGGTCCCACTCACTACGGTAGCGCCCCCGGGCTACGAGATTGGCCGCAAGGGTGTCCAACTGCTGATGGAGCAAATCGAGAACAAGGCCCCGGCAAAGATCAAGCATATCCGTGTCGGCTCCGCAGTGCGTACCGTCACCGCAGTCGCCGCCGAGGATATCAACCGCCAAGAACTGGTACGTCCGTTCCTGCTGGAACGCGCCAGCACCCGGGCAAGCAGCCAGACCGACGCCACGGCCATCAACCTCGGCGCGTATCTATAGCACGCCCGCAAGTATGCTAAGTCGCCGCTCAAGCAAAAGAGGCCCGACCATTGCCGGACCCCTTTTGTTTAAGCGCAAACGTAAGCAATTGCTCGTTTCAACGCCGCAATTGTCTAGCGCACGGCCTTGACCGCCGCCGCCAGATCGAACAGCGTATCGAGCACGGCCTCGCAGCCATCCACCACGTCCTGCGGCAGCGGCACGATATCGGGGACGGCAAAGACATGGCAGCCGGCCGTAATGCCC
>ENA-OPBW01001255-OPBW01001255.1-human-gut-metagenome-genome-assembly--contig:-NODE-1255-length-13879-cov-3.050420_pt1 | contig 13879 bp, 9 predicted proteins | sample MGYA00241070_ERZ501456 | MGnify/ENA primary metagenome ERZ501456 (study PRJEB25962, sample SAMEA2042624) | human gut metagenome | biome: human gut; feature: human-associated habitat; material: faeces...
GCCTTTCAGCCTGCGACTGAATCCATACCCCATTCTGCCGGGACATCTCACCATCTCCACGGAAAGTCACCAGTGGCAGACATTGGCCGACAAAACTTCGCGCCGGTTGCCCGAACGCCTGGTCAACTGGCTGGAGAAGCATTTTGCCAGCGGCTACACCGTGTTCTACAACGGAGCCAAATGCGGTGCTTCTGCCCCCGACCACTTCCATTTCCAGGCCGTACGTCAGGAAGATGTGCCCCTCATCCGCCAATGGGAAAAACTGATGAGCACTGCAGTAGAAAAAGGTTTCGAACCCCTCTCCGACGGCAAGTCCTGCATCGCCTACGACATCAAAGGATACTTCTGTCCGATACGGGCCTTCATCACTCAGGGAGGACTGGCCACAGGTGTCCGGCTGATTGACAGCTACCTGCACAGCCTGCCCATGCACGAAGGAGAAACCGAGCCACGCTACAATCTCTTTGCCTGGAACGACCCGCGCTACGGATTTGTCACCGTCTACATTCCGCGCACAGCCCATCGTCCGCAGTGCTACACTGCCGAAGGCGACGCACAGCTGATAGTCAGTCCCGGCGCCCTCGATATGGCCGGCATCCTTGTGACGGCCCGCGAAGAAGATTTTCAAAAACTGGACGCTGACACGCTCCGCCAAATCTACCACGAAGTAACACATTAAGCATCATGAAAGAACCTGAAATTAACGTGGGCATCGTCAATGCCCTTGAAATAACCTTTACACTCAATGCCAAGTTTCTGGCCAAAGGAGAAACCGTATCGGGCAAGCAACGTGTATCCTTCGACGAAGGAGGAATTTCCTGGAACGGCAACGTGTACCGGGAGCTGACCTTTACCCCGTTGGAAGACGATGCCTCCTTCTCACTCGAAGACGTAACCATCGGTATCAATTTCCACTGGGAACGTCAGGAAACACAGACCTTCCTCGGCACCCTGCGTCTGGTAGTAGACGAAGGAAAGATTACCGCCATCAACCAGGTGCCGGCAGAAGACTACCTGACCAGCGTCATCTCGTCCGAGATGAACGCCACTTCTTCCCTGGAGTTTCTGAAAGCCCATGCCGTCATCTCCCGAAGCTGGCTTTTAGCACAGATTGAAAAGCGGAAGGCCCTCAGCAAACAAGGCAGCAACTTCTTTCCCTTCCTCAAGACTGAAACAGAATACATCCGCTGGTACGACCGCGAAGACCATACCATCTTCGACGTATGCGCCGACGACCATTGCCAGCGCTATCAGGGCATTACCCGTGCCTCCAACCAGAGTGTGGTGGAGGCCGTGAAGGAAACACGCGGCCAGGTGCTCATGCACAAGCATGCCATCTGCGACGCCCGTTTCTCGAAGTGCTGCGGCGGAGTGACCGAAGAGTTCAACTACTGCTGGGAAGACAAGCATTATCCTTACCTCAGTGCCGTGCGCGACTTGGACACGGATGCCCCCCTGCCCGACCTCACCCAAGAGGAAGAAGCCGAACGATGGATACGCCAGCGCCCGGAATCTTTCTGCCACACCACCGACCCGAAAATCCTTTCACAGATACTCAACAACTACGACCAGGAGACACACGATTTCTACCGCTGGAAGGTGAGATACACGCAAGCCGAACTGGCCGAACTGATTGCCACGCATACCAAGAGTGATTACGGGGAGATACTCGACCTTATCCCAATGGAACGAGGAAAATCGGGACGTATCAGCCGGCTGAAGATTGTAGGAACCCTGAAAACAATGACCATCGGAAAGGAACTGGAAATACGCCGCACCCTCTCACCTACCCACCTGTTCAGCTCAGCATTCGTAGTCGACAAGGGACCGGAAGTGAACGGAGTGCCCGAATGGTTCGAACTGACCGGTGCCGGATGGGGACACGGCGTGGGACTCTGTCAGATCGGTGCTGCCGTGATGGGCGAAAAAGGATATTCCTACGACCAGATTCTGCTGCATTACTACCGGGGAGCTGAAATCCGTAAGTTATACTAAAAACGAACGACTATGCGCACACGCTCTCCCTGGTACTGGGTACCTTCGCTCTACTTTGCCGAAGGACTTCCCTACGTAGCTGTGATGATTTTATCTTTGGTGATGTACAAACGAATGGGCATCTCGAATACGGAGGTGGCACTCTACACCAGCTGGCTGAACCTGCCCTGGGTCATCAAGCCTCTGTGGAGCCCGTTTGTCGACCTGCTCCGCACCAAGCGGTGGTGGATTGTCACTACCCAGTTGCTGCTGGGTGCCGGACTGGCCGGCATTGCCTTCACCATCCCCACCAGCCATTTCTTCCAGACCACATTGGCGGTGTTCTGGCTCGTAGCCTTCAGTTCCGCCACCCACGATATTGCCGCCGACGGCTTCTACATGTTAGGCCTTACCCCGCATCAGCAAGCCTTCTTCGTGGGCATCCGCAGCACGTTCTACCGCTTTGCCACCATCGCCGGACAAGGACTGCTCATTATGCTGGCCGGCTGGCTGGAAGAAATGACCGGACGCACATCGTATGCCTGGAGCATCACCTTCTTCACGTTAGCGGGCTGCCTGCTGGCTCTGTGGCTCTACCATTCTTTCGTACTGCCCCGCCCTGACCAGGACTGCCCGTCGGTTGCCCGGCAAGGAGAAGCCCGGAGCATACTAACCGATTTCCTGCTCACCTTCCGTTCCTTCTTCCAGAAAGAACAGGCGCTTACCGCCATCCTGTTCATGCTGCTCTATCGCCTGCCCGAGGCACAGTTAGCCAAGATGGGCATTCCCTTCCTGCTCGACCCAGTGGAACAAGGAGGACTCGGCATGACTACAGCACAGATAGGCTTTGCCCAAGGTACGCTCGGCATTGTCGGACTCACCTTGGGAGGCATCTTAGGAGGCATTGCCGTAGCACGCCACGGACTGCGCCGCTGGCTCTGGCCGATGGTGTGGGCCATCTCCCTGCCCGATATTGTCTATGTGTACCTGAGTTACGCACAGCCCGACAACTTAATCATCGTGAACAGCTGCATCTTTGTGGAACAGTTCGGCTACGGATTCGGTTTCACGGCCTACATGCTCTACCTTATTTATTTTGCCAACGGCACACACAAGACCTCGCACTATGCCATCTGTACCGCCTTCATGGCCTTGGGCATGATGCTGCCGGGCATGATAGCCGGCTGGATGCAAGAAACCTTAGGCTACCAGCTATTCTTCATCTGGATTATGGTTTGCACACTGGCCACCTTCGGCGTTACCGCCCTGCTGAAAATCGACCCTGAATTCGGAAAGAAATAAAAAGAGACGTTTTGTCCGGCCTTTACTTTCCGGAAAGGAAGTGCCGGACAAAACGCATAAAATTCAATACCGTATCCGACTCCTGTCCCTGAGCCGATACAAAACAGAAATGCCGCTTGAACTGCAAGCCCTCAATGTCAATCACCTGAAAGTCTCCTTCCTTCAGTTCCCTCTCCAGGGCACAGATTGACACAATGCCCATACAGTTACTGCACCGCAAGAACGACTTGATACCTTCCGTACTGCCTAAGTGCATCCGCACATTCAGTGAAGAAAGCTTCAGTCCCTGCTCTGCCAATACCATCTCAATGGCATCCAGCGTGCCGGAACCCCGCTCACGAAGCACCAATGGCACACGAACAAACTCTTCCAGCGTCAGTTCCTCCTTTCCGGCCCAGTGGCCGCGCGGACAAACCACCGGCACCAGCTCATCGCACAAGAACGGGTCATAGCGCAGGCTGGGCAGACGGAACACTCCCTCCACCATACCCACGTCAATGGTATGCTCCTGCAAAGCCTTCTCCACATTGCGCGAATTGGTGTCCATCAATGACACACTCATCTTGGGATAACGCTCCGTGAAAGCAGCCAGCACAGGCGGAAGCACATACTGTGAGATTGTCGTACTGGCCCCTAACCGTAACTCTCCCGCATACTCATTGTTCAACTGGTGCATGTCGTACTCCAGCTTGCGGTAATCGTCCAAAATCCGTTCGCAGTGCTCCATCAGCAGCTTTCCGGCCTCCGTGAGCGAAATGGAATTTCCCTTCCGGTCGAACAGACGCACCCCATAGAGACTCTCCAGTTCCCTAACATGCTTGGTCACTGCCGGCTGGCTCACAAACAGCTCCTGCGAAGCCTTGGTAAAACTAAGGTTTCGTGCCACACTATAGAACGCTTTCAAACGGAAATCAGACATACTCTACAAAGATTAAAGTTCCTCTGCCCGGATGCCCAACGACTGAAGAATGGCAAATCCTAACATTTCAAAGGAATATTCATAATCGTGTGCCGGAGGATTCATGCCGAACACCGTCACACCATCTTTTCCCTTTATCTTTGCCGCCAGCCGCTCCACAGCTTCTCCATATTCCCCTTCATCGGGCACCAGCATGATTCGGCGTGCATCTTTAGATTCGGTCAGCAATTGCAGTGATTCCGTAAACAAGTCCTCCCGACAAGCCATATCCGAAGGCTGGAAAGCATAAAGCGCAAACTCACCCAGACGACTCTGGAATGCCATGCCATGAACTTCCTTTTCCAAATCGGAAGGAAGGCAGAAATTCATCCGGCTATGCTCCGCATCATACACAAAAATTACCTGTATCTCATTCTTGCCCGGCTCTATTCCGGCATCCAAAGCCAGACACTCCAGCAGCACGGCCAGATCAGCCTTAGGCAGTTCACGCCCCACCAACGGTGCAAAATGTGCCGCCATATCCTTACCCACGCGGTCAAGGAAAGCTGCATCAATTAAAATTACATCAGAAGCAAAGGGTATTTTCTTTTCCATATTAGTTAATGTGTTTCTATTTATACTTGTTTCAGTTGATGAAATAACCGTCTTCCATGATGCAATCAGAATTCTGCATTCCAATTGGATATTTCATACTAAACAATTAATAATGAATAACGGGAAACGGCAAATACTTATTTGATTCAAGCCTTTATACAAAGATACGAAAAATATCCAAGAGCCAATATTTACCCCAGATTATTTAAAATTCATTGCAATTCCTGACAGGATATTCCATCTGTCATTCAAAGCATTCTCATTTCTTTATCCAATGCATTTTTGTGTACAGCATACCGACTTACTTCTTCCTCCAACGGGCTGGCGAACACTCTTCTTTTTCTTTGAACAGACGTATGAAATGGCTGGCCGACTGAAAACCTGACTTTTCTGCAATTTCAGCAATCGTCAATTCCGGACATTCCTTCAGCATAGTCTTTGCATATTCCAGCCGAAGACTGGAAATCCATTCACGGAATGACAACTGATAAACCAGCTTGATATAACTGGAAAGATAAGTACGGTTAGTTTTCAGTATGTCTGAAAGCTCTTTCAGTGTCAGCCCTAATTTAAGATAGCCCTTCTCTTCTATCCAGACAGCCATTCTTTCTGCAATGTCAGCAAAACAAGGAGGAAGAGTCTGCATTTCCCCCACCGCCATAGCCGAGGTATCTGCGTCTGATGGCATTTCCGACTCGAAGACCTGCTCCACTTGTTCGTAGAACAACAGATAGTTCATATAGGAACAATAAAGATAAATATAAAAAGGAACAGACGACAGAATCCAAATATACACATATTTGTCAGGAAGGAAAGTCAATAAACCACACCCAACCCCAAAAATCACCGCCCAATAAGTAAAGATGGACAACCACTGTATATAAGCACCTACATCATCAGAATGAGTATCATCACACAATCGTACCGCTCTACGATAGGCCAGAATAAGCCGGCGTGCCAGAACAAATCCATACGTTACCAGCCATACGCACATAACCAGAATACCCATTTTTTGAATCAAACCTTTTGGCAATCCTAATAGTACCACCCCCGACAAGGCTGTAAACAGCAACCACTGACACACATGTACCATAAAGCGCCGCCGCGTAATATAGAAACGATCAAGCAATGTAGTAAGCGCCGAACTGAAAAGCCAGTAACAAAGGAAATAGGTAGACAGATTCATCAAGATGGCTGCATCCACATTCTGGAAACGGATTTCTGCAAAGAAATGTACGGAATAATTGGCAGCTAACAATAGCACGGCAAATCCCATTACCCTACGCGAACGAAGATAATTGCTAAAGATTGCTTTGTCCGGCACCGGGGCAAAAATAAAATAAAAGCCGAAAAACAGCATCAACGGCAAGGCGATGCAAAGCGAATAACTATATATAGGATGTGTTATCATTTTTCAATGCCTCCAACCATTATAAGAACTCATAAACTATACCCCAAATGTACAAAAAATATCTGAAAAACTTAAAGCCTCCAGCAAGTTTCCTTGCCAGAGGCTTCTTTTTATTTATCGATTAAAGAAAATTAATCTTCCATCAACTTGCGATAACGCACGCGTTTCGGCTCTACATTACCCATACGCTTCATCTTGTTTTCTTCGTATTCCGTGTAAGAACCCTCGAAGTAGAACACCTGACTGTCTCCTTCAAAAGCTAAGATGTGGGTACAGATACGGTCGAGGAACCAACGGTCGTGGCTGATAACTACGGCACATCCGGCAAAGTCTTCCAAACCTTCTTCCAGCGCACGGAGGGTGTTTACGTCAATATCGTTGGTCGGCTCGTCGAGCAACAACACGTTACCTTCTTCCTTCAATGCCATGGCCAGGTGCAGACGGTTACGTTCACCACCAGAAAGCATACCGCAGAGTTTTTCCTGATCAGAACCGGAGAAATTGAAGCGGCTCAGGTATGCACGGGCATTCACATCGCGGTTACCCATACGAATCAAGTCGTTACCGCCACTGATTACCTGGTATACGGTCTTGTTCGGGTCAATGTCCTTGTGCTGCTGGTCTACATAGGCCACTTTCACAGTCTCTCCTACTTCAAACTCACCTTTATCCACACTTTCCAGTCCCATAATCAGGCGGAACAACGTCGTCTTTCCGGCACCGTTCGGACCGATAACTCCCACGATACCGTTAGGCGGCAGCATGAAGTTCAAGTCGTCGAAAAGCAGTTTGTCGCCATAAGCCTTGGCCACATGCTTGGCTTCGATAACCTTGTTTCCCAGACGCGGACCGTTTGGGATAAAGATTTCCAGCTTTTCTTCCTTCTCCTTCACATCTTCGTTCAAGAGTTTGTCGTACGAATTCAGACGAGCCTTACCTTTGGCCTGACGAGCCTTAGGAGCCATACGTACCCATTCCAGCTCTCGTTCCAGCGTCTTCCGGCGTTTGCTGGCCTGTTTCTCCTCCTGTTCCAACCGTTTGGCCTTCTGTTCCAACCAAGAAGAATAATTTCCTTCCCATGGAATTCCCTCACCCCGGTCTAGTTCCAGTATCCAACCGGCCACGTTATCCAAGAAGTAACGATCATGCGTCACGCAAATCACCGTACCGGGATATTGATGCAAGTGTTGTTCCAACCATTCCACCGACTCGGCATCCAAATGGTTCGTCGGCTCATCCAGCAACAAAATATCCGGTTCTTGCAACAACAAGCGGCACAAGGCCACCCGACGACGTTCTCCCCCGGAAAGGAACTTCACTTCCGCATCCGGTTCAGGACAACGCAAAGCATCCATAGCCCTCTCCAACTTCTGGTCAATCTCCCATCCGCCGTGATGCTCGATCAATTCCGTCAACTCCCCCTGACGAGTCATTAACTTATCCATCTCCTCATCACTCATCGGTTCGGCAAACTTCATGTTCACCTCCTCGTACTCCTTCAACAAATCCATCACCTCCTGAACACCCTCCTGCACGGCCTCTTTCACGGTCTTGGAATCATCCAACTGAGGCTCCTGTGGCAAATACCCGATAGAATGTTCTTTCGACCAGATCACCTTCCCCTCGTAATTCGGGTCTAACCCGGCAATAATTTTCAATAACGTCGATTTTCCGGAACCGTTCAAACCGATCACCCCGATTTTTGCCCCATAAAAAAAGGAAAGATAAATATCCTTTATAATCTTTCTTTGAGGTGGTATCGTTTTACTCACCCCCATCATGGAAAAAATAATTTTCTTCTCGTCTGTCATACCCATTAACTTACACGATATTATGTTTCACTTCTAGCACACAACTAATTATCCTTAAAATGGATACAAAGATATATTATATCTTCAAATTAAAAAAATATACTTAATCTGTTATACGAAACAAGCGTGTATTTTGTTTCAAAATTCTAGAAGAAATTCACAATTATTCTTTAATAAGACGCTTGCCCTCTCATCAAACATAATTCATTCAAACATATAACAAACTAGCTATCATAGCCATTACACAAGAATCCCCGGGAGCCTTCTCTCTCCCGGGGATAAAAAAACACAAATCTCTATAAATTAATTAATCGAATAAATAATTCAATTTTAACACTAACAATCGATAATGTTCACGTGTTTTATCATTTCCTGTATTCATCCGACTTTTGGCCGTGCTGTATGTTTTTCGCAAATATTTCATCACGATCGGACGCTTATTTGACTTGTCAATTCTCGGAGATAACACAATTTCACCAAGAGCATCCACGGCATCAAAACTATGACGAGACTCGCAATAGGCATGACAACTACAAGTTGTCTTGTTCAACCATTCTCTCAACGAATTACTCCCGGCACTCTTGAATTCACCTTTATCCATGTATCCGGTCAGATTTTCCACGAAAGAATTCTGGAATGCCATATCTGCCAACTGCAGATTACCGGTTTTCTTGGTAAACATCTCGTCAAAAATAATTCCCAGATATTCATCCAACGTGAATACATTCTTTCCGTCCACCTCGTTTATTTGCAAACGACCTAACGTCTCCCGGGTCAACATCTCGTTGAAGAATTGCGTTTGAGCCGCATAGTGCTTGGCTGTCGGGCCGATAATTGCGGTAATCTTATCATTAATAATCCAGTCCTGCAACTCGTTCAAATTCTGCAACACGAACTTCAATGCCGCGATCTGTTTCGCCTTGGGAACATACTGGTAAAGAGGTTCCGGATCACCATAGTATTTCGGATTAATATACATTCCCCCGACACTCACCATAGCGTGATCCATAAACCGCACGAACTGACCGATAATCTCCTTATAAGTACTTTCAACAGCCGCGTACCCCTCATCATTTACAGCCATCCAATCCACGAAATTAGCCACCACGTATTTCAGATTTTTAAGACCATAAGTATTTGCTTTCACCACATCATCCCCTAAATCCTCTGCCATGGAACGAGGGTCAAAATTAAATTGAAACACCTGTTTCCCGTAAAAACACATCTTATTTCCGATCTGTTCTCTCACCCATCCCCGCAAAATTTCTTTCTCATCATCCGCACTCTTCACGTTCGGGAGTACCTGATACCCGTATTTAATAGCAAATTTATCATACTCGCCAATCAGAGGAGGTGTCAACTTCACACCTTTCTCCAAATCTCCAGGCTGTGCCACGTAGTTAAACCGTGCGTAATCCATGATCGACGGGGTAGTCCCGTATTTTTGAGTAAACTCCGGGTCTCTCAACTTCTCTACCGGGTAAGCCGCTGATGCTCCAAAATTATGCATTAACCCTAACGTATGACCGATCTCGTGAGCCGCCACGTAACGCATGGCTTCTCCCATATTCTCGTCCGTCATCACGGGACAACGCACAGAAGGATCTACCGCCCCGGTCTGGATCATTCTCCACTTGTTCAGCAAAGTCACCACACCGTACCACGAAATCACGTCTCCACACAAAATTTCTCCCGAACGGGGATCAATCCACGACGGTCCCATTGAATTCTCTCTTGTCGATGCCACAAAACGATAACAATTATAATGAATATCATCCGGATCAAAATTCGGATCATCTGTCGGGTAATCTTTCACGACAATGGCGTTCTTAAAACCAATAGCCTCGAAAGCGATATTCCAGTCAGCAATACCCAACTTCACGTATTTTCTCCACTTCTCGGGAATCGCGGGGTCCACGTACCAAACAATCGGTTTAACAGGTTCTACTAACTCTCCAGCCACGTACTTATCCATATCTTTCGGTTGCAAATCCCACCGATTGATAATCCCGTATTGTTGCAAACGATCATGATGTTCGTCAAATAATTTACGAGACTGATCAAAAAAGCCAATCCGTTCGTCCGCATAACGGGAAACCATCGGGGTCTCCGGCAAGATAATGATATTACGAGCCTCTATCGTGGTCAGGGGGCCTTCCTTCTCAGTCGTGTAAGTCATCATGCTCTTCACGATAATATTATCCTTGAACGCCTTGAATTCCTCGATCTTGGAACGATCACTCTGAAAAGAACCTCCAAACGGGACCACCATACGAACCTCAGCCGGAAGATCCGGGAATGGAGAAAACTCAGCAATTGAAGACAAGAACAACGGAGTAGCATCAATCACACAACTAGAAGAATCTTTTGACATCACCTCGATTTTAAACGCTTTCCAGATCGGCGGGTTACTATGTCTCTTGTAAGCCTCGTACATTTCCGACGACTCTTTGCACACGTAATCCAAATGAGGAAAATGGATATACACCTTATTCTCATCGCATGAAAATGTTATCAGCAAAGGGTCACGATTGATCGTTCCCGGATCAATCTGCCACGTGCGACTCGTGGAAGAAACCCGCGAACTAATCAAGAAATCCCGGCTCATAATCGCCTTCGGAATCTCCAAATAAATCTTATCCTTCTTTTTAATCACGTTAAACATTCCCTTCTTTACCACCGCATCCTTCATAAACTTCTCGTACTCGCTCGTAGAAGCCGCCTTAGAGGTGGAATCACTCGATTCCACCTTTTCCGTTCCGGCCTTCTTTTTCTTCTTTTTTCCCCAAGAAGAGTTTGAAGCATTTACACAAGTAACACTAAAACACAGTAATACCGTAATAATATATACAATACTTTTCATCTAATTATTAATTTATACCGTTAAAAAATAGTTTCTTGTAATCAATTCCTAAATTTGTCAAATCTGTTATGATTGCATCACATTTTTCTTTAATCTTCGGATAAGTTGTAGTCACTCTCGTGTATTCATCACTATCCTTTGTCAAGAAAAATATGAATGTATTTTTCAAATCGGTCGTTACCGATGGAAAATCCGTATATTTAGAACCTAACCAAGTAGTTCCAGTAGAAACCGTTACAAATCCTTCCGCATACCCCTCTTCCTCTGTTAAGTGTTTATCATTTACCCGACTTTTCTTTTCATAAACAGACTCAAAAGTCTCACCAAAACTCATATCCTTGAATACACTGAGATAAGTGTTGAAGAAATCGTAATGTACTAAAGCCAAAAAGGCCTTTTGCTCCGCTAAATCTAAATTAGCTTTACCAGCCACGTTAACACCATAATAATTTATCCGAGCAATATTGTCTACAATCTTCGGGGTTAAATAAGTACCGGTATCATAAATAGTGTCTGCAATTATCACACTGTAAGGAAAATTCTCTTTTACAAACTCTGTCGTGTAGCAATCCAGAAAACCAGACTTAATAAGTTGAACTGTAGATAACAGATAATCTCTATTCGCATCACTCACGGGGTACATCTTCACGCCATTCTTTTCTGCAAAATTATACAGGTAATCGGATGAATCCGGATCTACAATAAATTCTTTTCCCGTATTAAAAAAGAATTCAGATACAATTTTCTTTACCGGATCAGTAGAATTTATATCATAATCACGACGTGGTCCCTCTTCTTCTACATGAATATTCTCCTCGTCATCACAACAACAAAATCCCACCAAGAACATCAATAATATAAATATATTTATCGCTTTCATAATAATCATCTTATTGTTTGGTTTCTACTCGTTCAAATCTCTCGATTTTATCGTCACTACGTTGAATTTCCAATGGTAAACTCAAAACATAATTCGGACTTCCGGCCTTCAAAACATAATGATTTATAACTGTCGGAGTACTATAATCCTGATAAAGATGTTCTATTTCAAGTCCCCACCGACGAATATCAAACCAACGCAATCCCTCGAAACTAAATTCTAAACGTTTTTCCAAACGATAGAATTCCCTCGCCTCATCCACAGAATTTGCAACTAATTCATACTCTCCCTTAATTCTTTCCGCACGTATCGCATTAACATCATCCATGCCCAATTCATGCTCACCCTTTTCTATATATGCTTCTGCCCGATTCAGATAAGCCTCTTCCAATCTCAACGCTTGATCGTACGCCTCATTAGCCGTTGACGCTTTACAATAATTTTTTGTCGCAACGTAAAATATACCTTCATCGTAATTATTAAAATCATATTTGTCATAATATCGAGAAAAACGAAGATCATTCCCCTCATCATACAACCCGATTAACTCGCTGGATGCACAGAAAAAAGCTTTTGAATGTCTCATCAGATCATATCCAAAGCCAGTTGCATCAACATCTAATTTACCCCAAGAAAAAATCATTCCCGGATTGTTAGTATTATACACTTTATATACGACATCATCACTCGATATAAATTTTTCCAACGTGCTATAAGGAATAATTTCAGTCTCTGTCGTTTTAAGCAGATCATCAACAACCGTTATTACATCATCATATTTCTTCTGATATAAATAAACCCTGGATAGCAACAACAAAGCTGCATCCTTATTCGGCCTATAAATACCTCCTTTTTTTTGTCCTTTTTCAAAATAGGTGATTGCCGCTTTCAAATCCTCCTCCATCAACGTATAATTCACGTCCAAAGTAGCTCTATTATAAACATTGGCTTCTACTCCAACATTTTCATTTATCGGAACCCCCAACGCAGTCTTCGCCTGCGCAGCGCTTTCATAAGGTTCACCGTACAAGTTCACAAGATAAAAATAAGACAATGCACGCATAAACAGGGATTCTCCCAACAATCTATTTTTTACTCCTTCAATATCCTCATCTAATTCTTTGACTTGTTCAAATGTGATATTACACATCAATATCCGATGATAAAAAAAGCTCCATGCCTTATCATTTACTTCTACTTCATCTTTCCTCACCTGAGGCTCTTTAGCCCAAGTGAAATATGAAAACATCTCATCACGAAGATCTTCTTTCGATAGCCACATGGAAGACGATACGTAACTCATCGTTTCATCTGTCATATAAGATAAATAATTCATCAAAGAACCTTCCGTCTTATTAATAATTTCACCATAGACAAACTCGTCAAAATGAGATAATTCCTTCGGAATGATTTTATCTTTATCCTTGTATTCAAGAAAATCATCACATGAAGATAATCCTAATAACAATAATCCGATTATCAATATATTTCTCATTACTTCTATTATTTAAAATGACACATTCAAGCTAAAACTATACGTTGATTGCGGTGGGATTGCTCCAGATCCCAAAGTAGATTGTTCCGGGTCACGCCCCTTCAAATCCTTACTCTTAATTACAAATGGATTACTTACACCTAAACCAATAGATGCACTTTTAATATAAATTTACTCAAAAAACTTTTTGGTAAAGAATAAGTTAACGAAATAGATTTACATCTTAAAAAACTCCCGTCAACTACCCGTAAATCAGATTTATTATACATTTGCCAAATATTCGAAGCGATCACGTTAGTCCCTCCTTCCAAATATGCATATGAATTAATTGACGGAGAAACATCCGTTAATACCGGAATATCGGTGTATTTCTCGTCTCCTGGTTCTTTCCATCTATTCACGAATTCACTGGACATATTACTTTCCGGATAAGGAATACGTCCCCCACTCTCCTGGTACAAATCATTCAATCGTACCTTAGCCCCCAAAGACATTGCAAACAAAGTATTCAAAGAAATACTTTTCCATTTAAAATTCATCGACAAACCTCCCGTAAAATCCGGTTCTCGCTTACCACTATAAACAAACGCTGCTGCCAAAGCTTCCTCTCGGCTGGAAATAATCACGTTA
>ENA-OPBW01001258-OPBW01001258.1-human-gut-metagenome-genome-assembly--contig:-NODE-1258-length-13861-cov-2.840432_pt1 | contig 13861 bp, 15 predicted proteins | sample MGYA00241070_ERZ501456 | MGnify/ENA primary metagenome ERZ501456 (study PRJEB25962, sample SAMEA2042624) | human gut metagenome | biome: human gut; feature: human-associated habitat; material: faeces...
ATGTCTATGGACAGTATTTCAAAGGCGGTGCCCGCGTCAAGGCCCTTATTCAGCACGGTTTGGGATATAAGGTCCGGATTTTCAAGCACGTCCTTATGGCTGGTGGAAGAGCCTACGGTGGTAACTATGCCTTCGCCGATACGGGCGATTATGGTTTCCTCTCCCGCGCCGCCGACAAGCCTGTCTATATTGGCGCGCACGGTAACGCGCGCCTTTGCACGCAGCTCTATGCCGTCCTTAGCTATGGCGGCTATTACGGGGGTTTCTATAACCTTGGGGTTAACGCTCATCTGAACGGCGTTTAGCACGTCGCGTCCGGCAAGGTCAATTGCGCAGGCACGCTCAAAGTCCAGCGGTATGCCCGCGCGCTGGGCGGCTATCAGTGCGTTTACAACCCTATCCACGTTGCCGCCGGCAAGGTAGTGCGCTTCAAGCTTATTCAGCGGAACGTCCATGCCCGCCTTGGTGGCCTTTATCATTGGGTTGATTATGCGGCTGGGCGTGACCTTACGGATGCGCATGGCCGCAAGCTGGCCTATGCCAACCTTAACGCCGCTTGCGCGGGCGCTTATGAACAGGCCCACCGGCACAAAGCTGAAGAATATAGACAGGAAAATAATTCCCGCTATAACGATTATGATCGTGATTACAAATTCCGGCATTTTGATTTCCTCCTGTGTTTTTGTTTATTATAGGCTTATTTCATAAGCCGTATTAAAAGACATATAAGATATATGAACCCAATGAAAAGCGGCAAGCCTATCAATATCTGTATCCATGATTTTTTGCGCGCCTTTTCGGTCTCTTCCGGGGTCATATCCGTATCTATTTCGTGCTTGGCGGCTTCCCCGCTTATAAGCAGATCCTCCGTATAGCACTTGGGGCACGGCCCTTCTTTTTCGTTATAGAGCGTGCCGCATTTTTTGCATACCTTCATTTTATTCCTTTGCATCCTCCGCTCTTTTGACCAGTATTTTCAGCCCGTCTATGCGTTCCACTGTTATGCGGGTATCCTTTGGTACAAATTCGCCGCTCGTAACAACGTCGTACCGCTTGCCGTCTATTTCGGCATTGCCGCTTGGCCTTAGCGCCGTGGTAGTAATGCCTTCTTTGCCGACTATGCCCTGTATCTCCGCATCATCAAGCGATGTTGACGCAGAATCTATGCGATCACTAAGCACAATGCTTGAATTTGCCAACCGGCCTTTTGTAAAAGAACGGTATACGATAAAGCCCGCAATGAACAGCACCACAAATATTATGGCGAGTGTGAATATTGCATCCAGCAGCGAATGCGCGCTGAGCACGATCGCCGCGATAAGCGCAATTATGCCAAACATGCCCATAAGCCCAAGGCCTGGAGTAAACATCTCCGCTATCATAAGCCCAAGCCCTATTATAAGGCACATAAGCGAGAACACGCTCCAGCCCGCAAGATATGCGCTCATAAAGTCCATCTACACTACCTCCGTTTCATAATAATGTATGTATACGGCTCTTCCGCGCGGCCTAATACAGCCTGAACAGATGCGCGTTGAACCACTCCGCAAAGCCAAAGTCCGCCTTTGGCAATATGCCAAGATACATAAGCTTGACCACCAGCACCCACACCAGCGCAAGCGTAACGATTGCCAGCAGGAATATCAGCAGCACTATCAGCACGCTGGGCTTGCTGTCCGCCTCATCCTCCGGCTCTATATCGTCCTCATTCTCCCAGTCCAGCGATAAATCCTCGTCAAAAAGCCTTGGCGTGCTGCTTTCTGCTGCGGGTGCAGTATATGCGCTTGCCGCGGCAGTGGCCGGTTCGCCATCCGTTTTGGACTTCGGTGCTGATGCCGTTATTGCTGCGCTGCCGCGCTCCACAACGCTTGGCTGCTTCGCGGGCCAGTTCGGCTTTACGGCCTTGCCGAAAAGCGTGGGCTGCTCGTTCTTCTCCTCCGGATAATCCCTAAGCGTATCTTCAACAAGCCTTGCGAAGAACATGTCCTCGCTGCAGCATGCGTCAGTCAGCGCCATGAGCTGCGCGTCTATGTCCTCTTCAAGCTTTCCCCTCAGCGCAAGCACAGATACCTCGCTCGTTACCCTTCTGGTAACGCGGATGGCGTCCTCCTCGCTTTTTGTTATTGCCAGCGCCCTTTCGTATACCGGGCGCGTGTATAGCTTAAGAAATGCCCTCAGTTCGGCCTTATTGCCGCTGTTGAGCAGCGCTATCATTTCCGGCGTAATGTTGTTAGCCAATTTTACTCCCCCTTCCGTGGGTACAAAGCCTAACTATAATATACCAGAAAACGACATTCTTTTCTATATATTTATTGTTTACAGTATTGTCACATATGCTGCGAAGAACACAGCAGGATCAACCGAAGAGATGATAATGCTCTATTGCGTAGCTGAAGCCGAGCATAATGTACATAACGCCGAAAAGAATAGGCATGAGCAGTTCGCGGCCGTCTACACGTTTTTTGAACATGTGCGTCATTGCCATAAGTTCCCCAAGATATGCAAGCGCGCCCACGCCGTATGCCACGGCTTTAAACAAAAACTGCCTGTCGTCAATGAATATTGAACCCGTAAAGCATATAACTGCCAAAATGGCCAATATGTTCTTCATGTCCATTATTACCCCATGTTTAGGATGGTTCGGTTCTTCGTGCGGCGTTTTATTTTCCATCTATTTCTCCAATCATTAAAATTAATATGCTGTTTCTTAGCAATATCTTTACATATATATAATACATTATATAAGCTGGAATGTATACGCTTTTTTGGCATGACGCACCAAATTATGCTATAATAATTTATAATACTTTCATTTGAACGGAGCTTTAAGCCATGAAGAACGTTTTTATTGCCCTTGGCAAGGCCATATGCTACACGCTGCTGTTCGCGGCGATGCAGCTTATTGCAAGTTTTGTCGTTACGCTTGCAATGGGCATTGGCTACGCCGTTGAACAACTGACCCTTAACGGCGGCTTAGATTATAATACGCTAATGACGGTGCTTTACGACGGCGTTACAACCAATGCAACGCTTATTACGCTTGTTTCAAATATATGCACGGTTGGCGTACTGTTCGCGTTTTTTGCGCTGCGCAAAAAGAATCTGCTCAGTGAAATAAACGCCTCCCCCATTCCCGCGCTTACATATGTACCGCTTAGCATAATGGGTATGTGCTTCGCGGTGCTGATAACTTTTGCTTTGGGCATTCTGCCGATAAGTGAAGAAGTTTGGGAGGAATATAACCAGAGCGCCTCCATGATAGATTCCGCGGGGCTTATACCGATGCTCTCCACCGTTATATTCGCACCCATAGCCGAGGAGACCGTGTTTCGCGGACTTGTATACACGCGGCTCAAGCGCGCCATGCCCGCATGGGTTGCGGCAATATTGCAGGCGGCTGTTTTCGGCGTGCTGCACGGGCAGATATTATGGGTTGCATATGCGTTCGTTATGGGGCTTGTGCTGGCGGCGATAGTTGAAAGCACGGGTTCGCTTTTTGCGGGCATTGCGGTGCACATATGCTTCAACCTTATGGGCGGCTATGTAATAGAGCATATATTCACGGAAAGCACAGCCCCGTATATAGTGCTTGCATCCATAATACTTATGGTCGCGGCAACGCGCAGCGCGGTACGCATAGCAAAAAGCAGCAAAAGCATATGAAAAAACGTTGCGCCGTAACATGCGCATGGTGTATAATATAGCGGTTTTTGAAACGGTTTTAACCGGAAGGAGTGCTTAGAATATATGCAGAAGGAAAATATCCGTAACGTTGCCATAATTGCCCACGTTGACCACGGCAAGACCACGCTGGTGGACTGCCTGCTGCGTCAAAGCGGAGTATTCAGGGCGAACGAGCAGGTGCAGGAGCGCGTGATGGACTCCGGCGACCTGGAGCGGGAGCGCGGCATAACCATACTCAGCAAAAATACCGCGATAAAGTATAAGGATTACAGAATAAACATAATAGATACGCCGGGCCATGCGGACTTCGGCGGAGAGGTTGAGCGCATACTGCAAATGGTTGACGGCGTGCTGCTGCTGGTTGATGCATTTGAAGGCTGTATGCCGCAGACCCGCTTCGTGCTGAGGAAGGCGCTGGAGCTGAACAAGGTTCCCGTTGTTGTTGTAAACAAGATAGACCGCCCCGGCGCAAGGCCGATGGAGGTTGTGGACGAGACGCTGGAGCTGTTCATGGAGCTTGGCGCAACGGCGGAGCAGCTTGACTTCCCCGTTGTTTATGCAAGCGCCAAGGAAGGCATAGCCGGCATGGAGCCGGACGAACTCGGCACGGACATGCAGGCCGTGTTCGATACGATAATAAGCGCCATTCCCGCCCCCGCGTGCGACACGGAAGCCCCGCTGCAGATATTGTTCTCCACCATAGATTACGACGACTATGTGGGCCGCATAGGCATAGGCCGCATGGAGCGCGGTATTGCCCGCCGCAACCAGATGGTCACCATGTGCGGCGGCACGGCGAACGCCGTGCGCACGGTCAAGCTGAGCAGGCTTTACCGCTACGAAGGATTGAAGCGCGTTGAGGTTGAGGAAGCTTACGCGGGCGATATAGTAGCCGTTGCGGGCATTGCGGATCTTTCTATAGGCGAGACCGCCTGCGCGCCCGAATGCGTTGAGCCGATGCCTTTCGTGCATATAGATGAACCCACCGTATCCATGATGTTCATGGTAAACGATAGCCCCTTTGCAGGCAAGGAGGGCAAATACGTTACCAGCCGCAACCTGCGCGACAGGCTGATGAAAGAAGTTGAAACCAATGTTTCCATGCGCGTTGAGGAAACCGGCACGACTGATACGTTCAAGGTATCCGGCCGCGGCGAGCTGCACCTTTCCATACTGATAGAGCAGATGCGCAGGCAGGATTATGAATTTGCAGTATCCCGCCCCAAGGTAATACTGAAGCAGGACGAGCAGGGGCACACGCTTGAGCCTATCGAAGAATTGACCGTTGACGTGCCGAGCGAATACGTTGGCAGCGTTATGGAAAAGCTTGGTTCGCGCAAGGCGGAACTTGTTGATATGCATACCGAAAACGAAGGCAGTACAAGGCTCCTTTTCAACATACCTGCCCGCAGCCTTATGGGATACCGCAGCGAACTGCTTACCGATACGCGCGGCAACGGCGTTATGAGCCATATATTCCACGGCTACGAGCTTTAGAAGGGAGATATTGAGGAACGCGAACGCGGCAGCCTTGTTTGCAGCGAAACCGGCGAAACCAACAGCTACGGCCTTTTCAATACTCAGGACCGCGGCCGCTTGTTCGTTGGCCCCGGCGTGCCGGTATACGAAGGCGAAGTTGTGGGCGAATGCTCCCGCGGGGACGACATTGTTGTGAACGTATGCAAAAAGAAGCACGTTACCAACATGCGCGCCGCCGGCAGCGACGAAGCGCTGCGCCTTACCCCGCCCACCATACTGTCGCTTGAACAATGCCTTGAGTTCATTGCGGACGACGAACTGGTTGAAGTTACGCCCAAGAATATCCGCATGCGCAAGCGCATACTTTCTAAGGAAATGCGTATGAAGCAGGCGGCAAAGAACAACTGATTCTTTTTCAAAGCAAAATACACGGCGGGGACTTCCCCGCCTTACTTATAAGAAAGGAGCATATTATAAATGCGCAACACCGTTTACGATGCGGCAATAGTACCCTGCCCGGATTACGACGCGGCGCATGTCCGCGCCGCTTTAACAGAGGCGCTTGATGCAATAGGTGGGCTTGATTGGGTAAGGAGTGGCATGAAGGTTGGTATAAAGCCAAACCTTGCCGCTGCCAAAACGCCTGAGTTTGCCGTATGTACGCATCCGGTAATGGTAGCGGAGCTTACAAAAATGCTTATTGAACGCGGCGCGCAGGTAACGATAGGCGAAAGCCCGGGCGGGATATATACTGCCGCGGCGCTGAACCATTCCTATTCCGCAACGGGCATGACGCTTGCAGCCGAAGCGGGAGCAAAGCTGAACGATGATTTTTCATCCAAAGAAGGGCATTTTGCTGACGCAAAGGTACTAAAAAGCTTCCATTATACCGGCTGGCTCGATGATGTGGACGTGCTTATAACATTCGCCAAGCTTAAAACCCACGGCATGATGGGCATGACGGGCGCGCTGAAAAATCTGTATGGCACCATACCCGGCACGGTAAAGCTTGAGTATCATTACCGTTTCCCAAATCACGAGGATTTTTCAAACATGCTTGTGGATATATACGAATATAACCACCCCATCCTTGCGCTGATAGACGCGGTAACGGCAATGGACGGCAACGGCCCAACGGCGGGGCGCGCGAATGCGGCGCGCTGATAGCCGCGCACACGGCATACGATGCAGACCTTGTAGGGGCAAGGCTTATAGGCGTTGAGCCGATGGACGTGCCTACAATAGCCGCGGCGGTAGAACGCGGTTTAAGCCGCGACTCTCTTGATAAAGTATCGCTTTACGGCAGCGCGGATGCATTCATAATAAAGGATTGCGAGCTTACGCCGCGGCACGATATAACCTCGGTAAGAAACACACGCGGCGTTACGCGGGCATTTATGAAAATGGTTATGGCATCAAAGCCCGCCGCCGTAAAGAGCGAATGCATAGGCTGCGGCCTGTGCGCAAAGCTTTGCCCGGCCAAAGCCATAACAATGAAGAATAAGCTGCCGAGCATAGACCGCAAAAAATGCATACGCTGCTTCTGTTGCCAGGAATTCTGCCCAAAGGGAGCAATGAAGGTGAAGCGCACGGCAATAGCGCGGCTGCTTAACAAATGAGGATAAATAAATGGAATCACTACACGACTTTACAAAGGGCAAAATATTAGGCCCGCTGCTTAAATTTGCATATCCCGTATTTCTGGCGCTGTTTTTGCAGGCCATGTACGGCGCGGTGGATTTGCTGGTGGTTGGCAAATTCGCAACCACGGCCGATGTTTCGGGCGTTGCCACAGGCAGCCAGATAATGCAGAGCCTTACTTTTGTGCTTACAAGCTTTTCAATAGGCATTACCATACTGCTTGGTCAAAAGATAGGCGAAGGCAAAAGCGAACTCGGCGGCAAGGTAATAGGCACGGGCGTGGCGCTTTTTGCAATAATTGCGGCCGTATGCACGGTTGTATTCGTTGCATTCACCCCCGAAATATCCACCCTTATGCAGGCGCCGGAGGAAGCGTTCAGCCAAACCGTTTCATATGTGCGCATATGCTCGGCAGGAACTATATTCATAATAGCTTTCAACCTTCTCGGCAGCATATTCCGCGGCATGGGGGATTCAAAGATGCCGCTGATAACCGTTGCGATAGCGTGCGTTGTCAATATATTCGGCGATCTGCTGCTTGTAGCGGTATTCAAAATGGGCGCGGACGGCGCGGCATACGCAACCGTGCTTGCGCAGGCGGTAAGCGTTGTGCTTTCGCTTATAATAATATCGCGCAGGGCGATGCCGTTTGCATTTTCCCGTGCGGATATTCGCATAGATAAGGACATAGCGCTGCAGCTGTTCAAGTTAGGCGCGCCGGTAGCGCTGCAGGAGCTGCTAGTGAGCCTTTCCTTCCTTGTTATATTCGCAATAGTCAATTCCCTTGGTCTTACGCAAAGTGCAGGCGTAGGCGTGGCGGAAAAAATATGCGGCTTCCTTATGCTGGTGGCTTCGGCATACATGCAGTCCCTATCCGCATTCGTGGCGCAGAACATAGGTGCAAAGCGACGCGACAGGGCCAAGCTTGCGCTGAAATACGGCATACTTACAAGCCTTGCCGCGGGCGCGGTAATGGGCTACCTTTCGTTTTTCCACGGCGAAGCGTTGCCGGGGATATTCTCAAACGACCAAGAGGTTATCCGAATGGCGAGCGACTATCTTAAGGCATACAGCATAGACTGCATACTTACTGCGTTCCTTTTCTGCTTCTGCGGATATTACAGCGGCTGCGGCCGCACCACATTCACAATGGTGCAGGGTATAGCGGGCGCATTCCTTGTGCGCATACCGTTTTCGTATTTCATGAGCCGCGTGCCGGGCATATCGCTGTTCTATATCGGCCTTGCAACTCCCACCTCCACAGTGATACAAATAGCCCTTTGCCTTATCTATTTCGTATATACCGAAAAGAAGGTAAAGAAAACGGAAATGGCGGAAGCATAATATAATTAAAAGAAGCGGCTTGATGCATAAGCCGCTTCTCTCTTCAAAACAAATTCGGCATATCGAAGCTTTGTATTCCCCTAAGGAAATCGGCAACTATAAGCGCGTGCATAAGTTCGGATGCGGACTGTTCGCTTTCCTCGCGCAGTATCAACTCCTGCGCGGAAAGTATATACCCCTCTATTTCATCTATGTCCTCATGGTCGTAAAAAAAGCGCATTGAGTCCCGCTTGACATAAAAGTCCGCCGCCATGGCTTCCATCAGCTTTTGTGCCTCTCCCCAGTTTTCTTCGCGGGTACATTCAAGCACGCGCTGCTGCTTATCATAAAACAGTTCATAATAATCCCTGCTCAGGCAATACGGATATATAAATACGAAAAGCAGCACCGCTATCACTATTATGCATGCCGTTATGTCCGCCCATGTAAATATTCTGTATCTCACTTGCCGTCCCCCTTTGCATTGGTGTCTATAAAATAATGCCTGCCGCCGGCTTCGGAGCAAAGCTGCATGTGCAGCATGCCATCAGATGCAAGAAATGCGAAGAACACCGAGCGCACATCGCCGCAGCCGACCTTGGCAAGCTGTTTTTTTAGCCATGCTTCGTCCCGTCCTGCGCGCGCAAGCGTATCCGGATGCACGGCCCCGTCCTGAACGAGCATAAGCGCGGGAGCGGCATCAGGCGACGGCATTGCAAAGTCCCGATAAGTCGGCTGCTGCATAGGCCCTTTCAGCAAAACGGAGAGCTCGCCGTTGGTTTCAAGTATGGCATATTCGACATTGCTTAATGTAAAAACATCCTTTACCCTAAGCTGCTCCGTAAGGTCGGTAATGGTATACCGCGCGCTCTTCAGCGCCTTTTCCTGCACAACCCCGCGCGAAATCAGCAGCAACGGCTGACCGCACACGGCCTTGCGTATGCTTTCGCTTTTAAGAGAAAGGAACGATATAAGCTGCTGCACCAAAAACAGCGTAATAATCGGCACTATGCCGTACAGCAGCGGGACGCCGGTATTGGTGGCAGGTACGCTTGCCATATCCGCAATAAGCAGCGTTATGCAAAGATCAAACGGCTGCAGCTCGCTTATCTGCCGCTTACCGGTAAGCCGGATAACAAAAAACACAAGAAAATAGAGTATTATAACCCTGCAAAACAATACAAGCATCCACTATACCTCCGTATATAATGCCAAGTGTTTGCAGCGCAGCAAAAAAATATTCGCAAAAAAGCTTGACACCACAGCCGTCTTATGCTAATATATATTTTGCAACAAAGATAACGTCGCGGGGTAGAGCAGTCGGTAGCTCGTCGGGCTCATAACCCGGAGGTCGTAGGTTCAAGTCCTTCCCCCGCAACCACTGAGAACGGTTATTATTAAATAGCCGTTCTTTTCTTTATACAGCTTGCAAAACATTCCAGCCTTTATTATAATCTCTTCAAGCCGTAATACTTTACTATCGCAATAAAACGCATGGAGAAAACTATGGGAACGACCTTAACGACCCTCAGCCTATATGGTATAAACCGCTCAGTAATCGAACCACTGCTTGCGCCAAGCGATTTGCTGCGCGAACAGAATTTGCCATGGATCACCATTGTGCCAGCATGCGTAACCGATGGCGATAATATAAGCAGGCTATGCAAGCTTGCAAAGAAGTTGACAAAGGAACATGCCGCTATAGCATTATTATTTCTATACTTTGACGATGAGCTATTCCATTGCGACCTATATAGCGCCGGAAGGAAAGCCGCTTCCTGCGGCAGTGATTTGACGTGGATAAAATTCGGCAAAAAGTTAAACGACTTATTCGGCGATGATTTGCCTGCCAAAGCGTTGCGTTATGCTTCTCATTGCACCTGTTTTGAGGAGCAATTAAAGCTGTTGGAAGAAACCATCGGCGCAGCGCTGTATGATATGCAAAACGAACAGCCGCGCATTGTTGAGCGCGGAGATTCCACATTGCGCACAATCAAGCTGCGGGAAGCAATGCTGCGCAAGCGACCTAATAGGTACAGCTTATCCGAAGTACCAAGGAAAGATTGGCCTAATAAAATGAAAATCCGGCAGAAACTTTTAGAACTGCTGCAACCGCAATGGCAAAGATATAGCCTCAGTACGCTGTTATACAACACAGATATAAAGGAATACCTAGTTCCAGGAGCAGATGGACTTGTAGCCTACCCTTATTCGGATAATGAGAACCATAAGGATTATCTGTTATTGTACAACGGAAATACCGATGATTATCAGGATATCGGCCCACTTCCAGCCGCTTGTCGATCTGTAGTCTGGATAACAAAGAGTGGAAATCTTGTTGTGCTGTATGCTAAAACCGTCAAAGAGCAGAAGGATGACGGTAGTTGGTCCCAAATTGTGGGATCTGAGTATGTAAGCTGCATAAAAAAAGACGGAACCGAGTGCTGGCGCTTTGAACCCGAGCTGAGCAATTCACGGCAACTTTATCATATACATAGTTCTTTCGATGGCGTCGTTACGCTATTTTCACCCGCAACTCGCGGCATTCCTGATGCCGATGCACTAATTTGGCAAATCAACGCCGAAACCGGCGAACTGCTGCGTTTGCATCATATTTCAGCCAACGATGAAGTAGTCCACCTGATATATGCCGAATTGATAAACTCCTTTATCTACTGCTGCAGCAGCACAAACGAATTAGTTGTCATTGATAGCAACTTGGATAAGGAATATCGATTGGCCGGATATCTTGGCAACTATTATATAGAAAACGAGCAAATATGCGGCGATACAATTTGGAATTGCTGGGATTCAACAGGAATACGATTCTTCAATCTTCGCAACGGCGAAGCATTAAAGGTAAATTTTGAAATTCCCGCTTATACTATAGCTGTTTTTTCAAATGGCCTTATACTATGCACAAACGAAAGTCAGAAGAAACTTATTGTGCTCGATAAAAGCGGAAAAGTAGTTTCCAGATTTTCTTTTGCTGGCATAGTTTGCCGCGCATTTTCAAACGGGAACAAGATATTTATCGTGGAGCAGCGCAGCCCAAATCCAAACGGCTTAGTATATGACGAATTATTCAATGAAACTTCCACCCATATTTGGGAGTTGGTTCCGTTCAGTTGCGTCTGATTTCAACAAATAACTTCAATTAAGTATTATAAAAACAGGCTCTCATCCCGAAAGCCTGTTTTATCATCAAATCTTTCTTACATCCCCTGCAGCAGGTCCGTCAATGCTGACGGACCATATGGAAACTGATGCCGGATGCCTTTTTGAATATCAAGCCGCGCATTCAGGCCATTTTTAGCGGCCAATGCATATAACTGCTCCGCCATTGGAAGGCAGTCGGCATCTTCCGAACCGCAAAATATATTCAGAGCGATTCCCTTTTGACCGACAGCATCAATCACACGCACGGCATCGTCCTGCATTATCGGTATCCATGGGCTTTGCAGAATCAGCCTATCGCATCGCGCGGGCGTGAAAAGCACGGTGCGCAGCAGCATATCGCACCCCGCCGAAAAACCGCCGCAAGCTATTTGCTTATAGTCTGCGCTTTGTATCATTTTGAGCGCCCTTGCTACGGACTGATATGACACCATGTCATAGCTCCACCGATACGTTCCGTATCCGTCCGGCTCCGCGCTTTGTATCGTTTCTATCTGCCATTGGCTGTTCCCGCCAAGCAGCGTTTCCCAATCATTTCGCGCCGTTTGTCCATTTTGTGTGTTGCCATGGACGGCAAGGAACAGTTTGTCTGCCTTCTTCCGTTCCCACGAAAACACTTCTTTGGTCTTAGCCGCTGCGTCTACATATCGCTCACCGGAAACGGCTTTAAGCGCAATAAACTCAGCGTTATCTTTAATCAGCTCAAGGTCATCGTCCTCCAGCACCTCCGGCCGATACCACCATCCGTTATCGGCAACGGCTTTTCTTATCCATGCCAAGGCTTTTTGGGACATACCGGCTCCGCCCGCCAAACAGGCAAGGAAATACAGCGTCTGCGGCCCAAAATTTCCGGTATCATTTTCATACGCCTCGGCTAAAAAGCGGTACGCCTCGGCATATCCGCTCTCCGCTATCGAAAGCGTTATTTCCAGTATGTCGTTTTCTTTTTTAGTATTCAACAGGCGTTTTACTCCTTAGCCAGCAGCGGGGATCTGAGCAGCGCCTGCTTTGTGCTTTCAAGATGCGTTCTAAGTATCGCCTTGGCAAGCACGGTGTCCTTTGCTTCGCATGCGTCTATCAGCGCGCGGTGCTCGGCTATGTTCTTCACGCGGGGCATGTCCGCCTTGGTATAAAACGGGTGCAGATATCTGTCCACGTTGGCATGGAACTGATCTATCAGCCCTATGGCAACCTTGTTGCCGCTGGGTTCATACAGGGCAAAGTGCAGTTTAAGATTGATGGAATCAAGATACTCCATGTTCTGCTCTTCATTAAATTCATCAAGATACTGCCTGGCCTTGCATATGGTTTCGTCCGTCATCAGCGGTATCGCCGCGCCAAGCGTGCCGGTTTCAAGCATTATGCGCGTGTCCATAACGTTCGCAAGCTCGCTTGCGCACAGCTTTGTTACCACCGCGCCGCGGTTGGGGTATATGCGAACCAAGCCCTGCGCCTCAAGCTGCCTTAGCGCTTCCCTTACGGGAATGTGGCTCACGTTTAGCGTTGTTGATATTTCGTCCTGCCTAAGCGGCATGCCGCCCGGCAGAACGCCGCGGATTATTGCCGTGCGTATCACCTGAAACACCCAATCCCGTGCCGCTATGGAGCGCGGCTGAAGCTCCTGCGCTATTCTTGCAAATTCCATAATGCCTTCCTAACTCTCTTTAATTTTTTAGAATATATCGACCGATGTTGTCATACACCGCAAAAGCAGACTGATTGCATAGATATATTTTATATAATATTTGACGCTTCGTCAAGCCGAAATTGCATATTTTAGGATTATACATCGGTTTTATGCATAAAACGAAGAGCGCCGCATTTCTGCGGCGCCCTTCTATGGATGGGGGGTATGTCAAAACGGAGTGCCCGTCATGACCAAAGTTTGTTTTGGCGTAAAGACTGATTAGCTCTGCCTTTCGCCCAGCGTAACGTCAACGTCTATCTGCTCGCTGCCGCGCTGTACGGTTATTGTTACCGTATCGCCCACATTATATCCGTAAAGCAGGGCGGAAATTTCGGAAGAACTCGTTATCTGTTCTCCGCCGAATGCAAGAATGATATCGTTCACCTTCAGGCCGGCCTTTTCAGCCGCGCTGCCGGATTCGATGGAGTATATCTGCGGGTGGGTAGTATAGCTGCTGCCGAAGAACCCGCGGTTGCCGGTGGTAAAGGCCACGTTTTGCATCACTATGCCAAGATACGGTCTGCCGGTAACAAAGCCATGATCCATCAGGTCGGTTATAACGCTCTTAGCCGTGTCCATAGGAATGGCGAAGCCTATGCCTTCAACGTTTTCGCCGCTGGCCTTTGAATTGACTATGCCAACCAGTTCGCCGTCCGCATTGAACAGGCCGCCGCCGCTGTTGCCGGGGTTTACGCTGGCGTTCACCTGCATAAGCGTCATCTGCTGACCGTCAATGGTAACTTCCCTGTCAAGGCCGCTCACAATGCCCTTGGATACGCTGGTGGCAAGCACGCCAAGCGGGTTGCCTATTGCGTATACCGTATCACCCACCATAAGTGTGCTGCTGGAGCCTACCGTTGCGGCAGGAAG
>ENA-OPBW01001262-OPBW01001262.1-human-gut-metagenome-genome-assembly--contig:-NODE-1262-length-13812-cov-2.355092_pt1 | contig 13812 bp, 13 predicted proteins | sample MGYA00241070_ERZ501456 | MGnify/ENA primary metagenome ERZ501456 (study PRJEB25962, sample SAMEA2042624) | human gut metagenome | biome: human gut; feature: human-associated habitat; material: faeces...
ATCCGCAGTGAAGAACGGGCGTTTATGGTAGATTTCTTTTCTACATCCATCATTTATTATCTGTTAGATTTTATAACCAGTAATAAAAACATGACGACAGAAGAACGCAGTAAACAGATTGCGGTAGCAGTCCGGACGCTTGGAAAATTCAAATTCAGTAACGGAATGTCGGCTGCAAAAGGATAAGTTATAAGAAGTAACAAGGCTGTGTATAGGGAAAAAACCTGTACACAGCCGTTTTTATGCTTAAAATACAATAAAAATTAAGACATGTTTTAGAATTGCTATGCATAATATATAATAATCCAGACAGAAACCGGTCGCTTTTGTACAATTTTACATGTTTGTATGATTACTTTTGGTTTTTGATGTGATATTATTAGTACAACAAAAAAAGGAGGAGGGCTTTTTTAATGGCTAAATATGTTATGGCACTCGATGCCGGAACAACTAGTAACAGATGTATCTTATTCAATGAGAAGGGTGAGATGTGCTCAGTGGCTCAGAAAGAGTTCACACAGTTTTTCCCAAAACCAGGCTGGGTAGAGCATGATGCAGATGAGATTTGGGCAACTCAGTATGAAGTTGCTAAACAGGCAATGGAAAATGTTGGCGCAACAGCAGCAGACATTGCAGCAATCGGTATCACAAATCAGCGTGAAACAACAATCGTATGGGATAAAGCTACTGGCGAACCTGTACACCATGCAATCGTATGGCAGTGTAGAAGAACAGCTGAGTACTGCGATAGCTTAAAAGACAAAGGACTGGTTGACAAAATCAGAGAGAAAACAGGTCTTGTTATCGATGCTTACTTCTCAGGAACAAAGATCAGATGGATCTTAGAGAACGTTCCGGGTGCTAGACAGAGAGCTGAAGCCGGCGAATTATTATTCGGTACAGTAGAGACTTGGTTAATTTGGAAATTAACAAAAGGAAAAGTTCATGTAACAGATTACTCAAACGCTTCCCGTACAATGTTATTCAACATCAATACATTACAGTGGGATGATGAAATCTTAGCAGAGCTGAACATTCCTAAATGCATGCTTCCAGAAGCAAAACCATCAAGCTGTGTATACGGCGAGGCAGATCCAAGCTTATTTGGTGGTCCTATCAAAATTGGTGGAGCTGCAGGTGACCAGCAGGCAGCATTATTCGGACAGACATGTTACAAAGCTGGTGAAGCTAAGAATACATACGGAACTGGTACATTCATGTTAATGAATATCGGTAAAGAAGTTAAATTATCTGAGAATGGTCTTGTAACTACTATCGCATGGGGACTTGACGGCGAAGTTAACTACGCATTAGAAGGTTCTGTATTCGTTGCAGGTGCTTCTATCCAGTGGTTACGCGACCAGTTAAGAGTTGTAGATACCGCTCCGGATTCAGAGTACATGGCAACAAGAGTAAAAGATACCGCTGGATGCTACGTAGTACCTGCTTTCACAGGTTTAGGAGCTCCATATTGGGATCAGTATGCTAGAGGAGTTATCGTTGGTTTAACACGTGGATGTAACAAATATCACATCGTTCGTGCAACAGTTGAATCTTTAGCATATCAGGTAAACGATGTATTACAGGCTATGAAAGCTGATTCAGGAATCGACCTTGCTGCATTAAACGTAGACGGTGGCGCAAGTGCTAACAACTTCTTAATGCAGACACAGGCAGACATCAGTGGATGCCCTGTAAACCGCCCATCATGTGTAGAGACAACAGCTATGGGTGCTGCTTACTTAGCAGGTATCGCTGTTGGCTACTGGAAAGACAAAGAAGACGTTATTGCTAACACATCTCTTGATCGTACTTTCACACCAGCAATCAGTGCTGAAGAGCGTGAGACAAGAATCAAAGGATGGAAGAAAGCAGTTAAATGCTCCTTTGGTTGGGCAAAAGAAGACTAGTAATAAAATAGGGTAAAGAGGAGGAAACATTTATGTTACCATATTTGGCAGAATTTTTAGGAACTATGATGTTAATTATGTTAGGTGATGGCGTTTGTGCAAACGTTAACCTTAGCAAATCAGGAATGAAGGGTGGCGGAACTGTTCAGATTACTATGGCATGGGCAGCAGCCGTTATGATTCCAGCATTTATCTTTGGTGCAGCTTCAGGTGCATCATTCAACCCAGCATTAACAATCGCTTTAGCAGCTGACGGAAGCTTCGCTTGGAACATGGTACCAGGTTATATCGTAGCTCAGATCGCTGGTGGATTCGTAGGTGCTTGGATTGTATGGCTTACATTTAAGAAACAGTTCGATGCAGAAGAAGATGCAGCAACAATCCTTGGAGTATTCTCCACAGGTCCTTCTATCCCAAGCACAGGATGGAACATTGTATCAGAGGCAGTTGCAACATTCGTATTAGTATTCGCAATCAAAGGTATGGCTCAGGTTGGCGGTATGAACGGACTTCAGGGTAACGTTGCAGTATATGTAATCATCTTAGCATGTGGTATGTCCTTCGGTGGAACAACTGGATATGCTATGAACCCAGCCCGTGACTTAGGACCTCGTCTTGCACATGCATGCTTACCGATTAAGAACAAAGGAACATCTAACTTCGCTTATGGTTTAGTAGTTCCGATCTTTGGACCAATCATCGGTGCTTTATTAGCAGTAGGTCTTTACGCAATCGTTCCTTGGGCATAAGCTATAGGGAATATGTAACACGATAGTAATAAAGAGTTTGAGCAATGCTGCATCCTAGGATGGAGCGTTGCTCATCTTTTCTGAAAGGAGTAACAGACACATGTATGATGTCGTAATAATTGGAGCAGGGGTATCTGGTAGTGCAATCGCTAGAGAGTTATCACGTTACCAGGTAAATGCTTGCGTAGTAGAAAAAGCAGAAGATGTATGTTGTGGTACATCAAAAGCAAACAGCGCTATTGTTCATGCCGGATTCGATGCTGAAAACGGATCTCTTATGGCAGATTTGAACGTAAAAGGTAATGTAATGATGGAAGATCTTTCTAAAGAGCTTGATTTCTCCTTTAGAAAAAATGGATCTTTAGTAATTTGCTTACATGAAGAAGACAGACCAAACTTAGAGGCTCTTTATGAAAGAGGAATTAAGAACGGTGTAAAAGAATTAAAGATTTTAGAGCATGATGAAGTATTGGCATTAGAGCCAAACGTAACAGACGATGTTGTTGCTGCATTATATGCACCAACAGGTGGAATTGTCTGCCCATTCGAATTAAACATTGCTATGGCTGAAAATGCAGCTACAAACGGTGTTGAATTCAGATTTAACACAGAAGTAAGAGATATCGTTAAAAAAGACGGTGGCTTTGAATTAGTAACTAACAACGGAGCAATCTCAACAAAATGTGTTGTAAATGCAGCAGGTGTATACGCTGATGTATTCCATAACATGATGAGCTCTAAGAAGATCCACATCACACCAAGACGTGGTGATTACTGCTTATTAGACAAGGTTACAGGAGATTTCGTAGATAAGACAATCTTCCAGTTACCGGGTAAATATGGTAAAGGTGTATTAGTATCACCTACAATCCATGGAAATACAATCGTAGGACCAACTGCTATTGATATTGAAAATAAAGAAGGAACAAATACAACAAGAGATGGGCTGGATCAGGTACTTATCAAATCCTCCAACAGCGTCAGAAATATTCCGACAAGACAGGTGATCACATCTTTTGCAGGTCTTCGAGCCCATGAAGACGGAGATGATTTTATTATTGGAGAAACGGAAAAAGATTTTATAGACTGTGCCGGAATTGAATCCCCGGGATTATCCAGTGCACCGGCAATCGGAGAAATGGTTGCAGATATTCTTAAGAAAAAATATGACCTGAAAGAAAAAGTAAACTTTGTATCAACAAGAAAAGGTATTGCTGACCTGAATGCAATGTCGCTTGAAGAGAGAAACGAATATATTCGTCGCAATCCGGCTTATGGAAATATTATTTGCCGATGTGAAATGGTAAGCGAAGGGGAAATTATTGATGCGATCAAAAGACCTGTTGGAGCCAGATCCCTTGATGGTGTCAAACGACGTACCAGAGCAGGCATGGGACGATGTCAGGCAGGCTTCTGTTCACCGAGAACAATGGGGATTCTTGCGAGAGAACTTGAAACTCCAATTGGAAAAATTACAAAATGTGGCGGAGATTCCAGAATCATTGAAGGCGTAAATAAAGATTCATTTCAGGAGGGAAACAAATGAAAACATATGATATTGTAATCATTGGTGGTGGCCCGGCAGGATTGTCGGCAGCTGTTGCAGCACGAAAGAATGGAACAGAAAGTATTTTGATTCTTGAAAGAGACAAGGAACTCGGAGGAATTCTGAATCAGTGTATTCACAATGGATTTGGTCTTCATACATTTCAGGAAGAACTGACAGGACCGGAATATGCTGGACGTTTTATCACACAGGTTATTGAATTGGGAATAAAGTATAAATTACACACTATGGTCATGGATATCAGTGCTGACAAGGTTATAACAGCGATAAACCGTGAAGATGGAATGTTTCAGATCCAGGCAAAAGCAGTGATTCTTGCAATGGGATGCAGAGAACGTTCCCGGGGAGCACTTAATATTCCGGGATACCGTCCGGCAGGCATTTTTTCGGCAGGAACTGCACAGCGTCTTGTTAACATTGAGGGATATCTTCCAGGACGCAAAGTTGTGATTCTTGGATCAGGTGATATTGGTCTGATCATGGCAAGAAGAATGACTCTGGAAGGTGCAGAAGTACAAGTTGTTGCAGAACTGATGCCATATTCCGGCGGATTGAAGCGAAATATTGTACAGTGTCTGGATGATTTTGGAATTCCGCTGAAACTTAGCCATACTGTAATCGATATAAAAGGAAAAGAAAGAGTGGAGGGTATTACTCTTGCAGAAGTAGACAAGTCAGGTAAGCCAATTCCTGGAACAGAGGAAGAATATGAATGTGATACGCTGCTTCTTTCGGTTGGTTTGATTCCGGAAAATGAAATTTCACGTGGAATGGGAGTTGAACTGAATCCGGTCACTTCAGGCCCAAGGGTAAATGAAAGCCTGGAAACAAACATGGAAGGTGTTTTTGCATGTGGAAATGTGCTTCATGTTCATGATCTGGTGGATTTTGTTTCGGAGGAAGCCGGCAATGCAGGAAGAAATGCGGCTCTCTATGTAAACAACAATGGAGAGGACAAAATACCGGAAGAGATAAAGATCACGCTTTCGCCCCAAAACGGAGTCCGCTATACAGTGCCGTCTGAGATCCGTATCGGTCACATGGCGGAGGAGCAGCTGGTCCGCTTCCGTGTGGGAAATGTATATAAAAATTGTTACATCCGTGCATATCTGGATGGAGAACGGATCTTTTCCAGAAAAAAACAGGTGGCAGCACCCGGAGAGATGGAACAGATCAAATTGAAAAAAGAGCAGCTTCTTTCCATTCTGGAAGGAAAACAGAAACAGGATAAACATGAACTTGTGATCCAGGTGGAGGAGTGATGAAAATGGAAAAAAGGAATCTTACTTGTATCGGATGTCCTATGGGATGCGCCCTTCTGGTGGAAATGGATGGAAAAGAAATCATTTCCGTCACAGGAAATACCTGTAAAAAAGGTGCGGAATATGCAGTGAAGGAAGTGACAGATCCGACCAGGATCGTGACAACGACCGTTCGTGTGAAGAATGGAAGCATGCCGGTGGTGTCAGTAAAGACAGCACAGGATATTCCGAAAGGAAAGATTTTTGACTGTGTGGAAGCGCTGCGGGATGTATGTGTGGAAGCGCCGGTTCAGATCGGGGACGTGATCCTGGAGAATGTAGCAGGCACAGGCGTGGATATCGTGGCTACAGGAAATGTGAAGCAGATCATACAGTGATCTGCAAAGGATATATATGGCAAACTGTATGCTTATAATATGTCAGCCCTCCGGCAGACAAAGCGAATAAAATAAACCTGAAAAGGCTTTTTTATCGCTTTGTTTGTCATGAAATAAAATATACAAAATGCACAAAAAATATCAGTGTTTAAAAGAATAATTAATTAAAAAATAACAAAAAAATATATAAAAAACGATAAAAAATGTTGAAAATAAATAAACACTATGATATAATCAGAAATATGAATTAGCAAAAATGCTCACAACGATGTAATGCATTGAATGGAGGATGATTAGAATGAAAGTATTTGGACATCGTGGTTTCAGCGGAGAATATCCGGAGAATACAATGCTGGCGTTTCAGAAGGCTGTGGAGGCTGGTTGCGAGGGGATCGAGCTTGATGTACAGCTGACCAAGGATCTGGTTCCGGTGATCATGCACGATGAGAAGGTTGACCGTACCACAGATGGAAACGGGTATATCTATGATCTTACATATGCTGAGCTGTGTAAACTGGATTGCAGTTATCCGGATAAGTTTGCCGGAAAATTCGGCAGACTTCAGATTCCGACTCTGAGAGAGTATTTGGAGTGGATGGCAGAGGAGGAAGATCTGATCACAAACATCGAGCTGAAGAACAGTGTTTATTATTATGGTGGTATGGAAGAGAAGGTCATTGATATGATCTGCGAATATGGTCTGGAGGATCGGATCATTCTTTCCTCTTTCAATAACGCATCCATTGTATTGTGCAGACAGAGTGATGAGACTATTGCAGGAGGCTTTCTGGTAGAGAAATATGTGGATAATGCAGGGGTTTATGCAAGAACCTGTGATGTGCAGTATTATCATCCGAATCTGGAATATCTGAAGGAAGAACATGTACGCAGCTGTTCCCAGAACGGGATCGGGGTGAATGTCTGGACTGTAAACGAGGAAGAGGATATGAGAAGGATGAAGAAATGGGGAGTAAACTCCATCATCACCAATTATCCGGACAGAGGAAGAGCAGTGGCAGATGAGGATTGACACTGCGATGTAAAGACGCTTTCTGTGAGGCACATACAGGAGGCAGGCTAAATTTGAAATCTCCGGCAGGAGGGGGTCCTGCTGCAGATCTATATAAGTAAAATAAAAAAACTATAATAATGTATATGGAGGATTTTTACAATGGAGAAAGAAACAAGACCTTTTATTCCTTGGCAGCTCGCAGATGATTTTATGACAGCTGTATTTGAGAAAGTAGGAGTTCCGGAAGCAGACGCAAGACTTTGCTCTGATGTACTTCTTGAGAGTGACAGACGTGGAATTGAGAGCCATGGCTGCAACCGTTTCAAACCGATCTACATTGATCGTATCAAAGCCGGAATCTTAAATCCGGTAACAAAGATTGATATCATCAAAGAGACACCAACAACTGCAGTTATTGATGCCAACGATGGTATGGGAATGGTAGCCAGCAAGAAAGCTATGGATATGTGTATCGAGAAAGCACATAAGTATGGCATGGGTATGGTTGCAGTTCGTAACTCTTCTCATTATGGAATCGCAGGATACTGGACAGGTCTCGCAACAAAAGAGAACATGATCGGTATCAGTGGTACAAACGCAAGACCGTCCGTTGCACCTACTTTTGGTGTTGAGAATATGCTCGGAACAAACCCGCTGACATTCAGCATGCCTACAGATGAGCCATTCCCGTTCATGCTGGACTGTGCAACATCTGTTATCCAGAACGGCAAGATCGAATACTACGCACGTATCGGACACGATACTCCTAAAGGTCTTGTTATCTCCAGAGAGGGTGAGGAGCTTACAGACAGTGTAGAGATCCTTAAGAAGATCCGCAGCAAACAGGCTGCACTTGCTCCACTCGGCGGATTTGGCGAGACAAACGGAGGATATAAAGGATACGGATACTCCACAGTTGTTGAGATCCTTTCCGCAGCACTTCAGTCCGGTATCTTCTTAAGAGCACTGGAAGGAAAGAATGAGGATGGAAGCATCCGTCCATATCATCTTGGACACTTCTTCATCGCGATCGATACAGAAGCATTCATGGGCGCTGAAGCATTCAAGAAAACATGCGGCGATATCTTAAGAGACCTGAGAGGATCTGAGAAAGCTCCTGGACAGGAACGTATCTACACCGCAGGTGAGAAAGAGTACGATGTATGGATGTATCGTAAAGACAAAGGTGTTCCGGTAACTGAGGCAGTTCAGAAAGAGTTTATCGGACTCCGTGATGAATTCGGACTTACACAGTTCAAATTCCCATTTGAAAAATAATATTGCTGAGTCAGGCAAGTCGTTAAGACTTGCCTGATTTTGGTGAAAATATCGACATATCTTACAAATCTGTCTGGCCTTTGCAGTGAGAAACTGGTACAATAGAAGTAATATCTTCGGATAACATAAGAAGATATAACGATATTGTGCGAATATTGCGGAGGGTAAATAGATGAACAGGGAATTTCTGGATGCGATCGAGGCTAATCCGATCATAGCGGCAGTGAAGGACGAACAGGGCCTTGCAAACTGCCTGCGTAGAGAAGAACTTACGGTAATTTTTATTCTGTATGGAGATATCCGTTCCATCGGAAATATTGTGGAGCGAATTCATCAGGCAGGCAAAATCGCCATGGTACATATTGATCTTGTAACCGGATTAAGTTCAAAAGAGGTTTCTGTCGATTATATTTGTGAGGATGTTCATGCAGATGGAATTATTTCCACAAAAGCATCAATGATCAACAGGGCAAAAAAGCTCGGGATGTATACCGTCCTGCGCTTTTTTCTCATTGATTCCATGGCGATTAAAAATATTGAAAATCTGGGAAATCAGCATGAGCAGCTGCCGGATGTGATGGAAGTGCTGCCCGGTCTGATGCCGAAGATTCTCAAGAAAATATGTAAAACGAGCAGAGTACCAGTGATTGCAGGGGGACTGATCTCTGATAAAGAGGACGTAATGGGAGCGCTGGGGGCGGGGGCCGCGGCGGTTTCCACTACGAATCAGGAGGTATGGGAGCTTTAAAGCTGCATAGATACAGCTATGCGGTTAAGGAATGTATTGGAGGATTTTTATATGGCGAAATATGTTATGGCGCTGGATTCCGGAACAACCAGCAACCGTTGTATTCTTTTCGACGAAAACGGAAAGATCCGCAGTGTGGCACAGAAGGAGTTTATCCAGCATTTTCCAAAACCTGGCTGGGTAGAACATGACGCAGGTGAGATCTGGTCTACACAGCTTTCTGTTGCAAGAGAGGCAATGAATCAGATCGAGGCTACTGCGGAGGATATTGCTGCGATCGGTATCACCAACCAGAGAGAGACAACGATCGTCTGGGATAAGAATACAGGACAGCCGGTATACCATGCCATTGTATGGCAGTGCAGAAGAACTTCAGAATACTGTGACAGTCTGAAGGCAAAGGGCCTTGAGGAGAAATTCCGTCAGAAAACAGGACTTGTTATTGATGCGTATTTTTCCGCAACCAAAGTGAAATGGATCCTGGATAATGTGGAAGGTGCACGTGAAAGGGCGGAGAAGGGAGAACTTCTCTTCGGTACCGTGGAAACCTGGCTGATCTGGAAGCTGACCAAGGGTGCTGTTCATGTAACCGATTATTCCAATGCATCCAGAACCATGATGTTCAACATCAATACTCTGGAGTGGGATGATGAGATCCTGGAGGAGCTGAATATTCCGAAGTGTATGCTCCCGCAGGTAAAAGAGTCCAGCGAGATTTATGGTGAGACAGATCCGTCCTTTTTCGGTGGAAGAATCTCGGTGGCTGGTGCGGCCGGTGATCAGCAGGCGGCGCTGTTCGGTCAGGCCTGCTTTGAGAAAGGTGAGACCAAGAATACATATGGAACCGGTGGTTTCCTTCTGATGAATGCAGGAGATAAGCCGGTATTTTCCAAGAACGGACTGGTTACGACGATCGGATGGGGCCTTAACGGAAAGATCACTTATGTTCTGGAAGGTTCCGTATTTGTTGCAGGTGCTGCGATCCAGTGGCTCCGAGATGAGCTGCATCTGGTGGATTCCGCTTCAGACACGGAATATTTTGCAGGAAAAGTACCGGATGCAAACGGGTGCTATGTTGTGCCGGCGTTTACAGGACTTGGAGCTCCGTACTGGGATCAGTATGCGCGTGGTACGATCGTAGGTCTGACCCGTGGCGTAAACAAGTATCATGTTATCCGGGCAACACTGGAATCTCTTGCATATCAGGTGAATGATGTACTGGAGGTTATGAAGGAAGATGCGGGAAGTGATCTTGCAGTTCTCCGTGTAGATGGCGGAGCAAGTGCCAATAACCTTCTCCTTCAGATCCAGGCGGATATCAGCAATGTAGCTGTAGAGCGTCCGGAATGCATTGAGACAACCGCACTTGGAGCTGCTTATCTTGCAGGTCTTGCCGTAGGATTCTGGGAAAGCAAAGAAGCGGTTCTGGAAAGCCGTAATGTGGAGCGGATTTTCCGCACACAGATTGATGATGCGAAACGGAACGCAATGGTAAAAGGCTGGAGAGCAGCGGTAGGCTGTTCCAGAGACTGGATTAAAAAGATCCAGTAAAAGACAAAAAAGAAAAGTCATGCAGTGGGACAAGAAAAAGGATGTCCTGTGCATGGCTTTTTTGCGCCGCCGGAACTGCTCTGTGGCAGACCGATGTAGTATGGTGTTCGTGCGGAAAAACCGCTGGAACTTACAGAGTAGTCAGATCGATCTTGTAATCGTCGGAACCTTCTCCGTCTGCAGTGTAATAAGCTGCTCTTTCTTCTGCATTTACATAGATGTGGAGCTCTTTGCCCTTAAGGCCTTTTGCTTCTGCATCTTTCTTAACAGCTGTCTCAAGGTCGGCAACTGTGATGGATGTCTCAAAAATTTCAAGTGTGATGCCGCTGATCTTATGGTTCTTTACAGTGTTCTTAACTTCTTCTACTACTTCTGGTGCCTTGGCTGCTACAGTCTCGGTTGCTTTCTTGACTGCTTTTACAGTTTTTTCAGCTGCAGGTGTTTTCTCAATCTTCTCTACAGTTGATTTCACGGTAGCTTTGGCTTTTGTGGTTGCGCTCTTCAGGTTGCTTGTTGCTCTGCTGTTTCTTTTTTTCTCCATAATGGAACACTCCCTTCCACATATTTCTCTGACGGAACGGCTCCGCCGGAATATGTACCCGTTTACAGTATCATGAATCCGCGGGAAAGTCAAATTTTTGTATGGGTGTTGCATTTCAGGCGTGGGTCGTATAAACTGGATTACAGTGAAATTGCCGGGTTACGATGGTAAATATATTCAGACAGGGGTACAGATATTGAAAAATATTCAGGAAGATATTAAATCAGGAAAATTTAAACAGGTATATCTCCTTTATGGAGAGGAAGCTTATCTGAAACAGCAGTATAAAAGAAATCTGGTGAAAGCACTCAATCCGGATGACGATACCATGAATTTTGCCAGATATGAGGGGAAAGGCATCGATATCCGGGAGCTTATAAGCCTTTTTGACACCATGCCTTTTTTTGCGGATCGAAGGATCGTGCTTCTGGAGGATACCGGCTTTTTTAAGAACAAGTGTGAGGAGCTGGCGGATTATATGAAGAATCTTCCGGATTATCTTTATCTGGTGTTCTGTGAATCTGAGGTTGACAAGCGAAGCCGTATGTACAAGGCTGTGAAGGCGTGCGGGAGTATCGGAGAATTTAAGCAGCAGGATGAAAAGACGCTGATGCGATGGGCTGCAGGAATCCTTGGGAAAAATGGCCGTAAGATCACGCAGAGGGATGTGGAACTGCTTTTGTCCATGACAGGGACCGATATGGGAAACCTGAGAATGGAACTGGAAAAGCTGATTTCCTATACAGAAGGAAGAGAAGTGGTGACTGCGGCGGATATCCAGGCTGTCTGTACCACACAGACAACCAATAAGATCTTTGATATGGTACGTGCTGTTACTGAGAAAAATCAGAAACGTGCTCTGGATCTGTATTATGATCTTCTGACGCTTCGGGAACCGCCGATGAGGATCCTGTTTCTTCTGGCAAAACAGTTCCGCCAGATCTGTCTCACAAAGAAACTGTCCCAGGAAGGGCTTTCGCAGACAGAAATTGCGTCCAAACTGGGAGTACCTTCGTTTGTTGTGCGGAATCTGGCTTCCTGTGCCAGATCCTACACAGTGGAAGAACTGGAAAATGCAGTACGGGATTTCGTGGATGCAGAGGAAGCTGTGAAGACAGGTACACTGGGAGATGTGCTCAGTGTGGAACTTCTGATCGTGAAATACAGTTCGGCGAGAACAAAAAGTGCATGATTACCATTTTCATGGCGTAGGATTTTGCCACAGAGTTCTGCCGTTATCTCTGAGCCATTTTTCGTATGTTTTATATTCCGGCATTACAGATGCCACCACTGCGTAGAAAGCGGGAGAGTGGTTCATTTCTTTCCGGTGGGCAAGTTCGTGGACAACAACATAATCAAGAACCTTTTCCGGAGCGAAGATCAGACGCCAGTTGAAGTTTAAGTTTCCTTCACTGGTACAGCTTCCCCAGCGGGTTTTCTGCTCCCGGATGGTAATGCGGCCGTAGGTTACGTCCATTTTTCTGGCGTAGGCTGCGGTTTTTCTTTTGAATATTTTGCGGGCAGATTCCATATAATAGCTGCGGCGGAAATCAGAGAGGGGATGATCTTCAGCAGGGGACTGTGACGGTACGGAAGCGGCGCGGGAGATGTGTTCCAGGATCCAGCTTTCTTTCTGGGAGAGAAAGCGATGGATGGTGGAGTCTGACATTGTACGGGGAGCACGGACAATCACCTGGCCGGAAACGCTGACCTGGATCGCCAGGGTTTTTCGGTTGCTGCGGATGAGACGGTAGGGAAAGGGATGAGATATCATAAAAAAAACTCCTTCAGAAATATATATACAAAAAAGACAGTCGCTGACGGTTCGACTGTCTTTCCTTTTACTTATAAGCTTATAACTAAAATATTCCGTGGTCTATTACGCAATGCTGTTGACAGCTTTGGAAAGACGGGAAATTTTTCTGGCGCAGTTATTTTTGTGGTAAACGCCCTTGGATGTAGCTTTGCTGATTGTGGAGATTGCGTCCTTAAGAGCAACCTCTGCAGCTGCCTTATCCTTATTCTCAACTGCTGTCTCAACTTTCTTGATGGAAGTCTTAACTGCAGAACGGATTGCTTTGTTTCTTGCAGCCTTAGTTCTGTTAACTAAGATTCTCTTCTTTGCGGATTTAATGTTAGCCAATTCGTACACCTCCGATTCCTAAAAATATAATATAAATTACATTCACAGGAACAGACACGGGCGCTCCTATGAAACATGCTTATATATATTATTATATGTGAAACAGAATGTCAAGATATTTTTCAAAAAAATTACGGAAAAATGACAAAAAAATACCAGATGATGTGGATGCAGGAGAAAAGGATACATATTTATGGGAAAAAGGGAAATAATGAAAACGAAAACACCGAAAAATGTGGCTTTCATGGCGATGATATGATCGGAAAGCAAGTGGGAGCGGAAAGAGTTTACGATTTTACAGAAAAAGAGGATGAGAGTATGACTGGAAGGAGCAGAATCAGAACAGACCTGGCTCTGGAAGCAACAGAGCGCTTTCAGGAGGAAAATGTAGAAGTACATGGAGTAGAGATCCAGGAAAAATATGATGCGGAAAAAGACGTCCGGACGACTGTGGTACGGATCACAACAGAAAACGGAGCCAGAACCATGGGAAAACCGCAGGGGACATATATCACCATTGAAGCGCCGGATCTTTCTGTTCCGGATGAGGATTATCACAGGGAGATTTCAGAAGAAGTGGCACATCATCTCCGGGAACTGATCGATTTGGGACGGCAGCAGTCAGTTCTGGTGGTTGGACTCGGGAACCAGGAGATCACTGCGGATTCTCTTGG
>ENA-OPBW01001263-OPBW01001263.1-human-gut-metagenome-genome-assembly--contig:-NODE-1263-length-13809-cov-3.921114_pt1 | contig 13809 bp, 7 predicted proteins | sample MGYA00241070_ERZ501456 | MGnify/ENA primary metagenome ERZ501456 (study PRJEB25962, sample SAMEA2042624) | human gut metagenome | biome: human gut; feature: human-associated habitat; material: faeces...
AAAGATACGGAAAGGTGAGTGCAGAGACAAACGAAAATCTTGTTTCCGATTTGGCTATGCCGAACCGCATCGTATCTTCGTTGTGACAAAGATAATAATTTTTCACGAAAGGCCGGTCGATTGTACGGTTGTCGTTTGATTTATCTCGCCGTAATGTGGAAACAGCCTTGGCGTATTTCGTATTTGATGTAGCATTTGTGTTCTTTGCGTAAATCGTACAGAACCTCGCCGAGTAAAATTCGTAGTCGGTCGGAGGGTACGAAATAGGTCGAGTCGGTTACGTTGTATCGATTGTAGGCTATGTCGAAAGTCGTGCCGTAACGGTGTGCCGAGTTTTCGCTGGCGTTTGTATTTCGCCGGCGTAACGACTTTATCGATTCATCGGAACGCAATGCGCTGGTGAGAATAATTTGTCTTCCTCCCGAACCTCGGTTCGTTAACGAGTCTTGGAAGTTTTTGCCTATCTTCATGAGCAACCATTTGGTTTTGGGAGTCAGATATGGGATCGAATGAGTCAGTTTATCGACGGTGTAGTATTCACAACTGTCTATTTTAGCAAGTTTCCAGAATCCCAAATTCCGGGCATCATCGAGCGATTCCAATGGCTCTATCCCGTTCTTTTTGGCAACAGCAAGATGTTTGTCGTTCAAGTCGTTGAATAGTTTGCGGAAACTGGAATATCGTACAGGACTCTTTTTCCAGCCGGTTGTGCGCGGTTGGGGTTGTTGTTTTACTTCGAATGTATCTATAAGAGAACTTTCCGGGTAATCAGATTCGACCTGTTTGCCTTTGCAACCAGATAAAAAAGACAGGAATATAACGATCGTAAAAAAGAGAAATGAGAACCGTCGCATGATGTAAGGTTTTTCCGGAGAAATCATTTAGCCGGATAGCCGACAGTCTGGGTCAATACTACTTTTTGTTTTTCGTTCAGCTTTAATATTTTTGCCAATTCATCGCCGTTGAACGAGCCGCGAACGACTGTACCCAAACCGACCGAGGCACAATAGAGATAAATGTTCTGGGAGATGAATCCGCAATCGACGAACATCATGTCGTTACCCGGCGCTTTTTCCAAATCGGCAGTAAAAATAATGTTGAGAGGCGCAGTGTGTACGAACGGTTGCATGCCTGCGTTTTCCCGGAAATCTCCTTTGGCGATTTCCGCCAGTTTATTCTGTTTGGCATCATAGAGATAGACCCCTTGTGCCGTGACGATATATAGTGAAATTTCTTGACGATTCATGGCCGAAGGCGCCGTACGCTTATCTTCTCGGTTGTATCCCCATGCCGCCCACAATAGGTTGGAAAGGGTTTGTGAGTCTATATTCTTTTGTGTATCGAAGTCGCGTGTCGAGGCGCGTTTGGAGAGAACCTGCAAGAGAGGTTCTCCGCCCTGTTTTTGCGGGGAGGGGAGTTTTATGTCTTGTGCAATCGAGAGTAAGCTGCTTGTTACGAATAGAGATAATAGTAAACCTTTGATTTTCATAATACTCTGTTTTGTGTTTCGAACAAAGATAAAAAATTATTCGGTAGAGTGTGGAAATAAAAATGTGAAATTTATCAAAGTCAAAGAAAATAAAAGAGTTACATACCGAGGTAATTAGATGGAAAGTTGTACTTTTACGCCGATTTTGCTGCAATAATGTGGAGTGTTTATGAAGAAGAAACTATGTATAATTCTGGGTTTTATTCTTGTGGCCTTGTTTTCCAACGAGAAAATACAAGCGCAGGAATCAAAACCGGGAATCTTGCCCGATACTTTACAAGTGAGTTTATTGACTTGCGGACCCGGAACGGAGGTGTATGAATTGTTCGGTCATACGGCGCTGCGGGTGAAACAGCAGAGACCCGGAGGTTTCGATTATGTTTTCAATTATGGCATGTTTAATTTCGATGTTCCCGGCTTTATCTGGCGGTTTACGAAAGGTGAAACCGATTATTGTTTAGGAATAAACGATTTTCCCGATTTCTTATTAAATTATCAGTTTCGGGAATCGAAGGTCGATGAACAGGTGTTGAACTTGACACCCATACAAAGCAGAGCCTTATTCGAGGCTCTGTTGGTTAATGCCATGCCTCAGAACCGGGTTTACCGGTATAATTTCCTGTTCGATAATTGTGCTACCCGTCCTCGTAATATGGTAGAGATGGTATTGGATAACAAGGTGCGATATAAAGAGCCGGGGGAGTCTTTGCCTACTTTTCGCGAGGAGATAGACCGATATGCGGGTATTTGCCCGTGGTTGATTTTCGGTATCGACTTGGCATTGGGAAGCGGTTTGGATAGGCCGATGACTTATCGGGAACAAATGTTCGGTCCCGAAATATTAGAGAAAGCTTTTTCCGAGGCGGTCGTTCAAATGAGTCCCGACTCGGCGGCTGTCCCGTTGGTGAGCCGAACGGAGGTGCTGTACGATCCTGAGGTTCCGGCGTGTCCTCCCGAAACACCATTTTATTTGACGCCCCTTTTCGTCGCATGGTTGTTTTTCTTCTTTGTCGCGGCTGTGTCGGTATATGATATTTCCCGAAAAAGGTATTCCCGGGTATTCGATACAGTCTTGTTTTCGATTTACGGATTGAGCGGCTTAGTCGTGTTTTTCCTTATGTTCGTTTCTGTTCACCCGGCGACTTATCCCAACTATTCAGCGTTTTGGTTGCATCCCTTTTGGCTGTTGATGGCTCTTTTTATTTGGTTTAAATCTCTTAAAAGTATCGTTAGATACTATCATTTTGCTAACTTTGCAGGGTTGTTGTTATTTGTGGCCCTTTGGCACTGGATTCCACAACAGTTTAATGCCGCATTTTTTCCGTTAGTGTTGGTATTGGTAATTCGTTCGTTTACCTATTTGGCGGTATCCGTTCGTTTGAAAAAAACGGAGAAAAACAAAGATGAAAAATAAAGTATTAGCGACAATTCTCTTTTCTCTGCTGGTCGTACCGTTGGTGCAGTCTGCCGACAACAGTCCTCGTTTGGTGGTGGGTATTACGGTCGATCAACTGCGTACCGATTATTTGGAAGCCTTGCAACACCTTTTCGGGGAAAAGGGTTTTAAACGGTTGATGCGAGAGGGAGTTGTCTGTGAAAATTTGGTTTTCGATTTCCCGAATATCGATAAGGCTTCGGCAACGGCTACTCTGTATACGGGAACAACTCCGTTTTTTCATGGCATTCCGTCGGAGCGTTTTTTCAATACGGCATTTCTGCGGGAAGAGTTTATTCTGAACGACCCGTCCAAGATAGGGAATTATACCGATGAAACTTTTTCACCTGAACGTATTCGTACTTCGACGCTCAGCGACGAGGTAAAAATCGTGAGCGGAGGATTGGGACGCGTGTATGCGGTAGCGCCCGATGCACAGCAGTCTATTATCAGTGCGGGACATGCGGCTAATTGCGCTTTCTGGATTAACGATAGGAATGGCAAGTGGGCGACGACCACTTATTATCGTGATGTTCCCGCTTATGTCGAACAATTCAATTATGTGCGTTCTTTATCGGCTCGTATCGATACGCTTTCTTGGACTCCGGTTTATACGCCCGACCGTTATACGGCCATACCGTATCTGACGAATGATTTTTCTTTTAAACGAACTTTTGCCCGAGACGGCCGTGATAAGTTCGTGCAGTTTAAGACGACGGCTTTGGTTAATCAGGAGATTACCGATGTTGCCGTGGAGTTCTTGGATAAAGGACTTTTGGGACGCCGTGGTGTCCTCGATATGCTGAATGTCGGTTATACGGCCGGCGTGTATCTGAACAAGACCATACAGGACTACGGCTTGGAGTTGCAGGATACTTATGTGCGACTGGATAGGGATATAGCCCGTCTGCTCGATGAAATAGACAAGAAAGTGGGTCTTGCCAACACGGTCGTTTTTTTGACCTCTACGGGATATTTCAAGGGGGAGGCGAAAGAGTCGCCCATTTATAATATACCTTCGGGAGAATTTTATCCCCGGCGTGCAGTCTCATTGCTGAATGTTTATCTGATGGCTCTTTACGGCCAAGGAGATTGGGTGATAGGTTACCAGAATCGACAGATTTTCTTGAACCGGAAACTGATTAAGGAGCGTGATATCGATGCCGATGAAATGCGTAATCGGGCAGCTTCGTTTCTGATTCAGATGACGGGGGTACAAGACGTTTATACATCGCAACGTCTGTTGCTGAGTAATGGAACCGATCGTGTCGCCGCCATGCGAAACGGCTATTATCCCAAACTGTCGGGTGATCTCGTGCTGGATTTGTGTCCCGGTTGGGAGGTCGTCTATGAGGATGCGAACGATACCCGCGAATATGTTCGTGTCAATGCTGTTCCTGCACCGTGTTTTATTTTGGCACACGATGTGAAGCCGGTACGTATCACTTCTCCGGTGCGTGCGACGGCCATCGCTCCTACCGTTTCTCGCCTTTTGCGGATTCGTTCGCCGAATGGTTCGGCCGATGCTCCGCTTCCCGAAATACAATACTAATTCATTCCTTTTTGCGGAGTTAGCAAAATTTGCACTATTTTTGCAGGGTATGTTATACCTTTGCCTTATAGGTAATTTTTAACGAATAAAACAAATACTTTATATGGGATTTAATGATTTATTAAAAAAGCTGTTCGGTAATAAGTCGCAGCGCGATTTAAAAGAAATAGAGCCTTACATTCAGAAAATAAAGGCTATTTCGCCCGAACTTGAAAAATTGTCGAACGATGAGTTGCGTCACCGTATCGATGTGGTGAAACAACATATTCAGGATTCGGTGGCCGATGACCGTAAACGTATCGCCGAACTGAAAGAGCATGTAGAAACGCTCGATTACGATAAACGCGAGTCTACATGGGAAGAAATCGATAAAATCGAGAAAGAGATATTGAAAAAAATAGAAGATGTTCTCGACGAATCGCTTCCCGAAGTTTTCGCCGTGATGAAAGAGACGGCGCGTCGATTCAGCCAAAATGAAACTGTCGAGGTTACGGCAAATGATTTTGACCGGAGCTTGGCGGTAGACCATGATTTTATACATATCGAAGGCGACAAAGCTATTTATGCCAATCACTGGATGGCCGGTGGTAACGAGGTCGTTTGGGACATGGTACACTACGATGTGCAGCTGATCGGCGGTGTCGTGTTGCATAAGGGTAAAATCGCCGAGATGGCTACCGGTGAGGGTAAGACTCTGGTCGCTACGCTCCCTGTATTCTTGAATGCTTTGTCGGGCAATGGCGTACATGTGGTAACCGTGAACGACTACCTTTCGAAACGTGACTCCGAGTGGATGGGGCCTCTTTATATGTTCCACGGTTTGTCGGTGGATTGTATCGACAAGCACGAGCCGAACTCCGAAGCCCGTCGTAATGCATATAACGCCGATATTACATTCGGTACGAACAACGAATTCGGTTTCGACTACTTGCGTGACAATATGGCCAGCTCTCCGCTCGACTTGGTACAGCGCATGCACAACTATGCGATTGTCGATGAGGTCGACTCTGTGTTGATTGATGATGCACGTACGCCGTTGATTATATCCGGTCCTACCCCCAAAGGCGATGACCAGATGTTCGAGCAGTTCCAGCCCAAAGTGGAAGAATTGGTGAAGATGCAGCGAAACTTGGTTACGAAGTTGTTGGCCGAAGCCAAGATTAAGATAGCTTCTGATGATAAAAAGATTCGTGAGGAAGGAGCCGTACTGTTGTATCGTTGTTTCAAAGGATTACCTAAGAACGGGGCGCTTATCAAATATTTGAGCGAACCGGGTATTAAACCTTTGTTGCTCGAAACCGAGGCTATCTATATGGCAGATAACAACCGTCGTATGCCTGAGATTACGGACGACCTCTATTTTGTAATCGATGAAAAGAATAACGGTATCGATATGACCGACAAAGGTCTCGATGTGATGACCGGGAAATCGGACGATCCTAATTTCTTCGTATTGCCGAATATCAGCGAGCTGCTTTCCGACCTTGAAAATCAAGGACTTTCTCCCGAAGAAAAACAAGCCAAAAAAGACGGAATCTTGCAAGATTACGCGATCAAGGCCGAACGGGTTCATACGGTGAATCAGCTGTTAAAGGCATATACCCTTTTCGAATTAAACGACCAATATGTGGTAATCGACAATAAAGTGAAAATCGTCGATGAGCAAACGGGGCGTATCATGGAAGGCCGCCGCTACTCCGATGGTTTGCACCAAGCTATCGAGGCGAAAGAGCACGTTAAGGTAGAGGCTGCTACGCAGACTTTTGCGACGATTACATTGCAGAACTATTTCCGTATGTATCACAAGTTGGCCGGTATGACCGGTACTGCCGAGACCGAAGCCGGGGAGTTCTGGGATATTTATAAGCTCGATGTCGTGACGATTCCTACCAATAAGCCGGTAGCTCGTATCGATATGAACGACCGGGTATATAAAACCAAACGGGCGAAATACAACGCCGTCATCGAAGAAATCGTGAAAATGGTAGAAGCAGGTCGTCCTGTATTGGTAGGTACGACTTCGGTCGAAATATCGGAATTGTTGAGCCGTATGTTGACTTTGCGTAAGATTAAACACAATGTATTGAACGCCAAGTTGCACCAACGCGAGGCCGAGATCGTGGCACAAGCCGGACAAACAGGTACGGTCACGATCGCTACCAACATGGCCGGTCGTGGTACCGATATCAAGCTGTCCAAGGACGTGAAAGACGCAGGCGGTTTGGCGATCATCGGTACGGAACGCCATGAGAGCCGTCGTGTAGACCGTCAGTTACGTGGTCGTGCCGGACGTCAAGGTGACCCGGGTTCTTCCGTATTCTTTGTTTCTCTGGAAGACGATTTGATGCGTCTGTTCGCATCTGAAAAGATAGCCGGATTGATGGACAAATTAGGGTTCAAGGAAGGTGAAGTATTGGAACACAGCATGCTGAGCAAATCTGTTGAACGTGCTCAGAAGAAGGTGGAAGAAAACAACTTCGGTATTCGTAAACGTCTGTTGGAATACGATGACGTGATGAACAAGCAGCGTACAGTGGTTTACACCAAACGTCGTCATGCACTTATGGGAGAACGTATCGGAATGGATATTGTGGATATGATTTGGGAACGTTGTTACAATGCCGTACAGCAGCCGACTTATGACGATGCCAAGATGGAAATTCTTCAGGTACTGGCTATGGAAGCTCCGTTTACTGAAGAAGATTTCCGTTCCAAGAAGAAAGACGATCTGGCAGAGCAGACTTTCCAGGAAGCTATGGCATTGTTCAAACGTAAGACTGAACGTATGGCTCAGATTGCTAATCCGGTTATCAAGCAGGTATATGAGGCTCAGGGACACATGTATGAGAATATCATGATACCTATTACCGATGGCAAGCGTATGTACAACATTTCAGTAAATTTGAAAGCTGCATACGAAAGCGAATCAAAAGAAATTGTGAAGTCGTTCGAAAAAGCTATCTTGTTGCATACAATTGACGATGCATGGAAAGAAAACTTGCGTGAACTGGATGAACTGAAACATTCTGTACAGAACGCAAGCTATGAGCAGAAAGATCCGCTGTTGATTTTCAAGCTGGAATCTGTGAATCTGTTTGATAACATGGTCAACAAGATAAATAATAATACCATTTCTGTATTGATGCGTGGTCAGATACCGGTACAGGAACCGGAACAGGTGCGTGAAGCAGCTCCTGAACCTCAGGCTCCTCGTCAGCAGTATCGTGAAGAAAAGCAGGATTTGACTGACCCAGATCAGCGTGAAGCTGCAGGTCGCGATACTCGTGAACAGAAGCAAGAGCCTTATCGCGCAGAAAAGACAGTCGGTCGCAATGACCCATGTCCTTGTGGCAGCGGATTGAAATATAAGAACTGTCACGGTAAGAATGCCTGATTAAGCATTTGATTGAGATATTTGAGACACGGTTTTCACCGTTTGCAGATTTTTATTTCTTAATTTAGAATAATCTGTGAAAACGATGGAATCCGTGTCTTTTTTATTTATTATTTTTGTTTGCGAACAAAAAAGTAGTGAATTATGAAGAAATACATCGTGGCCGGAATCCTTTTTGCAGCTACCATGCTGGTTTCATGCGGAGGACTTCAGTCTTTTACATTTGATCAGTTATATCCTGCAGAAGTCACTTTTCCAGAACAAGTCCGCACGGTGGCAGTAGTAAATCATGCGCCTGCCATTCCTTCCCCTAAAAAGAATTTGCTGACATTGGGAAAATTAGATGGAGATGGAAAAGTGTTGTCAGAAACTCTGGCCGGAGGCCTGGCGGATAGTCGTTATTTTCAGCAGGTAGTTATTTCTGATTCAGCGATTACACAGGAGCTGACAGAAGGAGAAATTCTTCCTCAACCGGTAGTAGACAGCCTGGCTCAGGTACTTGGAGTAGACATGATTCTTTCCGTAGACAGAATCCAATTGCTGACTGGTAAGAAAGAGATTTATTATCCGGGCTTGATGGTTCCTTTTGCTGCTTTTGATTTGAAAATGCGTCCTGTGCTGCGTGCATATATTCCTTCTCGGGTAATGCCAGTCGTGACTATCAGCAAGGTGGATAGCTTGTTGTGGGATTTGAATCCTACACTGTCTGATCATGACGTGGTGAACGAAGCCTCTCAGCACACAGGTTTTACACTCGTAAATCAACTGGTGCCTCATTGGAAGAGTGTGGAGCGCATTTATTTTGATGGAGGAAATCCGGATATGCGTGATGCGGCTGTTTCGTTGCGTGAAGGAGACTGGCAGGAAGCCGGTCGCTTGTGGAAGAACTTATACGACTCATTGAAGAAGGGAAAGTTAAAATCGCGTGCCGCCTTCAATATGGCTTTGGCTTGTGAGGTACAGGGAATGATGAGCGAAGCTGTTGACTGGATTGAGAAGTCAAAAAGCTGTGCTGCTAAAGGTTCGGAAGAAGAACGTGCTGCTCTCTTTTATTCTACAATTTTACAGGAGCGGGCTAAGGATTTTCAGTTGCTGAACCTCCAAATGGTGCGTTTTGGCAACAAATTCAATTAATAATATCTTGTTCGATTCATTTTTTTTGTACATTTGAGTACATAAAAAGAATATAGCCTATGAAAATGAGTGAACAATCACGTGCTTCAATAGTCTCGGCTCTGAAAACAGCCCTTTGCCGGTATACATCAGAAGGAGATGAAACGGTCGTTACAGATATTCATTTGCAACCCAACTCAGAAAGTGGTGAGCTGATTATTTTCGACGATGACGATCAGGAATTGTCGCGTACGATTATCAATGAGTGGGTAGAATATGAGAGTGATGACTTCTATACTGTAGTAGAACCGATTCTTCGTGCTGAGGTTGAGGCGCTGAAAGAGAGCGGAAAACTGGAGAAACTTTGTCTGATGAAGCCTTACTCTTTTGTACTGGTAGACGAAGACAAAGAAACGGTAGCCGAATTGCTTCTTGTGGACGAAGATGATACCCTGCTACTGAATGATGAGCTGCTAAAAGGGCTGGATGAAGAACTGGATGCCTTTTTGAAGGATTTGCTGGAACGTTAAATTCCGATAGAATGGGAGAGCGAATCACATTCCGCCGCAATGAGGGGTTGCGAAGCATACATCCTCATTGGAGAGGGAATCCGACCGTGAATGGCAAGTTTTTTAACCGTCAGCACCGTTGGAAACCGGGGATGGGAAGTGTCCTGAAATGGCGGTTCTCTCCTAATCCCCAGCGGAAGGAAAAGCGTACAATCAAATGGAATCCTAAGGTACATTATCTCACCTCTTTGGAGAAGGTGGTGGGTAATTCATTGATATGGCTCGGGCATAACTCTTTTTTTCTTCAACTGGCTGGAAAGCGTTTGATGATTGATCCTGTATATGGAAGTATTCCGTTTGTCAAACGCCGAAGTCAATTCCCTGCCGATCCGTCTATCTTTCGTCAGATAGACTATCTGCTTATTAGTCACGATCATTTTGATCATCTGGATAAACCAAGTGTGGCACGTCTGGTGGCAGATAACCCTCAGCTTAAGCTCTTTTGTGGTTTGAATACGGGAACTTTGATAAAAAGCTGGTTCCCCAATCTGGAAGTGATAGAAGCTGCATGGTATGAACAGTATGTCGACGGTGATTTCCGCTTGACTTTTTTACCTGCACAGCACTGGAGCAAGCGTGGTGTGAGCGATGGAGGAGAGCGCTTGTGGGGTTCCTTTATGATTCAGGGAGATGGTATTACCATTTACAATAGTGGAGATACCGGATATGCCCGGCATTTTGAAGAAATAGCCGGATTTTTCTCTCACATAGATTATTGCATGGTAGGAATCGGAGCTTACAAGCCGCGCTGGTTTATGAAGCCGAATCATATTTCTCCTTACGATGCGTTGACAGCTTCAACTGATTTGCATGCAAGAATGACCATTCCGATGCATTATGGCACTTTTGACCTTTCAGATGAACCCTTGTTCGATCCTCCTCATGTGTTTGCGGCGGAAGCCAAGAAACGGGGTATGCCGGTCATAATTCCTGAGTTAGGAGAAATTATCAAGTTGCAGCCGATTCGATAGATATTATATTATCGAGAAAATAAAAAAAGTCCGGAAATCTCATCTTCTGCATGTTGTCAGAAAATAGATTTCCGGACTTTCTATTGTCAATTGTTTTGTTTTCGAATCATAATAAATCCGCCGGTCATCGGCAGCGGGTTACTTCGTGTGAGCGTTTTCACTCAACATGACGTACCCCCAGATCATAGGATCTGCATTTGCAATTTTCTTGAAAATCTTTGTTACCTTTTTCATAACTGTTATCCTTTCATTTGCTTTTTGTTAGTACCTATTGTATCTTAATCTCTAGTTTAGTTATTGTTCTTCGAGGTGCTCTTCGCAGAGGACCTTTCAAATCTTTGTTACCTATTGTTGTTATCCTTAATCTTTTTATTCTTTCTTCCAGAACCCCTTTCAGGTTCTTTCGTTCGTTTTATTACACTGCAAAGGTAATGCCTTTTTTTTGAAAAACATGTTTTAAAGCATATAATTTTATTTTTTCTTCTTTTTATTGACATAAATCAATGTATGAGGATAAGCTGACAATAGGCCTTGCCCCCTTGTCAGTAGTATCTGACAATTTGTCTTCTCTGACATAAAATAAGGGCTGCCACAGTGTCATGTGACAGCCCTTATAAATAAATATTTCTCGGTTAAAAACTTAACGCTTCAATGCTGCAATGCTTTCTTTTAATGCCGCAATCTTCGTTTCTGCATCAGCCTGTTTCTTGCGTTCCATTTCAATGACATTGGCCGGAGCCTTGCTGACAAACTTTTCGTTGCTCAGCTTTTTCATTACGCTTTGCAGGAATCCTTCCTGATATTTCAGGTCAGCTTCCAGTTTCTTCAGCTCTTCTTCTACGTTAATCAAGTTACCCAATGGTACGGCATATTCTGTAGTACCTACCATGAAGGCAGCAGCTCCTTCCGACTTGGTTTCTACCTGCTTGATTTCTGACAAGTTGCAGAGTTTGGCAATTACAGAACCAAAGCCGGCTACCGGATTTTCTCCAGTTACTTCAAGTGCCAACGCTTCTTTCTGTGCGATGTTCTTCTGCAGGCGGATGGTACGGATGCCACTGATTACTTCTTTTACAGCTTCAAACTGTGCAATCAGTGCTTCGTTGTAAGGCATGTCTTTTACGAGCGTCTGGGTCATGATGCTTTCGCCCGGCTGACGGTCGTAAATGTGCTGCCACAACTCTTCTGTGATGAACGGCATGAACGGATGGAGCAGTTTCAGCAAGGTTTCAAAGAATGCTAATGTCTTTTCGTAGGTTACCTTGTCAATAGGCTGTCCGTATGCAGGTTTTACCATTTCCAGATACCAGCTTGAGAATTCGTCCCAGAACAACTTATATACAGCCATCAATGCTTCGCTCAGACGGTATTTGCCGAAGAGGTCGTTTACTTCTTCTGCGGTCTTAGCTAGCATGGAGTCAAACCATTCAGTAGCCAGTTTGGCATATTCCGGCTGTTCGATGTCGGCTACCTGCCAGCCTTTTACCAGACGGAAGGCATTCCATATCTTGTTGTTGAAGTTACGTCCTTGTTCGCAAAGTGCTTCATCGAAGAGAATATCGTTTCCGGCAGGAGCAGCCAGCATCATACCCATACGCACTCCGTCGGCACCGAACTGTTCAATCAGTTCCAGTGGGTCGGGTGAGTTACCGAGTGATTTTGACATCTTACGGCCAATTTTGTCGCGTACGATACCGGTGAAGTATACGTTGCGGAACGGCATGTCGCCCATGTATTCGTAACCGGCCATAATCATACGTGCTACCCAGAAGAAAATGATGTCCGGTCCGGTTACCAGGTCGGCAGTCGGGTAGTAGTACTTGATTTCTTCGTTGCCCGGGTTGTTGATGCCGTCGAACAATGAAATCGGCCACAACCATGAAGAGAACCAGGTGTCGAGGCAGTCATCTTCCTGACGCAAGTCTTCCATCTTCAGGTTTGCATCTCCGGTTTTTTCCTTAGCCAGTTCCAATGCCTGTTCCGGAGTTTCAGCTACTACGAAACCACCTTTCGGCAAGTAGTAAGCCGGAATACGGTGTCCCCACCACAGCTGACGGCTGATACACCAGTCTTTGATGTTTTCCAGCCAGTTGCGGTATGTATTCTTATATTTGGCAGGGTAGAACTTCAACTCGTCGTTCATTACCGGCGGCAATGCCATATCAGCGAAATGCTGCATCTTGAGGAACCACTGCATAGACAGTTTCGGTTCGATGGCTACGTTGGTACGTTCAGAGAAACCTACCTTATTTGTATAAGCTTCTACCTTTTCCAGCAATCCTGCTGCATCCAGGTCTTTTTCAATCTGCGCACGTACGTCGAAGCGATCCATACCTACATACAATCCGGCAGCTTCACTCAGTGTACCGTTGTCATTGAAAATATCAATGGAAGGAAGGTTGTATTTTTCTCCCAGCATGTAGTCGTTCACGTCGTGTGCCGGAGTAACTTTCAAACAACCTGTACCGAATTCAATGTCTACATAGCTGTCTTCAATAACCGGAATCACACGTCCTACCAGTGGAACGATAACTTTCTTACCTTTCAGCCACTGGTTCTTCGGGTCTGCCGGGTTGATACACATCGCTGTATCACCCATGATGGTTTCCGGACGAGTAGTAGCTACTACGGCATAACGGTGACCTTGTGCGTCGCGGTGTACGATTTCACCTTCAGCTCCTGTTTCACCGCTCATGTCGTCATCAGCTACGTAATAACGCAGGTAATACAGTTTGCTATGCTCTTCTTTGTAGATTACTTCTTCGTCAGACAGGGCAGTCAGTGCTTTCGGGTCCCAGTTTACCATACGTACGCCACGGTAAATCAGTCCCTTGTTATAAAGGTCCACGAATACCTTGATTACGCTCTTGCTACGGGTTTCGTCCATGGTGAAAGCCGTACGGTCCCAGTCGCATGATGCGCCCAGTTTGCGGAGCTGCTTCAGAATGATGCCTCCGTGTTCTTCTGTCCACGCCCATGCATGTTTCAAGAACTCTTCACGCGTAAGGTCTGTTTTCTTGATGCCTTGTTGAGCCAGACGGTTTACCACCTTTGCTTCAGTAGCGATGGATGCATGGTCTGTACCCGGTACCCAGCACGCATTCTTTCCCATCATGCGGGCACGTCTTACAAGAATATCCTGGATGGTATTGTTCAGCATGTGTCCCATGTGGAGCACTCCCGTCACGTTAGGGGGAGGAATGACGACGGTGTAAGGTTCACGTCCGTCGGGTTTAGAACTGAAAAGTTTGTGGTCCAGCCAATACTGGTACCATTTTCCCTCCAC
>ENA-OPBW01001265-OPBW01001265.1-human-gut-metagenome-genome-assembly--contig:-NODE-1265-length-13806-cov-2.089739_pt1 | contig 13806 bp, 13 predicted proteins | sample MGYA00241070_ERZ501456 | MGnify/ENA primary metagenome ERZ501456 (study PRJEB25962, sample SAMEA2042624) | human gut metagenome | biome: human gut; feature: human-associated habitat; material: faeces...
CCCGGGCGGCCCGCTCCGGGCCAACCTCCGCGGCTCAACAATTTTATAACCATAAATGCTCTTGGCGGGAGTTGGAGCTCCTGCTCGGCCAGAATTTCTGGCGGGACGGGTTGGTGGTGACTTACACTTACGACGACGATCATCTTCCCAAAGACAAGCGGGCCGCCAAGGCCGAAATGAAAAAGCATTTCCGTAAACTCCGGCGGGCCAGGAGGCTGCGGGGGGAAGAGCTCCGATACATATACAATGTGGAGGGATTCCACGGAAAACGGCACTGGGATTGGCTGGACGGGGACGGTGAGCTGGAGGACCAGCGCCTCCACCACCATGTAGTGCTAAACGCCACATCTATCAACGATCTGGAGGAAATCACCAGTCTGTGGCATGGCGGAGGCTATATCCGCATCGAGCGGCTGGACGTCCACTATCTGCGGGAGCTGGCCAAGTATCTCACCAAAGAGGCCAGGGAGTTCGGCCGGCCAAAGCCTGGGGAGCGGTCCTGGACGGCATCCAGAAATTTACAGAAGTATCAGGTGGAGTACATTGAGATTCCAAGCGACAGCGTAACGCTGGCGCCGCCTTACGGGGCCGTGGACTATGAATCCTTTTGTGAGCACAATCCATACGGCTTTGCGGACTGCGTCGGCGCGCGGTATCTCCTGTATCCTGAGATACCGGAGAAGCGATACAGTTACAACCAGCCCAGGGATCGAAGAAAGCCGCCGGCCTAATAATTTTTTGCCTTGAAACCAGTCTTAATAATTGGACAGGGCATGTAGAAAAGGAGATGAAGCTCTTGCAACCGAATCAGAGTCCGTGTAAACTGGTCGTAAAGGATGGATGGGTAATCTGTCCAGTGTGCCGTAAGGGAAAGCTCCTGAAGCTCCGGCCGGACACCACCGCCCAAAATCTGCCCTGCAAGTGCAAGCGCTGTGGGCAGGAGAGCCTTGTGAATATTGATGCGCCTGAGCCAGCGTCCCAAGAGACCAGCGCCTGAGCCGATGACAACCCGAGCAGTCGGGTGTCGTGGCTTGGGCGCTTTTTGTTTTGCCTGGAGGTGATAGCCCATGGACTACAAAAGCAAGCGTTGGCGGCGTAAGCGAATGCACATCCTTCGGCGAGACAGATTCCGGTGTCGGGAGTGTGGCCGGTATGGGCTAGCGGTTGACGCAACAACCGTTCACCACGCATGGCCAGCGGAGGATTTCCCGGAGCTTGAGTGGGAGGACTGGAACTTGATTAGCCTGTGTAGCGGATGCCATGGTGCCATGCATGATCGAGTGAGTGGGGCTCTGACGGATTTGGGTCTTTCCTGGCGCCGGAGGGTATCCCCCCCTCCTCCTCCCCCTAGTCTTAGACCCCCAAGGGTACCAAAGGGCGGGACTTTTTCCGACGGCGGGGAAACTTGACAGGGGGGTAAATCGAAACGCAGAGCATGACGCGGGCACATGGCGCGCGCGGGTCGCGCCCGCAAACAACGCGCCCGCGCGGCAGGACCAGCGGGAGGCGATAATTTGGGCCGGGAGGCTATGATTCGGGCAGACATGGAGTCGGTCGGCCTATACAGTCCGATCTATGACGGGACGATCCGTCAACTGGCCAAAACGGAGCGGGAGCTATCCCGGGCGGAAAAAACGTGGAAGTCCGCCGGTGGGAAGATGGTGGCCGAACTGGTAAACAAGACCGGCGCAACCTACACTGCAAAGGACCCAAACTACGCCGTGGTGGATCAACTGCGGAAGGATGTCCTAGCACTTCGAACCCAGCTTGGGTTAACTCCCACTGGATTTGCCCGGGCAAAACGTGGCAAGAAAGTGATGGAGACAGAAACAGACGGCCGGCTGGAATCTCTCCTAACTGCTGCTCGGGAACATGCAGTGGAGCACGCCGCAGAATACAGTGAACAGGTGGATGGCTACGTTTCCGGTGTCCTCTCCGGTGAGCTTCTCGTCTGCGAGGAGATCCGGCAGGCCTGCCAGCGGTACATAGATGACCTAGCCAGCGGAAAGTGGGAGCTCCGAGCAGAGCCGGCCAACGAGATCATTGCAATCATCGAAACTATGATCTGCCACCAAAAGGGGCAATTCCTGGACGCCACGCCTCTGAGAGGCACCCCTTTCTATCTGTTGCCGTACCATAAGTTCATTGTTTACAACATCATGGGCTTCTATGTCCCCGGCACCCAGGAGCGCCGCTTCAAGGAGGCCCTGGACTTTGTTCCTCGAAAAAATATCAAAACGACCTTTGCTGCAGCTCTGGCGTGGGCTCTTGCCCTATATGAGAGCTTGAGCGCTTCTACGGTATATGTAGTGGGCGGTGCCCTAAAGCAGGCCATGCAGAGCTTTGATTTTCTGCGCTATAACATCAAGCGGGAGCGGTTGACGGTCGATGACGATCCCGTGAACGGGCTGCGAATTATTGACAACAACATGGAGCATTCCATCAGCGGCGATGTGGGCGACGGCGGATATCTGTCCATCAATGCCCTGGCCTCCAGCGTAGACAACCAGGACTCCTTCAACGCCAACATTGTTATCGCCGACGAGATGCATACTTACAAGTCAGCCAAGCAGTACCAGGTGCTGAAGGACGCCACAAAAAGCTACACAAACAAGCTGGTAATCGGAATCAGTTCCGGCGGCGACCTTGCGGAGGGGTTCTGCGCCCGGCGTGTGGACTACTGCCGAAAGATCCTTAATGGGACCATTAAGGGTCCGGAGGCGGACTCCATCTTTGTATTTATCGCAGCAGCCCCCCGGGGGGAAGACGGTGAAGTTGATTATACAAACCCTAAGGTGCTGGAGTGCTGCAATCCTGGCTGGGGCCAGAGTATCCGTCCCCAGGAGATGATCAACGACGCCATGCAGGCCAAAGAGGACCCACAACTGCGGCCGGAATTTCTCCAGAAATCTCTCAACGTGTTTATTGCCTCCCTGCGGGCATGGTTTGATATTGAGGAGTTTCGGGCCAGTGACAGCAAGTACAACTGGACGCTGGAGGAACTGGCCCGTCTGCCCATCCATTGGTACGGAGGCAGCGATTTGTCGAAGCTCTACGACCTAACGGCCGCAGCTATGTTTGGTCACTATAATGGGGTTGATATCATCATTCCTCATTGTTGGTTTCCTTTGGCAGCCGCCACAACCAAGGCCCACGAGGACAACATCCCGCTGTTTGGCTGGAGCGAGGACGGCTGGTTGGACATGTCCAACGACAAAACCACCAACCACAGCGATGTGGTCCGCTGGTATAAGCACATGCGAGACGATTTAGGCTTTCGATTCCGCCGGATCGGCCACGACCGGAAATTCTGTACGGAGTATTACGTGGAAATGAAACAGGCCCATTTCCCGGTCAAAGATCAACCCCAACTGATGACACGAAAGAGTATGGGGTTCCGGTATTTGGAAAACAGTGCCAAGCGAGGGACCCTGTACTATCTCCACGCAGAACCGTTTGAATACTGCGTGCAAAACGTCCGAGGCATAGAGAAGGCCGACGATATGGTGATGTATGAGAAACTCCAGCCGCATTTGCGTATTGATGTCTTTGACGCGGCGGTGTTTGCCTGCTGCGCCTACCTGGACGATCTGGAGCGGGTTCAGAAGGAAAAGAACTGGTTCGGAGAGGAGGCAGCCCATGAGTAAGAAAAAGAGAGCCGGAAATGCCGCCCGGGATAAGCCCGTCCAGCGGAGCGGCTCCGTGGGCTTTGTCCTGGGCTCAGACTGGGGCACGGCCTGTTTGGAGGGCTATACCCGTCTATCTGACAACCCGGAGGTGCGGATGGCGGTGGGCCGGATCGCCGATCTAATCAGTTCCATGACCATCCGCCTCATGGCTAACACGGACCACGGAGACGAACGGGTGTACAACGGGCTGTCCCGGCGCCTAGATATTACGCCAAACCCCTGGATGACCCGAAAGACCTGGATGTCCGCCATCATCTGGACCCTGCTGCTGGACGGCGGTGGAAACGCAGTGGTCTTCCCACATACCAGGAATGGCTATCTGGACGCCCTATATCCTATCGCACCCTCTCGGGTGTCCTTTGTACCAGACGGTTACGGTTATCAGATTCTGATTGGCGGGCAGCCATTCTCCCCAGAAGATCTGCTCCATTTTGTAGTCAACCCTTCCCCGGAGCGCCCGTGGTACGGCACTGGCTTCCGGGTGGCGCTGAAAGACGTGGTCAAAAATCTGCAGCAGGCGGGCAGAACTAAAAATGCTTTTATGTCCTCAGAATGGAAGCCCTCGGTAATTATCAAGGTGGATGGCAACAGCGATGAACTCACCAGCGAGGCGGGCCGGCGGCGGCTGTTAAACCGCTATGTGAAATCCAGCGAGGCTGGGGAGCCCTGGCTGATTCCCGCTGAGCAGATGGAAGTGGTCCAGGTCAAGCCGCTATCCCTAAACGACCTAGCTATCTCAGACAGTGTGAAACTGGACAAGCAGTCGGTGGCAGCCATCCTGGGCGTCCCTCCCTATGTGGTGGGCGCCTCCGGGTACAATCAGCAGGAGTGGAACCACTTCATTTCCACCACAGTGATGCCCATCGTTCGGGGCCTGGAGCAGGAGATGACCCGCAAGCTGCTGTACTCCCCGGATATGTACATTTCGATGAATCCCTGGGCTCTGTACGCCTACGACCTGAAAGACCTGTCGGAGATCGGTTCCAACCTATTTGTCCGAGGCATGATGACTGGAAACGAGGTCCGAGGCTGGCTCCATCTGGAACCCAAGGAGGGGCTGGACGAGTTGGTAATCCTGGAAAACTACATCCCTCTGGGAATGATCGGAGACCAGAAAAAACTATTGCAGAAGGCAGGTGAAAATAATGATGTATGAGCGCCGGACTATGGTGGTTTCCAGCGGGAACTACCAGACCCGGGAAGATGATGGTGAGTTGTATATCGAAGGTTATTTCGCCGTATTCAACTCTCCGTATGTGATCATGGACGGGGTGACAGAGATTGTGGCCCCTGGGGCCTTTTCAGACACTTTAGGAGAAGATATCCGAGCACTGACCAATCACGATACTACGCTGGTGCTGGGTCGAAACAAGGCCGGGACTCTAACCCTGCGGGAGGACTCCCACGGCCTTTGGGGAAGTATCCGCATCAACCAGGCGGACGCGGACGCCATGAATCTCTACAACCGAGTGAAGCGGGGCGATGTGGATCAGTGCAGTTTCGGCTTTATCATCCTGGCCGAGGAACGCCGGGTCCTGGAAAACGGCGACGTGCAGTACGTCATCCTCAAAGTGCGCCTGCTCGAGGTGTCCGTGGTCACATTCCCAGCTTACGAGGATACCTCTGTCTCCGCCCGAGCCCGGCAGGAGGAAAATATCCGCCAACGGGTCTTTGCTGAGAGAAAAGAAAAATTGAGAGAAAAACTGAAAGGAGCGACCAAAACATGCTGAAGACCTTGATGCTGAGAAAAAAGCTGGAGGGCTATAATGCCCGTATGGCAGAGCTGAATCAGCGCACGGCGGAGCTGGCCACCCGGGAGGGCGAACTGGAGACTGCCATGAACGAGGCCCAGACCGAGGAGGAACTGCTCAGTGTAGAAGAACTGGTGACAGCCTTTACGGAGGAGCAGCGATCCCACCAGGAGGCAGTATCCGCCCTCCAGGCAGAAATTGACGCTGCCACCGCGGAATTACGCTCCCTGGAATCTAAGACCCCGCCTCTGACCTCCGGCGATGGGGAGCCGGAAAAAACTCATTCGAGAGAGGAGAGAACCGTTTTGACCAGAATTCAGACCAGAGCTTTTGGCTCCATGACCGCGGAGCAGCGCTCCGCCTTTATCGCCCGGGAGGATGTGAAGGAATTCCTGACCCGCTTTCGGAACCTGTTCTCCGGCGGACAGAAGCGCAGCGTCACTGGTGCGGATCTGTTGATCCCTGCCGTGGTCCTCAACCTCCTGCGGGAGAATGTGGAGGACTACTCCAAGCTCCTGCGTCGGGTGCGCTATATCCCCTTAGCCGGCCGGTCCAGGATGCCCATCATGGGGACCTTCCCGGAGGCGGTGTGGACCGAGGCCTGCGCCGCACTGAACGAACTGTATTTCACTATCAACGATGTGGAGGTGGACGGCTACAAGGTGGGCGGCTACGTCACCTTGTGCAACGCCACCCTGGAGGACACCGACGGCGTCCTCCTTTCGGAGATCATTATCGGCCTCGGCGCGTCCATCGGCATTGCCGTGGACAAGGCCATCCTGTTCGGCACCGGCGTGAAAATGCCGCTGGGTATCGCCACCCGGCTGGCCCAGACCTCCCAGCCCTCTAACTATCCGGAGAACGGCCGCCCCTGGGTGAACCTCTCTGCCTCCAACGTGATTACCATCCCCTCCGGCTCCACCAGCGGCCTGACTCTGTTCCAGCAGATTACCATGGCCGCCGGCGCCGCCAAGGGCCGGTACTCCCGAGGAGTGAAGTTCTGGGCTATGAATGAGGAGGTCTATACCAAGATCCAGGTGGAGGCCATGAACATCAACGCTGCCGGTGCCATCGTCTCCGTGATGAACGGCACCATGCCCGTGGTGGGCGGTGACATCGAGGTGTTCAGCGAGGACGTCATGCCCAATAACACCATTATCGGCGGCTACGGCGATCTGTATCTCATGGCGGAGCGAGCCGGCACCTCCGTGGGATACAGCGACTTACCTCTTTACATCCAGGATCAGACGGTGGTGAAGGGTACGGCCCGGTACGACGGCACCCCGGTAATCCACGAGGCCTTCGTCGCTATCGGCATCGGCGTGGCGCCCACCATGACCATGCCCTTCCCGCCCGACGTGGCAAACCCCGCTGTGGCGGCCCTGCGGTCCCTGACCATCGGCTCCCTGACCCTGAACCCCACTTTTGACCCCAATGAGGACACCTACACCACCACGACCACCAATCCCAGCGACGTCATCAGTGCCGTGCCCACCACCGGATCCCTGGCCATCATCAAGGTCAACGGAAAGAAGGTCCAGAACGGCGCCGCCGCCGCCTGGAACGATGGCTCGAACACGGTAGCCGTCGCTGTGACCAATGGCGATGAGACTGTGAACTACGCGGTCTCTGTGACCAAGAGCTGAGATGGCCCCCGCTATGGATGAGGCGGCCATGCTGTCCCTCCTGAAGTTGGATCTTCAGCGGACGGGAGATCTCCCGGGAGATCCGGAGTATCTCCCGTCTCTCCTGGCGGCGGCAAAGGCAAACCTGACGCGGCAGGGGATTCAGGATGACGGAACCATGGACTATGCCCAGACTGTCATCGGGACAGCCGCATGGATCTATCGCAAGCGGATCACAGGCGAGGCGGAGCCGGCTTATGTCCGGCGATTTCGGCTGGACCTTCTGCTGGCCAGAGGGCGGGTGAATCCACATGATCCTGGATTCAGGCGTGCTGACTATCTACGCGGTGTCCTCCAGCGAGGGCACCGCGCCCCCACCGGTGAAATGGACGCTGAGCGAGAAGCGCACCGCAGTATTTGGAGACCGGGTCGTGGGAGCTACCCGCTACTACGCGGCAGCCAAGGCCGGCCAGCGGATCGACCGGATGGTGCGGATCTGGCGGGACCATACTATCGCTCTCTCTGTGCGGGATATTTGCCTGGCGGACGGGATCTACTACCTGATCCGCAAGATCACGCCAACCACGGACGAGGACGGCCTTCTGGTAATAGATTTAGACTTGGAGGACAACGACGGAGTGATAAGGGGGTATCTGGGTGAAGATTCGAATCGATGAACTCAGCGAAGCGGTCCGGGCAGAATTAGAGCAGTATGCCGGTGAAGTTCAAGAAAATGTTGATGCGGCTGTGATCCGGGTTGCACGACGGTGCCTGAAAAAAATACGGAGGGATTCTCCGAAACGAAGCGGCGCATACCGGAAGGGCTGGCGTATGCAGATCGTAAAAGGCCCGCTGAGCGCAGCTGCTATTATTTATAACCGGACTAGGTGGTTTATGATCCACCTCCTGGAGGATGGGCATCAAACGGCAGCTGGCGGCCGCATTGAGGGAACCCCTCATGTCGAGCCAGCGGAGCAGCAGGCGGAGAAAGAGTTGGTGGATGAGCTCACCAATGTGCTAAGGGAGCGGTAACTATGACCCACGAAGAGCTACTGGAAATTTTGGCTCCGGTGGGCATCCCATGGGCCTATCACCACTGGGAGAAACCGCCGGTGCCGCCATACGGGGTTTACCTGGACGGGCCCTACGACCCCTTTCAAGCAGACAATACCAACTATTTCAACGCCCGGGAGATCCGACTGGAGATCTACGACACGGTACGGGACCCGGCGCTGGATAGGAAGGTGGAGGCGGCCCTCACTGCCGCGGATATTCCATATGAGGCAGACTTTTCCTTTTTGGAAAGCGAGGGCCTATACGAATCAATTTTTGAAATCGAGGTGTAGAGAATGGCTGGTATGAAGAATAAGGTCAAGTACGGCCTGAAGAATGCTCACTACGCGCCGCTCACCGTCGACGAGGCCGGAAATGCCACGTTTGCTACCCCCATCCCCATCCTGGGGTCCGTCTCTCTGACCATGGACGCCCAGGGCGACACAGAGACGTTTTATGCCGATAACATGGCCTACTTTGTCTCGGCAGCTAACGATGGATACAACGGCTCCTTCGAGGTGGCCATCATTCCGGACAGCTTCCGGCAGGATATCCTCAACGAAACCCTTGACGAGCAGGCCCAGATCCTGGTGGAGAACATTAACAACCAGACCAATCCCTTTGCCCTCCTCTTTGAGTTCCAGGGCGATAAGCGGGCCATTCGCCACGTGCTCTACAACTGCACCTGCGGGCGGCCCAGCGTGACCGGCTCCACCACGACCAACACCAAAACGCCAACCACAGAAACCATGAATTTGACTGGAGCACCGCTGGCCAACGGCAACGTCAAGGCCAAGACCACGGTAGACACCCCTGCAGCGCAGTACAACAGCTGGTACTCTGCCGTCTGGCAGCCGCTGGGCGAGCTGGCGGTGGTCAGCGCCGCCGGTGAGAGCGCTGGAAAGACAGTGCTGACAGTGACGCCTGCTCTGGGGGCCGGCCACAGCTATAAAACCAAGACCGGTGCGACTGTGGCGCTTCCGGCCTATGGCGCGGCTGTGGGCTCGGGCTGGACGGAGTGGGACGGCACAGAGGCCATCAGCGCCACGAACGGCCAGCAGATCGCGGTGGTAGAGGTGGACGCATCTGGTAAGGCGGTGGCCGGCGGGACTGCGGCAGTAGTCGCCAGTGAGGGCTGACCATGACCAAAACGATTGAGATCGACGGGAAAGCGGTCACCTTCCGGGCCACAGCGGCCATCCCCCGGCTCTACCGGATCAAGTTTGGACGGGACATCCTCCAGGATATGACGGCGCTCAAGTCGGCCATTAAGGCGGCAGAGCGGGGTGAGGGCCCTATCCCTCCCAAGTTTCTGCAAATTTTTGAGGACGTCTCCTATCTCATGGCCAAGCACGCCGACCCGAACATGGAGGCTAAAAGTCCGGAGGAGTGGCTGGACGGTTTCAACACGTTTTCTATTTACGCTGTTTTCCCGGAGCTCTTTGAGCTCTGGACCGCCAACAATGCCATCCTGTCAGTTGCTAAAAAAAAACACGATCCATCGACCGGGAGATGACCACCGCTCTGTTCCTCCTGCGCGTGGCCCAGCTGGGTATTCCAATCCGAGATCTCGAACTTATGACCATCGGCATGGTCACCGACATGATGATCGAGGCCGAAAACGACACGGCGGAATATCCCCAGCTGGCCACGCAGGAGGACTTTGATAAGTTTTAAGGAGGTGCTGATTTGGCAAACCGAATCAAAGGCATCACCATTGAGATTGGCGGCGACACCACCAAACTGGACAAGGCACTCTCCGGGACAAATAAGACGCTCCGCGACACCCAGACACAGTTGAAGGATGTGGAGCGCCTCCTAAAATTGGACCCCGGAAACACGGAGCTGTTGGCCCAAAAGCAGCGGCTGCTTGCCCAGTCCGTGGAGGCCACCTCCCAGAAATTAGACACCCTGCGCAAGGCCGCTGAGAACGCCGACAAGGCCTTGGAGCGGGGGACCGCATACCAGAATGCCTACGACCCCTTGAAGCGGGAATTGGACGGCGTGAGCGCCTCCCTGCGGGGTTTGGAGAACAATGCCGAAAGCATGCGGCAAAAGCTGACGGACGGCGAGATTTCCACCGCGCAGTACGACAAATTCACACAAAAGCTGGAGGATACCCGGAAGCGGGCCAACGAGCTCGAACAGGCCATCGAGGCGGTAAACAAAGAGTTTGCGGGGGCCAAGATGGACCAGAAGCAGTATGATGCTCTTCAGCGGGAACTTATAGAAACAGAACGGGCCGCTAAGGATGCAGAAACCGCTTTTGACAGATTTGGCTCTGCAAGCCAGGAGGCGAACAATGCTGCGGGAAAGATGGGTGACGGGTTTACTGTTACAAAAGGTATTGTGGCCGACTTGGCTTCAAGAGGAATTGGATTTTTAGCGGAAAAAGCACTTGAGGCTGTCTCTGCAATTTGGAACCTGGATGAAGCGACCGAAGAATATCGGGAATCCATGGCTCTATTAAGTACAGCATTTGAAACGGCTGGCTTTGATACCGATACGGCTACGCAAGCATACAGAGGGTTTTATGAAATCCTTGGTGAAACGGATACGGCCACCGAAGCGTCTCAACTTCTTGCCTCACTTGCTGAATCGGAAGAAGATGTTTCCAAATGGGTGAATATAGCGGCTGGTGTATACGGTACATTTGGAGATTCATTGCCAATTGAATCTCTGATAGAAGCCGCAAACGAAACAGCCAAAACAGGAGAAGTCACAGGGGCACTCGCGGATGCGCTTAATTGGGCCAAAATCAGCGAAGAAGATGTTAGCAAACAGCTCTCTATGATGGCGGATGAATCGGACCGTGCACAGTATTTGATGGGGCTATTGTCCCATACATATAGTGACGCAGCAGATAATTTTTACGAAAACAGTCAAGCGATGATAGAGGCGCGGGATGCCCAGATGGAAGTGGATGAAACCACCGCTGCCCTCGGCCAGGCAGTTGCGGACTTGAAAAATCAACTGATAGATTCTTTTGGGCCGTATCTAGTCGAGCTTGCAAAAGCCGGGGCGGATGCCATTAGATTGATTGCTGATGCAATCGAGCTAGTTGGAAAAGGGCTTGATTGGCTTTTGGATAAAATTGGAGGGGTGATTGACTGGTTCAAGCAGCTCTTTGGAATTGGGCAAGAAGTGGAATCCATAGATGTTACAAGTGGAAGTAGCGGGGGACGTATCACCTCTGTAGAAGCCCGAGGGGGCCCAGGAATTTTTGCTTATTATGACAACATTCCAGCACTTGCCTCCGGCGGCCTGATTCCTCCAAACAATCCATTCCTGGCCGTGTTGGGCGACAATCGGAGCGAGCCAGAGGTAGTCTCTCCTGTGTCCACCATCGAAGAGGCCGTTGCCCGCGCCATGTCCAGCCAGCCCAGAAATTCGGGCGGGATACAGAGTACCCGGCCGCTGGTTGTGAATCTCATTCTGGGTGGGCAGCGTTTTGCCAGGGCAATCGTCCCCTATATCAACGCAGAAACCACGCGAGCCGGGGTCAATATCGTTAAGAAATGAGGGGATGAGCTTATGCCGTTTCTGGCGCAGCAGTTGAATATGGACGGAACTACCTATCGGGTGAGGATTGTATACGACACGTTGATACGCTCTTTTGAGCTTTTGGAAGGCGTCAACGCCGGGGAAATGCTCTCCGGTCGACATGAGCGGGATCTGCTTGGCACCGGCTACACCTATCAAATGCAGGTAGAGCCGGACCCGCTCTATCCCACAGATTATGATGCGTTCGTCGACGCTATCAGCGCCCCGGTAGACAGTCACATCATTATCATGCCCTACGGACAGAGCACCATCACCTATGAGGCCATGGTGGAGAGTGGGCAGGACACCTATCGGGGAATTGTATCGGGCCGAACCAGGTGGCGGGGCCTGACCGTCCAATACCGGTATATCGAGCCCCAGCGGGTCCCGGAGACCAGTTAGGAGAAACTATGGCAAATCAGATCATATACCGGAGCTGGACATTTTCCGGAAATCAAATTCGGGATGGGAATCCCTATGACGAAATCTCGCTGCCCAGCTCCGCACTGGGCAGCAGCACGATTCAGGTGACCGTAAAATGCGAAGATCCGTCTATCACTAATTTCCAGAGAAATGAGCCATTGATTTACCGGCGGAACGGCCGCATGCCGGTGCTCTATTATGTCCAGTCGATCCAGCGGGTAGGACCAAAACTGTATACCATCAGCGGGACGTCTAAGGTTGGCCTTCTGGAGCAACTCCCACACAAAGGGGGAATCTATGCCGGGCAGACAGTTGCAACGATTGTCCGGGATATCTGCGGGCCTTTTCCTGTATACATCAAATCCAACTTAGCTGATATGGAGCTCTATGGCTGGCTGCCATATGCCAAGCCACCGGACCGGTCCGCCCGGGACAATCTGGCTCAGGTGCTGTTTGCCATCGGCGCCTACCTCGGCGTGGATCAGGATGGCACCTTCCGTGTGGAGCCGTTGTGGCCGGGCGTATCCAGCGCCATTCCAGGCGACCGTATTTATAACGACGCAACAGTCCAGTACAATGCGGCGGTTACGGCAGTAACCGTGACCGCTCACCAATATCAGCAGGGTGCTGAAACGGACCGCACGACTCTCTTTGAGGGGACAGCGTCCGCTGGTACGCTGGTGGTTTTCGATGAGCCTATGGCGGAGCTGCAGGCGACGGGATTTGCTGTCCAGGAGAGCGGAGCAAATTATGCTGTGTTGACAGCCGGAACCGGCACCTTGACCGGGATACCATACCTCCACCTGACCAATGACTTTACAAGGGCCATAGCAGATACCCCTGTCGATAACATCGTCACCGTCACAGACGCCACATTGGTGTCAATCACAAACGCTTCTGCGGTTGCGGACCGCATGCAGGCGTACTACGCATGCACAAAAACTATCTCCGCACCTATTATAGCCCTTACGGAGCGGCCCGGCTATGTGATCAATGTGCTGGATCCATATGATCAGCAGATGGTCACCGCTACTCTCGCCTCCGCAGATATTACGCTTTCGAGGACTTTGCGGGCGGAGGAAAACCTGCTGGTGGGCTTCACGCCGCCCTCCAGCGGGGAAATCTCCTATGAAACCAAACGGGAAGTTCTCACCGGGGGAGGTAACTGGCAGCGGCCGGACGGTGTGACCACTGTGACATACATCCTCATCAGCGGCGCCCAAGGAGGCTATGCGGGCAACTCGGGCGGCCCGGGCGGGGACTATGATCATTTCCAGTACTCCACTGGTGGGCGTACCGAGTTCGGATACCGGTACGGTGAAGCAGGTCCCGGAGGCGACGGCGGGCAGCCAGGCCAGGGCGGGAGAATCCTCCAGGGTGAGTTAGATGTTTCAGATCTCCAAACAGTGGCCTACCAGTGCGGCCAAGGCGGCACTGGCGCACCCTCCGGCAGTACCGGTGCAGGCAGTATGGGCAGTGATACCACGTTTGGCCCTGCTAGTTCTGCCGCTGGGGCAGCTTCGGAGGACGGATATGCCGATCCTATTACCGGAGACACCTACGCCGTCTCTGGCCGGACAGGCATCGCGGGAGGGGCATCCGCCGGAAAAATTCCAAATCAGTTCCCTGCGGCGGACAACATTCTACAATTTCAGCCCGCCCCGAGCGTCTCCGCCCGGGACGGGACTGTACATAACGGCGGCAACCCTCCGAGCAGCGGAG
>ENA-OPBW01001267-OPBW01001267.1-human-gut-metagenome-genome-assembly--contig:-NODE-1267-length-13780-cov-3.201967_pt1 | contig 13780 bp, 14 predicted proteins | sample MGYA00241070_ERZ501456 | MGnify/ENA primary metagenome ERZ501456 (study PRJEB25962, sample SAMEA2042624) | human gut metagenome | biome: human gut; feature: human-associated habitat; material: faeces...
GCGTCCGCTGCCCACGGCGGATTCAATGCTCTGCTCGGAACCGACGCATTCGAGCACGCGGTCGGCGCCCGCGCCGTTCGTCATCTCCATGATGCGGGCCACCGCCTCGTCGCCGCGCTCGGGAACGATGTCGGTCGCGCCGAATTCACGGGCAAGTGCCGCACGATCCTCATGACGGCTCATCATGATGATCCTGCCAGCGCCAAGCAGCTTCGCACCGATCACCGCGCACAGGCCCACGGCGCCGTCCCCGTAGATCACCACGGTGTCGCCGGGTTCGATCCTCGAGCTCCGCGCGGCGTGATAGCCGGTCGCCATGACGTCCGAGAGCGCCAGCAGCGAGGCGATCTGCTCGTCGGTGTAGCCGAGGGACTTGAGAATCTCCTCGTTGTTCTCGCCGAGCTTCGGCGCGCGCTGGTAATCCGGCGCATAGTTGCTCATCGTGAACGGCAGGCCGATCGTCTTGAACTTGCCGCGGGCGTCGCCCTGATCGATCGTGATCAGCGTGCCATCCTCGTTGAGATCCGGATCGTTTTCGAGTTCGTTCCAATCGAGCACCGGGCCCACCGGAACGCCCTTGGCGCCGAGTTCCTTGGTGAGCGTGTACTTGTCGTACTGCATCGTGTATTCCTCGACGCGCTTGTACACTTCCTGCTTGTGCTCATCGCGAGCGTTCGGCGTGCTGAACTTCGGATCGGTGAGCCAATCCTGGAAGCCCATGGCGTTGCAGAAGTTCTCGAATCCCTTCTGCGACTGCTGAATCACAATGTACACATAGGCGTTCGGATCGGTCTCCCAGCCCTTGGCGCGATAGCACCAGCCGAGCACGAGACCGCCCTCGGCATTGGCCGCACGCGGAATCGCTTTGCCGAACTTGTAGCCCGGGTAGCAGTCGTAGTAGGAAAGCTGGTGTAGGTGATCGAGAATGAGCTGATCACGCAGCTTGATGCGGCATAGGTTGAGCACTGCATTCTGCATGGACTGGTACACGAACACGCCTTCGCCGGTGCGCTCGCGCTGCAGCAGTGCGGTGAGGATTGCAATCGTCAGGTGCATACCGGTGTTCGAATCACCAAGGGCAGCGCCGGACTGCGTCGGGATGTTCTTGTCGCCTTCCCACCAGCCGGTGGTCGAAGCAGCGCCGCCTGCGCACTGGGCGACAGGCTCGAAGGCCTTGACATGTTCGAAGCGGCTGCCCTGGTTGAATCCCTTGAGCGAGGCCATGATGAGCTTCGGGTTGATCTTGTGGACCTCGTCCCAACCGAAGCCGAGCTTTTCCACGTCGCCTGGGCCGATGTTCTCTACGAACACGTCTGCGTCCTTGAGCAGGTCGGTGAGGATCTTCTTGCCTTCCGGGTCCTTCATGTCGAGCGTGATCGACTTCTTGTTGGCGTTGAGCTGCAGGAAGTACAGCGAGTACGAGCCGTCGACGTCGTTCATCTCGTTACGGGTCGGGTCGCCGCCATGCACCTTCTCGAGCTTGATGACCTCGGCGCCCAGCCATGCGAGAATCTGGGTGCACGAAGGGCCAGACTGAACCTGCGTCCAGTCGATTACCTTGATGCCTGCCAGTGGGGCAGTGCTTTTGTCAGCCATACATGACCTCCTTGTAATCAGTTGTAATCAATATATGCACGAAACGTCGTTATTGAGACTTGTTTCAGCTACTAGGGGCAAGTTCCAGCCCGTGGAGGAGGTGCCTTTTCCGAGATCGGTTTTCGGTGTATGGGTCGCTTTCGCTCCGTGTGCCCGGTCCTGTGTTTCCCGTATCTTGTTGGCCATCGAGGCAGTATATTCACAAAATGGCCGCCGTAAGTGCTCGCTCATTGGTTATATTTCGCTGGCGCTCCCAATCTGGCCAATGGAACGGGGAGTGTGGACGGTGACGTAGATTCGATTGGTGCGCGGAGTCGGTTTCATGCGCTGGAAAAGCAAAAGGGCTAGGAATTCGATTCCTAGCCCTCAGTGGTAGCGGGGCATGGATTTGAACCATGGACCTCTGGGTTATGAGCCCACGTTTCTACAGTTTATCCGAGTTTGGTATTGTTTATTCTAGGTCTTGACAATGACCTAGAAACGCCGTAATTCATTGATTTCTGTTAATGGTGATTGGTGACTTTGTCCAACTTTTGTCCAACTGCATCCATGTCCAGAATTGTCCAGAAATGATACACTGGATACATACGAAGGAGGTCAAAGATGGCGAAGCGAGAGACATCGGGAGAGATCAAAGAGTTGGAGCGCGGTCGGCGGTATTCGATTCGTGTGCGACTTGCACCGGACGATACTCACCAATCGTGGCACTGGTCAAAGAGTCGCAAGGTTCAGGGAAACAAGGCAGAAGCCACAGCAGCTCTCGTGGCTTACAGGCAGGAGCTAGAAGATGCTCGTAGTGGGAAGAGCGTTACTGTCGGAGAGTATGCAACCGATTTCCAAGCTAAGAGGAGGGCTCTCGGAAAGGTGTCTTCGCTGACTATCGAACGAGATCAGCACGAGATTGATCGCATCGTGAAGTTTCTCGGTGATGTTCGCGTAGTGGATCTAGATGCACAGCGTATAGAGAAAGCATACTTGCACATGGCAGAGCAAGACAACGCATCGCCTGACGCGATTCATAAGGTGCATATGAAGTTGGCGCAGATCATGCGCAAAGCCTACCTCGAGGAACTGATTGAGCGTAATCCATGCGATGCCGTAGAGGATATCAAACGTCCAAAGGTAAGTCCGCAGAAACGCAAAGAAACGCGAATTACAAAAGAACAGGCCTTGGAGTTCGTGCACAAGCTTAAGAATGAGCCGCAAGACGGTCGGATTGTGGCAGTCTGGCTTGGTCTGGCAACTGGCTTAAGGCGCGGCGAAGCGCTGGCGCTTGTCTGGGAGGATGTTGATTTAGAGAACGCACGTCTCCGGATTCGTAAACAGTACGGCAAGGAGAAAGTACTTAAAGACCCGAAGACAGCAAAGTCTCGCCGCACGATTTCTATTGATAACCAGACTGTAGAATTCCTTACGAAGTGGAAGACCAAGCAAGCAGGGCTATTTGCAGAAGTGGGGCTTACTTTGCAGGAATCCTCGCCAGTATGCAGTAATGATCTGTGCGTTTTCCTCGATCCTGACAACTTCAGCAGATGGAGGAGGAAATTCTATGTTGAAGAGGGACTGGCACATTACGCGCACGAATCAACCTATATCGATCGTCGCGGAATAGAACGAGTGAAGCGGTCGGGATACATCGGCCCGAACTTTCAGGCATTGCGAAGAGCTCAAGCCACGCTGCTGGTGGCGGGGGGAGTGGATCCCAAGACTGTGCAGGCGCGCTTGGGGCACGAGAGCTTGAACACAACGCTGAATATCTATGCCGAAGAAGTGGGCGAGAATGATCGTAAGGCTGCCGATTTTATGGGCAAGCTGTTGGAATAGTGGGTTATCGGTAGTGCTGAAGATCTAGGGTGTATATAATTAATCGATCAGAATGAATGGATGGTGGTGATACAGGCATGGCTACGCCTCTCAATCGAGCAAATCAGGCGAAAGAAGACGAGTTCTACACTCAGTTGTCAGACATCGAATCTGAGTTGAAACATTATCGGAAGCATTTTGCGGGCAAGACGGTGTTGTGCAATTGTGATGATCCATTCGAATCTAATTTCTTCAAATATTTCTGCTTAAATTTCAATCGTCTGAAGTTGAAGAAGCTCATTGCAACTTGCTATTCAGGATCCCCGATAACAGGGAACGAGCTCACGCTTTTCGGTGACGACACAGAAGAGGAAAGGCGCACGCCTTACAAGGCTGTTGTGACTTCTGTGCGTGATGCCAATGGTGATGGTGCTACCAGCATGGTTGACGTGGCCGAATTGTTCAAGCAGGGCGAGAACCTTTGCGAACGTCTAGAAGGCAACGGCGATTTCAGATCAGAAGAATGCCTGAGATTGCTAGATGAAGCGGACATCGTGGTGACCAATCCGCCTTTCTCGAAATTCCGTGAATTCGTGTCTACCCTTGTGGAGCATGATAAGAAATTCATCATCATCGGTAACCAAAACGCTATCACCTATAAGGAGTTCTTCCCCCTATTGCGGGATAACAAAGTCTGGCTGGGCTATGGTTGTGGCGATATGGCGTTTAAGGTTCCAGATGACTATGAGCCGCGTAAAACGCGATATTGGCAAGATGAGAGCGGGCAGAAGTGGCGATCCATGGGAAATGCCTGTTGGTACACCAATCTCGACATCAAGAAGCGCCATGAAGACCTAGTTCTGGTTAAGCGTTACAATCGCGACGATTACCCAAAGTATGACAATTACGAAGCCATCAATGTCGGTAAGGTGATTGATATTCCTTGTGATTATGAGGGAATCATGGGTGTACCCGTCACATTCATGGACAAGTTCAATCCGGATCAGTTCGAGATTATCGGGCTACTTGCTGGCAATATCCGGGGATTAGCCGGCATTCCGTCCTCTACTGGTAAGGACGGCCCATACATCAACGGCAAGCTGAAATTCGGGCGGATACTTGTCCGCAACTTGCACCCCGAACCTCGCCCCTATGAAACAGTCACTCTCGAAGAAGCGCAAGGAAAGTAATGCAGATCACTGAAAACCGCATCAAGGTTCGCGACGTATATGAAAACTATGAGAACGATGATGAAGAGGGTGTGGTCGGCTATGACGATCGCTTGGATATTCGTCCCCGCTATCAGCGTGAATTCGTTTACAAGGACGCGAAGCGTGATGCCGTGATTGATACCGTATTGCAGGGGCTCCCGCTCAATGTGATGTATTGGGCTAAAACAGGCGATGACACGTATGAAGTTCTTGATGGCCAACAGCGCACCATAAGCCTGATGGAATACGTCGATGGCAATTTCTCAATCAAGTACGAGAACAATGCTATGAACTTCGATAACCTTCCCGAAGACGTTCAGGAGAGGATTCTTGATTACGAACTTCTCGTCTACATCTGTGATGGCACGGACTCTGAGAAACTCAAGTGGTTCAAGACCATCAACATTGCAGGAGAACGGCTCACTAATCAAGAGCTCCGCAATGCTGTGTATGCAGGGCCGTGGGTATCGGACGCAAAACGTTATTTTTCGAAGACAAACTGCCCAGCGGCCCGTTATGGGAACAGCAAGGGTTGTAACGGTTACGTCAAGGGCGAGAGTATCCGACAAGAGATCCTTGAGACAGCAATCGAATGGATCGCAGACCGTGACGGCACTACGGTCGATGGATACATGTCGGCGCACCAGAATGACCCGACTGCTCAGGAGCTGTGGAGTTATTTCCGTACGGTAATCGAGTGGACGGAATCACTCTTCCCCGTATATCGGCGAGAGATGAAAGGGCTTCCGTGGGGTCTCTGGTATAACCAGTATCATGAGCAGAAGTACGACCCCAAGGCACTTGAAGATCGAGTGAGTGAGTTGATGGCAGACGACGACGTAACTCGAAAGTCTGGCGTATACGAGTACTTGCTGACCGGCCATGAACGCGTCCTGAATATTCGCGCATTCACCGATCGAGATAGGCGTGCTGCCTACGAAAAGCAAAAGGGCATTTGCCCGTTGTGCCAGCAACACTTCGAGCTCTCCGAGATGCAAGCAGATCACAATATCCCATGGAGCAAGGGCGGCAAGACGATTCTTGAAAATTGTGTGATGCTCTGTGTCAAGGACAACATCAAAAAGAGCAACAAGTAAGCCTCGTGCTATGAGTGGCCTAACGATTGCGCTTAGGCCACTTCACGAGAATGCCTCCATGCTCTGCGATGTGCGCGTTTAGAGCGCTCTCTGTCACGTAGTCCTTGCTGCCGACTCGAATCGAGGGAAGCGCGTCCATCATTAGGCGAGCCTTATTGCGTCCTACATGGAACATCTGCCGTAGATCGTTCACATCGTAGAACTTCAGTCGATCTGACGGGGTTTCGCTGCTAGGCACGGTGGCCATGGTTCTTCCTCCTCTGCTTCTTGGCGCTTTTTTGCGGTTGGTTTTTTACTCGACGATTTTTCCGAGATTTGCGAGCGCTCTGATCGAGCTTCTTTCTCTGCGCACGCTGCTTCGTCTGCTCAGTGGCTTTCTTCCTCCGCAGTTCTTCACGCTGACGTTCCATTAATTCGTCTTTGAACTTCGAGTTCCGTTCTTTGAACTGCCAATATGACCAGATGACTTCACGGCAATAGGTTGTCGCTTTGGCTGCGACCGGTAGTAACTTCGGTTTCTTGAGCTCGCAGAGCTTGAGCAACTCAAAGTAGCCATGCACCTCCCACTCCTCAATGAGTTCCAGAAGTTCCATAACTTCTGGTCGTTCCTCATCTGTGAGCGCGATTTTCTTCCAATCGGCTCCATTGATCTCAATCACATCTTCCGGCAGATACTGAACTTTTTCAGGGTTATCGAGATGGACCAAGTAGCGAGCCATTCCGCGCGGACTTTCCACTCGCAGTATGGTTTTCGGCCCATTAAACTGCTCGAAGAAACGTGTCGCATTGCGACGTGTCGTCGTGTTCGTCCACATTGCGACAACGTGCCTATGTGGTTTCTTCAACTTCCCAGTCTTAGGATCCTCGATGTCCTTGTCATGGACTGGCGAAACCAGTATCTGCAAACCCGACATTTGCATGGTTGCTTTCCAGTCATCGGGACAGCTGTCGGGGTAGATCAAGCCCGCCCAATACCGACCCTTGTCGTTCAGGCTGGTTTGCGTATTATCGTCGGTCATATTCTCGCCTTTCTCGCATCTCACATCTCGTATGGGGGCAGTCGTAGTAGGCCCCCATACACCTTTCAGGCGGCGACTCTGCTGGGTCTGGGCTTTCGCTGACGCTTCGCCCATCGCCAGCCGAGTCACCGATGCAGCCGGTGCAGCTCCTCGTCACTGATGAATGGAACATGCAGATAGACCGTCTGATTAGTCTCGGTATCCCACAAATACCCATCGCCAGGTCGAGAAAAAGGTATCTGCCATGGGCGGGCTCCACGCTTCACTGCATCTTCACCCAACGCCATGGTGGCTTCGCCTTTAGAGTTCAATCGAAGTGCCACGGTAGTGAGCAACAAGCTCCGATATGGCAAGCTGGTGCTTACCCGCGGGTTCTGGGTAGCTACCACGACCGTGCAGTTTAGAGCGCGGGATCGTGAGAGAATCGATCGCACCAACTCGATGCACGAGTCTGATAGCTTTTTGTTCGGGCCCGATCGAACCATGTCCGCCGCTTCATCGATGACAAGCAGTCGGTGGCATGTCTGGGCGTCGGTGAGGGAGCGCGTCTTGCCGCGCCATTCGGCGGCTAGTGTGTCCACATTCGAGTTGAAATCAGTCAGCAGATCATATGCTTCTTCGAGGGTGTAGGCTTTACGGGCCAGCACGTTACAGTAGTTCTCTGCTTCCATGCCTGCTTTCAGATCGATGAACCAAATTTCTCCGCCGAATGCCACCTCCTGAGAGATGATGTTGGCGATGACGCTACCTTTGCCGCTGTTGGACTCTCCGATGACGGCAAGATGTGCAGATCGCGGGATTGTGACTGTCCTCTTCGGGTCGGCGATGTCAAGACCGAGAGAATATCGGTCTGACGGCAGTTTCCGATGGTTTCTGAAGATATTCATCGAAGCTCCTCTAATCGGGCGAATGTGACCCTGTATTTTGCTCTTGAGAACAGTCCCTGTGGGATTGTCTCCACGTTCACTGCTTGGAATGCGTGGCCGAGACGTGGGGCAACCGCATCTGCCCATGCATTCACGTCTTCGTCTGTAGTGAGTGCGGCGGGTAGCAAGAAAATCACGCGCTTGGGCTTCCTCGCGTACCTCACCTTCACTGCTTTCTCCTCGTCTGGCGACAGGCTGAGTGGTTTTGCGCACAGTGTGTCATGTTTGCGGGCTGCACGGCTGTTGTGACGTGCGATGAAGAACGCGCACACAGCGAGGAGGGCGAAGAGAACGATTGCAATGACGATGAAGTGGTCTTGTGCGAACAGTTGCGCTTTGGTGATGAAATCCATTGGTTCTCCTTGGACTGGTTCGAATATGACAAATGTGAAAACAGTGAAGATGGAGTGCCGAAGCTGAGGTTCGCTCCGGCACTTCGGGACAGCCATTGAGGAGAAATCAGAACGTCATGTCTGATTCATCTTGCAGAGCGGCTTTGATAGAGCGCATTTCCAGTGGAGTTGGGAAGAGACGGCCAACGGAGTCCTCTCCAAGAAGAACTTCGAGACACTCGTATGGCTTACCCGCCTTGCTCACACCCTGCACGATTTCTACGTGCAAAATCGGGTCCGTGGTGTTTGCCATGTTGCTCACCTCCTTTCGTTCGTGTTCGTCGGTGATTCCATCTAAAAACATGCAGTTCGGTTTGACGAATTTCGAGTGCAGAAATTACACCTGATGTGGCTTGAGACCTTGATATCATTGGGATAACAAAATTTGAAAAAAGATACGGCCGAGGTGAGTATGGAGATCGATAGCAAAATGTTGGTGGCTTCGCTAAGGAACTATGCGGAAGCAAAGCACATGCAGCTGCAAGATGTAGGTAAGCAGCTGGGATTCAGCAAAGATAGAACCAAGAGCATCTTTACAGGACGATCAAAGCTCACTGGTGATGATGTGCTTCGGATTCTCATGAACGTGGATATACCATTGCCGGAGCTGAAGAGGTACAGGCAACTTTGGCGTTTGCGCAGGGAGGTTCTGAATTTCGAAAGGCCGGACGACTTTGAACAGTTTGTTGACGGCCTGAATGTGAGTGCGACTCTCTTTCCGAGGAAAGTGCAAGGATCATTGGCAAGGAGCGACAACGAACGAGTGTCCACTGAATTGGCTAGAGACATGATGGCACGTGAAAACTGGTATGTGCTTCGAAATGGTTGGGTCTGTGCGCTCAAAGTTGAGGGTAAGTGGGTGACTTTTACACCATTCGCACCAGATTTCATGACAGCGGCAAGGGCAATGATCGGGCTTAAATGGATTCACCGAAAGACTGAAACGAGTATCCCGTTCATCGATTGGGGTGCTGTTCGTGGAGGATGCCCCTCCAGCGAAGAGACTTCTCGGTTCGTGGGACGAGAGCTGCTGAAGTATATCCAGAGCAAACCTGATCGTTTCCCTCTAGATGACGAATTTCGGGGCATGGTTGCGGGGAAAGCCATGGGTGAATTCCAGCAGAATAGAATTCTCGAACTAGAAAAAAGCTTGAACACGGTAAAAGAGATTGCAGAAAGCTCCTTAAAGTATTCATTGTCTACGGAAAAGGATGAATACGGTATCAGTCCGGCGGAAATCTATTCCAGTGTTTTCGATTATCTGGAGTCAAATGTTACGAATCTATATGGAATCCGTCGCCTACTTCTTGAAGACGGCATAACCATACCGCCGCAGCTTGAGGAAGAATGCGAGAGAGTGCTTGGGTTAAATGAACGACATTACAAATATTCGCTGTACATCGAGCCAATTCTTGCGGTAAATGATCTACCGGATAGGCTTGCAAGTCCTACTAAGGCAGAGCGAGTGCAGTATGAAAAGTTACGTGCAGATAGCGAGGAAAAGAGCAAGAAGAGCAAGAGTGGACGATAGTATGTCCAGAATTTGTCCAAATCCGCGTTCTAGCGTAGGGCAAGAAGAAAATAAAAAGCCTAGAAACCGCACGATTTCTAGGCTTTGATTAGTAGCGGGGCATGGATTTGAACCATGGACCTCTGGGTTATGAGCCCAGCGAGCTACCGAGCTGCTCCACCCCGCGTCGGCTGTTTCAAACAGCAAAAGTTAATATTACTCAGACTTGAGGGTTAGTCAAGCCGGCGTGTCGCCTTACCACTTTCGGGCGGGTTTTACCCACGGATTACCGCCAATGCGTCATCGGAATTTCTTCTATGATATGGGCATCTGAACAAATGCATCGCATACGATCCGGTCGACGTCGACCGGATTCGTCCAAGTGCTCGTGCAAGGGCGCAGGAGCCCCGCATTCGCGTCAGAAACAAATCCCAGGAAACTGGAGGAGGAAGAACAATGGTGAAGAAGATCATTTTGGATTGCGATCCCGGGCACGATGACGCCGTGGCGATTCTCCTTGCCATCGGCAACCCGAACATCGAGTTGCTTGGCGTGACCACCGTCGGCGGCAACCAGAGCCTCGAAAAAGTCACATACAATGCGCGTGCCGTGCTCGAGAAGGCGCATGCGCCCAACATCCCCGTGCATGCAGGCTGTGCGCGCCCGATCATCCGCGACCCGCAGGTTGCGGCGACAATCCATGGCGAGACCGGCCTTGACGGCGTGGAATTGCCGGAGCCGACGCGTCCGCTCGATCCCGGCCATGCCGTCAACTGGATCATCGACACGATCATGAGCAATGAGCCCGGCACCATCACGCTGGTTCCCACCGGCCCGCTTACCAACATAGCGCTGGCGGCGCGACTCGAACCGCGCATCGTCGAGCGTGTGAAGGAAGTCGTGCTCATGGGTGGCGGCGTGCATGTGGGCAACTGGAGCGCCGTGGCGGAGTTCAACATCAAGGTGGACCCCGATGCCGCCCACATCGTGTTCAATGAGAAGTGGCCGGTCACCATGATCGGTCTCGACCTCACCCATCAGGCCCTGTGCAAGCCGGAGAAGCAGAGGATGATCGAGGGCATCGGGACGCCGCTTGCGAGTTTCGTTTCCGGCCTCATGGACTTCTTCCGCAAATCCTATGCCGAAAACCAGGACTTCGTCGATCCTCCTGTGCACGATCCGTGCACTGTGGCGTACCTCATCGACCCGACGGTGATCACCACACGCCGGTGCCCGGTGGATGTGGAGCTGCGCGGCGAATTGACGCTCGGCATGACGGTGGCCGATCTGCGTGGCCCTGAGCCAAGCGCGGAGGAATGCCACACCCAGGTGGCAATGAAACTCGATTTCGACAAGTTCTGGAATCTGGTGACCGATGCCATCCGGCGCATAGGGTGAGCGGGCCGCGCTTCCTGCACACTCGAGCATCCTCGTTTCACAGTCGTGCGACCAGAGCCGTGTGACCGCATATCCGATAACTCAACGAATCATTATTCATAGGGAGGGTCGAAATGACCTCTGTGCACAATGCGCCTGCACCGAAGCAGGTGGATGCCAAACATGTAGGGGCGCTGATGGCCGCGTTGATGGCCGCCATCTTCGCGTTCCAGCTCAACGCTTCCATGCTTTCACCCGTATTGACGACAATGCGTGTGGAACTCAACACCACCGACGCCGAGATAGGCCTTACGCAAACGGTGTTCTTCACCGCCTGCGCCGTGTTCTCGCTGTTCCTTCCCCGACTCGGCGATCTCAAAGGGCGCAAGAAGGTGCTCATCGGCATGCTCGCCTGCACGGCGATCGGCTGCGTCATCTCTGCTTGCGCGACCAATGTGACGATGTTGATGATCGGCCGCGTGATTCAGGGCGTAGCCGGACCTGTGGTGCCAATGACCTTGCTCATGCTGCATGCAGAGGTCACCGACAATGCGCGGTACGCGAGGCTCATGGCTATCTAAGTTCCTCAGCTAAAGGCTTGACTTCATTTTCTGCAAATTCGCGATACATTTTGCGGACCAGCAGATGTTCTTTGGACAGATGGAAATCCATAGTCTTTTGCTCCTTCACTATAAAAATAATTGGATTGTCTAATTTTTCACAAATCAGTTCCGTGACTCTCATTATATCCTGTGCGTTTCATTTTCGCAAGGGGAACTATCATTCCTTTTTGGAATTCGTGCTTTTTGCCGAATTCATTAAAGCCTTTTTGACATTTCCGTTCCTTTTATGACAGTTTTCTGTCATTTTCAGGAATCCTTTCCATTCCAAAAGAGAAAAGGGGAGGCAGTTTTTGTAAACTGCCTCTCCTTTTTATCCTTTCAGGGACGGATTACTTCTTGCTGTAATCGTAGAAGCCCTTGCCGGACTTCTTGCCGAGCTGGCCGCCGCGGACCATCTTCTTGAGCAGCAGAGCGGGACGATACTTCGGATCGCCGGTCTCGCTGTAGAGGACGTTCATAATGGCGAGGCACACGTCAAGGCCGATGAAGTCGCCCAGGGCGAGGGGGCCCATGGGGTGGTTCGCGCCGAGCATCATGGCCTTGTCGATATCCTCGACAGAGGCAACGCCGGTCTCGACCAGGCCGATGGCCTCGTTGATCATGGGGATCAGGATCTTGTTGACGACGAAACCGGGAGCCTCGGCGACCTCAACGGGCTCCTTGCCGATCTCCTTGGAGAGGTTGTAGATGAAGTCGAAGGTCTCCTGCGTGGTGTTGGCGCCGCGGATGACCTCAACGAGCTTCATGCTGGGCACGGGGTTGAAGAAGTGCATGCCGATGACGGCGTGCTTCAGGCCGAGACCCATCTCGGTGACAGACAGAGAAGAGGTGTTGGTCGCGAAGACGGTGCTCTCCTTGCACATCTCGTCGAGCTCGCCGAGGAGCTGACGCTTGGTGTCCATGTTCTCCGCCACGCACTCGATGACGAGGTCGGCGTCCGCCGCGGCAGACTTCTCCTCGACGAGGATGTTGTTCAGGATGGCGTCCTTGGCCTCTTCGGTCATCTTGCCCTTCTCGACGCGCTTCTGCAGGGAAGCGGCGAGCTTGTCCTTGTGGCGCTGAGCGGAAGCGACGCTGGAAGCGTACATCAGAGCGGTGTGGCCCTTGGCCGCGAAGACCTGAGCGATGCCGCTGCCCATGGTGCCGGCGCCGAAAACTGCAACTTTCATTGTGTGTATCCTCCTACAATATAAATAGATAATTCTATGGAATCACTTGTTGATAAAGGGCTCGTGCTTGCGCTTTTCGAGGAAGGCGCCCATGCCCTCCTGCTGGTCGGCGCTCTGGAAGCAGGAGCCGAAGGCCTTCTCCTCGATCACGACGGCGCGGTCAATGTCGACCTGAAGACCGTCGTTGATGGCCTGCTTGGACGCGCGCACCGCGATGGGCGCGTTGCCAGCGATCTGGCCGGCGAGCTTTTCCGCCGCGGCGTAGCTCTCCGGGTGGACGGCGGTGTTGTCCAGGACGTTTCGGCTCTCCGGCACCCGCAGAAAGCCCGCGCACTGCTCAAAGGCCTTGGGGCCCAGCTTGGGCACCTTCAGGATCTGCTTGCGGGAGGTGAAGGGGCCGTTTTCCTCCCGATAGGCCACGATCCGCCCCGCCAGCACCTCTCCGATGCCCGGCAGCTGGTCCAGCTCCTCCACGCCGGCGGTGTTGAGGTCGATGGGGCTCAGGTCCGGCGTCAGGGCCTCCTGGGGCACCTGCGTCTGCGCCTGCACCGTCATGCCCGGTCCCGCAGCGGCGCGGTCCTGCCAGAACAGGGCCAGCACCAGGCACAAAAAGACCCCCGTGATCCCCAAGAGGACCCATTCACTTTTGGATGGTTTTCCTGGTCTTGTCACTGTTGAACTCCCGCATTTTTTTTGGTATACTAAATAGTAGGATGTCGAATCCCGGCGAATGGCGTTCCCGTCGTGCGCCGATACAGAAAGATTATATCACAGATCACAGGAGTTGGACATGAAAACGAACCGCTTTTTTTCTGTTTTTTTGCTGATGGTCCTGCTGACCTCTTTGTTGATCACCCCACCGGCTCTGGCAGAGGAAACCGCATCCCAGGCGGCGCCGCAGCTGCACTCCAAGGCTGCGCTGCTGGTGGACGCCAACACCGGCGCCGTGGTATATGCGCTCAATGAGCATCAGGAGCTCTATCCCGCCAGCACCACCAAGATCATGACCGCCCTGCTGGTACTGGAGGCGGTGGACGAGGGGAAGCTGTCCATGGGC
>ENA-OPBW01001269-OPBW01001269.1-human-gut-metagenome-genome-assembly--contig:-NODE-1269-length-13756-cov-2.612875_pt1 | contig 13756 bp, 11 predicted proteins | sample MGYA00241070_ERZ501456 | MGnify/ENA primary metagenome ERZ501456 (study PRJEB25962, sample SAMEA2042624) | human gut metagenome | biome: human gut; feature: human-associated habitat; material: faeces...
GCCAATCGATGAACAGGCAGACGGGCGCACCCGGCTTGCAGGCTTTGCGGGCCTCGTACAGCCACTCGGCCATCCAGCGGGTCCAGCTTCTCTGATCCCGATTGTCCCCGTCGAAGTCGGGCGGAGCGTTCTTGGGGTCCATGCTGCTGTACTTCTGTGTGGTCGTGCGGTTTTTCTCTGCGGGTTTCCAGCCGCCCGAAGCATAGGGCGGGTCGGTGATGAGGGCATCGAACACCTGGGGCTTGAACGCACGGATGATCTGCAGGGTATCCCCATGCAGAATGGTCCATCCATCCCCGCCGTTGTGATCGATGGGCAAAGTGGATTCTTCTACAACTTGAGCAAGTTCGTTCTTTTGGTTCAGAGGCATCATCCTTCCTGTTTTGTTTTTATCGTTCCTCACCCCGATGGCGCTTTTTAACGGAGGTTTTCTGCTTGGGCTGGAAGCCGGGCGGCGGGGTGAGAGTAGGCGATTCACGCTTAAATTTGCGCTCGATGGCGATATCGTCCGGCCCGATGTGGATCACGTCGCTGGTGGGATTGTCTATGGTGACCCCAGGCAAAATCACAGCGGTTTCACGCACTTCGATCTCCCCGCCAAGTTCACCATAGACCGTGGCTCCCTCCATGACCACAGGGATGCCGCCGGTTACGGAATTGGCAAAGAGTTTGGCATTCCCGGAAATATGGACATTGCCGTGAACGTACCCGGCAGTGATGATGGCGTAATCCTCTATGATGGCATTCCCACCGATTCTGCTTGGGCCGGAGATGGCCGCACAGCCACGGACGCAGGCGTGATCCCACAGGATGGCGTCTCCGTACACATAGGCTTCTTCAGCCACGATAGCGTTTCCCGCAATCCAGCACTGGCCCTCCTGACTCAGATTTTCCTCCGATTGTACAAAGCCGCCCAGGTCACCGGCATGGACGTCCTCCCGCACATCCCGCAGAGCCCGGATGCGGTGCAGCCAAGGATACTGGGGATGGGCGATGTTGGTGATTTCATACTTTTTCTCATTCATCTGGCGTCACCCCGTTCCTTCTTGGATCTCGCAGGCGGTTTGACCGACAGTTCGGTTTCCACATACTCACTGATAATGGAGAGCGCCTGGTGGTAATCCCCCGATTGGTAGACCCGGTCTGCCATCTCCTTGGCCTGCTCCGGCTGCCCGTTTTCCCGCAGCAGGCGGGCAGCTCTGCCGAGGATGGAGAAGATGTTTCCGTCCATGCCGGCCAGCTTCATTTTGGGGCGCTTGGGAACAGGCGGCGCCTTTGCCGGTTCTGCGGGCTGCACCGGCACCACCTCGAAGGAGAAGGGTTCCGCATCCCAAAAATGGACGTAGAGCACGCCATCCGCAGTCTGGATTTCCCGCTGCTCGAAGCCCTCGCCCCAGCCGTCAGAGGCTTGTCCCGTCAGGTAGGTGGTGAGGCGGCCAAGTTCGTCCCCCTCTAGGGATTCCAAGAGCTGGCAATCCGCCACGCCCCAAAGCTGCCCATCGTGAAGTTCCACATCGAAGAAGGCAGACTTCACTTTCCAGGTCAGAGCATCGGATTCTCTGTACCAGTGCATCAGCCCTCGCTCCTGCTCCTCTGGGAGCTGGTTCTCCTGGAGGGCCTCCCGGATATCCCCAAGGTAAGGGGCAAGCTCGCTGCCGGCCAATTCTTCTGGGTCGTCTGCCAGGTCGCCCCACTCATTGCGGATGTATAGTTCCCCGTGGAGGGGAAAGTGCAGCTTCAGCTCCATGGGTTCGGGTTGGAAAATACGGAAGTGATCATCCTCCAGGTTGAGGGCCGTGCGCTTGCCGGTGTCCCAGTTCACCAGGAACCGGCCTGCACTGTCCACCTCGGTCAGCGTCCCCATGGTACCATCGGGGACAGGTTTCGGCTGGTCGTTGGATAATAAAAGGACGCGGCTCCCAGGTGGGAACTGCGTCCGCATGAAATGCACATATTTTTGAAAGGTCAGCATGGCTCGTCCCTTCTTTCTTTTCTACCCGTTCGCAGCAGGGGCGGGTCGCCGGGCTGCTCATCCAGCACCTCCTGCTCCAGCAAGGTGTCAAAGGACAGGGGTCTGCCCGTCACCGAGCGCACGGCCCCGTGCTTGCGGAGCTGGGTCTTGATTTCCTGCTTGGTCAGTGTGTAATAGCCAAATTCCGTGAGCAGCTCCACTCCCTGGTTGGGGTGGAGCTGCAAATAGTCCCGCAGTTTTATAGTCATCATCCTCTCTAATCTGTAACCGGCACACCGTACCCCTTGATTTCTCCATAGCCGATGGGATAGCTGTTTTGCCGCACTTGGTCGCCCGAGTTGCCCTCTATGGTGTAGATCCGGCCGTTTTCTACCCGCTCCACAATGCCCACATGGTCGGCAATAGAAGAGTCGCTTCCGTACCACTGAAAGAAGATAATCATTCCCGGCTCGGGGGTGGTGCTGCCGGGGAGCCACTGGCCCCGGTTTTGGAACCACTGCACGCCTACGCCGCAGCCGGCGAACTTGGGGACGATCCCCGCGTCAATGTAGCCGCACTGGTTGGCGCACCAAGATACAAAAATGGCGCACCATTCCACCCGGGAGCTGAAGCCGTACCAAGACCAATAGGGCTGGCCGCCGGTCTGCCCGATCTGGGATTGGGCGATGGCCACCATGTCGCTGGCAGTGGTGGCCAGGATCTTCTCGAATTCCTCCGGGTCAATGTTCGTGCCAAAGGCGGCGTTGACATTGGCAACCAGTTCTTCATTGGTCTGGTCTGGGGCGAAGCAGCCTACCAGCTTCTCGATGAAATTCGGTTCTTCCGAAAAAGGCGACAGCGCCAACCAGTATAGCGCCTGGGCTTTGCGAAATTCGTCGAATCCGAAGCCCGCTGCTTTGAGGGCTTCCTGAAGCTGTGTCAGCACGCTGTTGGAGTTCTCCAAGAAGCCCAGGCTGCCCACATCCAATTCTTCCAGCACAGCGGACACCAGCTCCGGGCTGTCCCAGTCCATGTCCGCCTGGAAAATAGCCTCCACGGAGAGGATAGGCAGCAGAAAAAGGAGAAGCACCGCGAACAGCGCCACGGCGATTTTCTCCCAGTTCCGGTGGTCGGAGAGCAGGGCAACGGCGATCTTTTTCAAGGCCGCGCCGATGGTTGCGGAAATAGGTCATTCCTCCCTCTTTACAACACCAGCCGTGGATACATACACAATATTTCTTTTTGGGATAAAGGAAAACCCGGTGAGACGATCCCCAACTTGGATAATTTCGTCAAGGGGAGCTTTTGAATACAACCCGATAAACCCTTTTTCTTCTGGAATATCGTATTCCTCCGCTAGTTCAATTTTGGTTCCATCCAACAGGTGGAGAATATAGACTTGATAATATGTGAACATGGTACCTCCTGTAATAATGAATGTTATCTTCCTCCGGCACTGCCAAACATGGCTTCCTTAAACTCTGGGAAATGCACCTGGAGCAGGTATCGCTCATTTCCACACCTATAAAGACAGGTGCCCCGTTCCGGGTAGCGGATCAGCTCGAACTCCGCCGGTTCCAACTGGAGAGTGTCACAGAACGCTTTCGGCTCCAGCTGGCCGGGATTGAACAAGAATTGGTGAGTAGGAATACTGAAAAGGGGCTTGGTCAGCTCCCGCACGCCGGGCTGCAGAAAATCCTCCAGATTCTGGCTGGCCAGTACCAGCAGGGAGTCTTTCTTCCGGTCACGCTTCATCAGGTTGCGGATGTACTCAATGGCCGTCAGATTGGTGAGGAATAGGTACAACTCATCCAGCGCACCCACATAATTCCCCGCGCCCAGCAGGGCGTTAGTCATGTAGGACAAGATGGAAAAGAGCAGGGCGTCCCGCAGGCTGCGGTTGAGCTCCATGATACCTTTCACGCCAAACACTAAGAACTTATCGTCTTTTATATTGGTATGCCCGTTGAAGTATTTCGACTCCGCGCCCTTGCACATGGAGTGGAGCCCCAGGCAAACTTCTTGAATTGTTTCCTCGGAAAAGAGGTTCTTCCGCTTGGGGTCGTACAGGTCGAATTCTTCTTCCAGGAGGTCATAGAAATCCGACATGGTGGGAAACTTCTCAGGAGCCACCTGGGAGAAGTCCGTGTAGTCGTCCATGTCGAAGCGCCGGTACAGCTTTTGGAGCATCAGCTCGATGGTGTCCAGCTGGGCCGTGGTGAAATCTTTGTAGGAGCGGAAGAAGTCTTTTAAGTAAGAGATGTGGCGGGAGAGCATGGTGGTTTTCTGAAATGGGCCGGGGACGGGTACAACGGAAGTTTCCGGCGCGGGGGCGAGCTTCCCTAATTCGCTTATTGGAAAACGCGACATGGGTGCAGCGTCACGCTGCTCTGGGGTGCGCTCATCGTCCTCGTTGACCGGGTCTTCGTCCCAATTCTGGGGTTGAAGCGGATTGATAACGTACTCCCCAGAGAGGTAATCCAAGTAGCACCCGCCCAGATTTTCGCAAAGCTCTTGGTACTCCTGCTCCGGGTCCAGGACGATGAGGGATTTCCCGGACTCCCGCAAATTGGCGAGGATGCCTTTGAGCAGATGGGACTTGCCCTGGCCGGAGTTGCCCAGAATCAGCACATTGGCGTTGGTTTTGTCATCCGATCTCCTGTCAAAATCCGTGAGAATGTTGGTGCCAAACTTATCCCTCCCCAGGTAGAAGCCGTGGGGATCGGTTTTGCCGCTGTAATTAAAGGGGTAGAGGTTGGCCACAGAGCTGGCAGGGAGCACCCGCTCGTACTGGCTGCCAAAGTGGTTGTACCCGAAGGGCACCACCGAGAGGAACCCGTCCAGCTGGCGGAGGGTCAACCTGTCCACGCTGATCTTGCAACGGGTCAGCTCCATCATGACGTCGGATTGCAGCTCCCGCAGTTTATCCATGTCCGCGGCTTTTAGTTCGATGAACACGGCAGTGTGCAGGAGAGTCTCACCGTTGGTCCGCAGATTGGTCAACAGCTGCTTCACATCTTTCAAATTATGCTCCGCGTCTACCATCTCTTGGATGTCATCCCCGCCGAAGCGAAGCCGGTTGCGCCGGTTGGCGTTTTGGATGATCCGGTGCTGTTCCGCATGGTCCACCAGCCGGTTGTAGATCCGTAGGGTGACATGGGTGCGGTCTGCCAGCTGCCTGAGAATTGCCTGTTCCTCGGTGGAAGGTGGATATTCCTTGATGGCCCACACACAGCGGTAAGAATCCCCGCAGATGTAGTGGTCGGAATAGAACTTGAGGACGCCGGGCAGGATGCGGTCGAAAAAGTCCTTGATGGCCAGCTGCTCTCGTTTTTCTTCTTTCTTTTTCTTTCTGTTCACTGGGACACCTCCCCGGCAAGGGCCGCGATGACAAGCACCCGGCTGTTCCCTCCCCCATTGTTACAAGTGGAGAGGGTCAAGTAGCCAGAGGCCTGGTGGACAACCTCCAACTCTGTCTCCTTCAGCAGCGCCGCTCGGAAGTCGGATTCCTCGGCAGGGTCGCTTAAATCCGTAAACGTATATAGAGTGGATTTTACGGAAGTTTCCACCACGGCCAGCACTTCATAGTGGTATTGCCTGCCATCAATCTCCAGGAAGATGTCCTTATGCGTCTCCCGGAAGTTAGGCTCCAGGTAATTCATTAGCGGCTTAAACATACTGCCGTCCATCATGTTGTGGCCGTAGAGAATGAGGTTCTGATTTTCTGCTTCTGCCAGGTTCCGACCATCCAGGAAAGGGGTTCCAGCGCTGGCGGGTTCGCCGTAGAAATCCCGGCGCAGGTAGTGCTCCGGGGTATCCGGCGTGTGCATGACGGGGTAATCGATTCCTGTGTCGGGAATGGTAAGCCACCCCACGCAATCCGAATTTTCCGCTGCCAGGGCTGTTAGGTCGTGGCGAGGCGGGGCGGTGGTCAAGGATACGGTTTCAGCCGGCTCACTGGAATTTTCAGTGGGCGAACTGTTTTCGGCCGGCGTAATGGATTCGGGCGTTGGCATACTCTCCAGCACGAATTCCTCCGCTAGAGTTTCATATGTCTGGCGCTGCTCCCGGCTGTCGATGAAGTAATGCACCAGCCAGAAGCCGCTGCCAGCCACGGCGATGACCAGTGCGAAGGTGATTAAAACTAACACGGTTTTCTTCATAAGGTAGCACCTCTCAGTTTTGTGAGGTCGAAGTTTTCCAAGCCCTCTACATCGGGGATCTGGTCGCCGGTCATAGAGGCTTCAAAGTACAGGGCCAGCATCCGTTTGACCTCCGATGGGCCCATGCGCCGCGCTTCGAAGCCCTCGTCATGCAAGGCTTTTCGCGCGTCGTTGATTCTGGAGAATATTTGGCTGTCTTTTTCATTCTTAAAGCGCAGGGCCAGCACAAACTGCCGGGCGGTGGACATCTCCAGCTGGATGGAGTCCAGAAACTCCCGGTCCTGCGCTAAGGCATAGCGCACCTTGGGGTTATCCTCCTGGCGGATGCGGCTCTCCATGAATTGCTGGTTGTCGTCGAAGCGCTGGGCGGAGTCCAGACAGGCCACCTCCAGGTGGGGCAGGGCTGTGAGCACCATGAGCAGGTGCCGGATTTTGATTTCAATGTTGGCGTGGGACAGCACGGAAATATTGGTGGGCTGGATGGCGAAATAGACCAGCTCGCCGCCGGTGGTCTTGAGGCCATAAGTGGTGAAGCCCTGGAGTCCCAATAGGTTCTGCACCGACTTTTTCCCGCGCTTTTTCTTTTTCTGCTTGTTCAAGACTTTCTCCTTTCAATGCTCCGCCCAGCGGTACTCCTGCTGGGTGGAGATGGTGAACTTGGCGGCGAACCGGATGTAATCCAGCACGGTCAAATCCTCCATGCGGATGGAGAGGAAAGCAAAGGTACCCGTGAGCGCCAGGGGTAACAGCAGGCCCATCTGGGTCAGGGCCACCAGGGACAGGAGCAGCCCTACGCAGATGAGGGCGAAGTCCCGCAGGCTCCACAGCCACAGGTTGGCGGTGGCTTTCAGGTTTTGGGGGTAAATGTAGAGTTTCATAGTCAAACACCTCTCAAAGAGATTTTGCGATATTCCTTGTCATGTTTACGGCGGTGGAAGTGGCATGGACAACGCTCATCATGTTCACTTTTACAGACGAATCCAGCCCAAACTGCTGGGCGATCCTCGGCACTTCGCCGGCCGCCAGCATGATGCCAAGGCCCAGCAAGAGGTTGTCCTGGAAGGTGAGCAGTCCCAGGAAGAGCAGCACTGTCTGGAGGAAAGCCGTCAGGCACAGGGCGAAGATCTGCTTGCACCATTGGGAGAAGCCGTCTGTGTAGCCCCGGGGAACGCTGAACAGGTACAGGCTGCCCACCGCCATCTGGATGAGTAAGATACCGCCCCGTTTGATATTGGCGAAGAACACTTTCAGCACGCAGTAGGCCAGAGCGATGAGGGTCAGTAAATTCAGCAGCCCCAGGGCTGGCCCTACGGTGGGCGGGCCAAATTTGGCGGCTAAAACTTTCAACGCTACTTCGCCCAGGTTAAAACTTTGGGCGCCCACATAGTCCGCTGCCAAATCCTTGAGGAACACGTTTTGCAGGCTGATGCAGAAGGTGTACAGATGCACCGGCACCACCGTCACCAGGTTTGCGGCGAAGAATCCTTTCAGCACATTGAGCATGGTGGACTTGATATTTGCCCGGCCATTTTGGTATTCCACCGCCAGGTCAAAGGCGGCCACAATGACGCCCACGCCAAACAGAACCCAGCCGAAGAGGAAAAACAGGTGGACGGCAGACTCGATCCAGCTCAAATCGAAGATTTCAGCGCCCATGTTTCCCATCTGAGTGAACACGTCCGCGATGGAATCATAGAAGGCGTTGAAGAGCCACTTCACCAGGTTGTCCCAAATGGCGTTGACGATGGTGTCGCCGATGCCCTCAAACACGCCGCCGATGGACGAGGCGATACTGCTGACTAAGCCCTCCAGCCAGCTGAACATAGGGAGTCACCCCTTTCCTATTTAGATTTTTTTACATGGTCATGGCAGGCCCCTGGTTCTGTTTCTGAGATTGGCCCAATTCCAGGATTCCCTGGAGAGTGTCCAGTGCCTGCTCTGCGTCCTCCTGCGTGGCCCGTTCAAAGGAGGGAAACCCGGAGGGCGTGGCAAACTGGGTGAGAAAATCACAGTCATCCTCCAGTTCCAGGTAACCGGCTTGAAAGCTAGCGCACAGTTGGCAAAGCTCTCTCAGGTCGTGAGTGTCCGGGACGGGACGCAGATGGTTTTGAAGCAAAAAGCCTTTCATGGAGCATTCCGCTGACAGAAAACTCAAGTAGCAGACGGTGTTATGCACAGGCGGAGTTTTCTCCATGAGAAAGCTGGCTGCCCTAGCATACATTTTTGCATAGCGGAACCACTCAGCCTTATTGTTTCTTGGGTTCATCGTTCACCAGCCTTTCTAAGTTTCTCGCGATGTTTTGTGGTTTCGTGGAGCGAAATGGCGGTTTTTCAAACCTCCAAACAAAACTCGCTGAGACAATTCATCCGTTTCCTGAGCACCCGCGATGTTTTACGGTTCTGCGCAGCAGAATAGAAGTTCTTCGAACTTCTAAGTAAAACTCGCTGAGAAAATTTGCGAAGCAAATTTTCTTGATTACATTCCCACTACGCCCCAGATGTACAGGGGAGCGGTCAAAGTGAACAGCAAACAGGCGAACAAGATGGCTGGGCCGGCAAATTCGAACTGGCCATGCTTCCGGTAGTCAAAGTACGAGGCCCCGACCTTAACGAAGAAGAGCACGGCCAGGATCACGTCTAAAACGGGGAACACCACGTTGTTAACAACTGTCTTAATCTGGCCTTGTGCGCTGGTCCAGGTCTGCTCCACGGCGCCCGCCACGTCCCCGGAGGTGGCAAAGGCAGGGATGCTCAAGGTAAGCAGCAGGGCGGCGGTGAGCGCGCCCGCGAGAATTTTTCTTTTTCTGTTCAAAGCATTTCCTCCAATCAAAATGTTGAAGGGCCGTGTTCTCACGGCCCTCCACAATTTATTGTTTATTGATGTGTCGCAGCAGAGGAACAGTGATACACAGGCCGAGCAGAGCGAGGATCAGCAGCCCGGTTACCCAAATCACGGCCCGGCTGCCGCCGGTCTGCGGCACAGAGGGTGTAGGCTCGTCTGGTTCATCGGGAGTTTCAGGTTCTTCTGGCTGGTCGGGTGTTTTCTCGTCCTCCATGGTGATGGTCTGGATTTCAGTGGTGTCCTCCACGTTGAAGGTCACGTCCTCGGCAACTTCGAATCCCTCCGGAGCGGTTACTTCTCGCAGAATATACCCCTCGCCCACAGGCAGTCCGGGGATAACATGGGGAATGTCGGTGGTTTCCCAGGTGTCCAGGAGGGAGCCGTCCGGGGCGTACAGCTCTAGCACAGCGCCGGGCAGTTCCTCGCCAGTATCCTTGTCCACCTTGGAGAAATGCACCACGGTCTGGGAGTTTGCGATGTCCTCCAGGTCCACGTCGGTCTTGTCCAGTTCCACAGCGATGGATTCTTTCATAGTGACGTAGCCAGGGACAGTTTCCAGTTCAGCTACCTGGTAATTGCCATAGGGTGCTTCGAAGCTGAACTCCCCGGACTCGTTCGTGGTGGTCGCTTCGATGGCGGTTTCTTCGGTGAACTCGGTGGCTTCCGCAAAGAATAGCCCAAAGGTCACGCCCTCCAGGGGAGCCTGTTCTGCCCCGGTCTTGTGACCAGTGATTTTGCCCCGGAGCAGAGCGTTGTAGAACTCCACAGTGGTGGCTTCATCCGCCGTTACCGTGACGGTCTGGCCTGCGGGGATTTCATACCGGGCGGTCACCTCGGACTCCTGCTCCGTCACGGTGTACTCGCCGGGGGCCAAGTCTTCGATGTAGATCGTCCCCGCTCCATCGGTGGTGAAGGTTTCGGAATAGCCCTCACCCTCTACTAAGAATGTGAAGCCCTCCAGCACGCCGTCCTCGGAGGTCTTTTGAATGAGCAGGCCGCCCCGGGGTTCGATGGTGATGGTCTGCGCCTCATCGTTGATGTCCGCATGGGCGGCGATCTCCACCCCGTCGGAATAGAGGGTTTCAAACACCACAATGGTGGTTCCCGCCAGGGTGCTGGCGTCCAGCGTATAGGTTAGCTCCACGGTGCCATCTGCGGATTCGGGGGTGAACTCCACCTCGGCGGTGACTTCCGCATCATCCACCAGCAGTGGCTGATTCGTGGCCTTGTCCATGAGGACGCCAGAAATGGTGTAGGTCTTGCCAGGGGTCAGGCCGGTGTACTCCACCACGTCCACGATGGTGATTTCTCCTGTGGGGTCGGCGGTATGCTGGCCGTCCACGGTGGCAGTGGTGCCAATCTTCGGGCCTTCTACGAAAGCCACTGTCTGGCCCTCATCCTCGATGTCGGTGTGGGAGGTCACTTCTTCCTCGCCAATGTACAAAGTCTCAAACACGACAACTGCTTTTCCGGTCAACGCAGAAGCGTCAAAGGTGAACAGCACATCGATGGTCCCGCTGGCCTCAGCAGGGGTGAATGTGGCCTCGGAAGTCACCTGCTGGTCGTTCACCAGAAGAGGTTCTCCGGTTTCTTTGTCCATGAGCACGCCTTTTAAGGTATACTCCTGGCCTGCCGTCAGCCCGCTGTACTCCACAGTGTCGGTAATGGTAATCTGCTCGGCGGGTTGGGCGGTCTTTTCACTATCAATGGTTGCCGTGGTGCGGATTTCCGGCTGCCCAAAGGTCACCGTCTGGCCCTCATCATTGATATCGGCGTGAGAGGCAACCACATTTTCTCCCTGATAGAGATCTTCGAACACCACCACGGACTTGCCCGCCAGAGCGGAGCCATCGAAGGTATAAGTCAGCTCCACGGTTCCTTCCGAGGCGGTGGGCGTGAACTCCACTTCTGCTGTGACCTGGGCCTGTTCCTCCCCCTCGCCGACGAGCAGGGGTTCGCCGGTTTCTTTGTCCATCAAGACACCGGACATTTTATAGGTTGCGCCCACTTTCAAGTTTTTGTAGGCCACAGTGTCCACAATGGTGACTTCTTCAGCGGGTTCAGCAGTATGCTCTCCGTCCACCGTGGCCGTGGTGCCGATTTCCGGTACACCCTCGAACTGGTCATCGATGGTGCCCAAATAGATGGTGGTGTTGTTGCGGCTGATGGTGATGTTGGGAACCTTCACCAGCTCGTACCCCTGATTTCCCTCGCAGGGCAGTTCCTCTAAGGTGTAGGTATCGAAAGGCAGGGCGCACAACTCATCCTGCACATCCACCATCCATCCCTCGGTGGTCAGGCCGAACCAAACGCCAGCATGGTCATCCCACAGGGTTTCATCGGTGATTTCATCGTTGCCGTTGGTATTTTGCGAGTGGGGATTCCACTCGGTGGTGGTTCGCACCTCGCCGTTTTCGTCCGTGACCACGATGTGGCTTTCGCCCGTGGTCTGGCTAGTCAATTTGAAGGCCACATTTGCGAAGCGGTGCATGTTGGACTCGCCGCCCTCGCCGACCTTGACAAACTGGAGGTCGCCGCGAATGACCTGGTTATAGGCAGCGTCGCCGTCACGAAACTCAATGATTTCTCCATCCTTGCGAATCTGGAAAGAGCGCACGGTCTGGTCCGTGTGGAGGTAGCCCTCACCAGGCTTGGACTCCACCATCTGGTAGGTGCCGTAGGGGAGCGCCCGGGCGTCCGTCTGGGCGATGCCGTCCACCACTTCGATGGTGGCGCACACCTCGCCGGGCTGGTAGAGCGCGCCGCCCACATACACCGCGTTGATACTCTTGTTGGTGATTTCGAACAGGGTGCCATCCAGACTGGCCCCACCCAAGGGGGTCAACAGGCCGGACTCCAGGTCGCGTTTCTCAATGAGCACGCCGCCTCGCACCACTTCATCCGCCATGGTGAACTCGTAGATCACGCCGTCATCGCTGACGTTCACGGTCTGGTCGGGGGCGGTAAGCAGCATACTTTCGTTGGTAACGCTTTCATGGAGAATGTACTCACCGTAGGGCAGCAGATCGTCCGCTGTGCTGGCCTTGCCCTCAGAGTCGGTGACTAGGGTCTTGACCACCTCGCCGGGCTGGTATTTCTGGCCCTCCACCATGACGGGGTTCCTGGAGTTGTTGATGATTTCAAAGGTGATACCGGAAAAATCCGCATCGCCCTGGGGTGTGCTGCCGGTGATGGTGTCCTGCTTCTCCACGCTGAGGCCGCCACGCTCCACCTCGTCCACAGCGGTGACGGAAACGGAGTGACCATTCTGCCGCACCTGGACGGTTTCGCCCTGCCAGGTCAGCAACATGCTTTCATTGGTGGCAGATTCCCGTACCTCGTAGGTGCCGTAGGGCAGGACGTCGCTGCCCGTGCTGGCGTGGCCTGACTCGTCCGTGGTGATGGTCATGACAACGTCCCCCGTAGCGTAGGTCTGGCCGCCCACCACCACGGGGTTGGCGCTGCGGTTGATGATTTCAAAATCAATGCCCGCAAAGGAGGAATTGCCCTGGGGTGTAGTTCCCATCTCGCTGTCCTCCTTGGAGATGTCAATACCGCCCCGGACTACCTCGTTTTCGGCTTCGTACTCCAGCATCTGCCCATCCTGGTTGATGGTGACGGAGATTTCTTCCGTAAAGGTCTGGAGCATGGAATCGTTGGTGGAAACCTCCCGCACAGTGTACTCGCCATAGGGCAAGGCGTTCTCCCCGGTGGAAGCCACGCCGCTGGCGTCAGTTGTGATGGTCATGGCAACCTGCCCGGGGGCGGCAGTGTTGCCGTTCACCACCACGGGATTTTGAGAGTCGTTGACGATTTCGAAAGAAATGCCCTCCAGGCTGGCATCGCCCTGGGGGGTGGTGCCGGTTTCGCTATCCAGCTTCTGGATGGTCAGCCCGCCCCGCTGGACATCTTCTGTCAGGTCATCCACTTCCAGCTCGTACACATCCCCGGTGAGCTGGCTGCCGTCCACGGTGTAGGTATGCACCTCGGTGTCCAGGCGGTAGCCCTCCGGGGCGGTGAGTTCCTTAACCGTCACCGTTCCCAGGGGCAGGCCCTCCAGAGTCCCCAAATTGCCGGAGGCATCCGAGGTCAGTTCTTCCGTCACGGTCTGGCCGCCTTTTTGATAACTCACCTGGTACACGGCTCCGGCCAAGGTCGCGTTGCCCTGGGGTGTACTCCCGGTCAGGGAGTCTTTTTTCTTCAGCTTGAGAGTCAAAGTACCCGGCTCGTCCTCCACTGACAGGCTGGTGTCCGCCCCATTGATGGTGAACGTATAGATTTTCTCGTCCAGCTTGTACCCCTTGGGCGGGGTCACTTCCTTGACGGAGTAAGTCCCAGCCTCCAAAGGAGTGGACAGGGTGGCGTGGCCTGCCTCGTCCGTGGTAAAGGTCGCCACTACGCTACCTGAACCAGAAGTCCCCTCGTACACGTTATAGGTGGCCCCGGCCAGAGAGTAGGCACTGTTCCCCTGGGTGATGGATACGTCAGCGGAGGTCTTGGTCAGGGTCACTTGGTAGTCTTTGGGCTGCAAAGGCTCGATCTTGATGAGAATATAAAAGCTGCCCGGTGTCTTAGGGGTAATGGCGGAGATTTGGTTGCCGGAGCCAGGTTCTGTGCCGCTGTGCCACATGACGTCGTCATCGCTGGCCTCGCCCCAGAAGAAACCGATGTGATTGTCGGCCCCGTCCGCGCCAGGGGAGTTGCTCCACCACATCAAGATGATGTCACCTTTCTCGGCCAAGCCAGAACTCAGCAGCTCCTGCTTGGTGCGGAAAGCGTAGGCGCTGATATTGCCGTTTT
>ENA-OPBW01001271-OPBW01001271.1-human-gut-metagenome-genome-assembly--contig:-NODE-1271-length-13750-cov-2.495582_pt1 | contig 13750 bp, 11 predicted proteins | sample MGYA00241070_ERZ501456 | MGnify/ENA primary metagenome ERZ501456 (study PRJEB25962, sample SAMEA2042624) | human gut metagenome | biome: human gut; feature: human-associated habitat; material: faeces...
ACTATCTGCGAAACCCGCCCTCAGAATGATATCTCCTTCCTGGAATCTGCCACGGATGAGAGTTTTCTCATTGCCAGAGAAGGCTTTTTCGCGGTGTTCTTCCCCTGGGACGCCCACCGTCCCGGCCTGATGCTGGGCGACGCACCAGCCACCAGCAGAAAGTGTGTGGTCAAGATCAGCATGGAGCTGTTCCGGTGACAGTCATCGCCTCAGGTATTGTGGGTCAGCACAGGAATTTCCTGCGGATAACACGGAACAAGAGGGGATCAAATGGGATCCAGGTTCGAGGTGATGGTGGCTATCTGATTGCTCGCCCGTCAAGGCCTTTCTATTAAACTTCTCGACAAACTGACGGAACGCAATGGTATCCCTCTACGGTGTCTCTTCAAAGAACGTACAGCAAACGCCGGAGCAAGGTCTGACTTGCTCCGGCGTTCGCTGTACCTACGTCGAAAATGATTCCTCTTCTGGCAGCGTCTCAGCTGTCATATCGGATTCCCGGATATTCCAGCCATTTTTCCCAGCCCACATCAGAAACATTGGTCTTCACCACACCGCCTACCAAACCGTAGCCTTCCCCGCCGTTGATGCGGCGGGTGCATTCGATTACCTCTCCGCCGCCAATGTAGACACCTACATGGCCAGGCATCCACAGCACTAGGCCCGGCTTCTCCGGCAAGGTGGCAATATCACCTTTCACTAAATCCATCTGAATGAGTTGGCTGCTGCTGAAAAATTCCTCTTCTTTAAAATATACCGTGTTGCCCTGGTGGTAATTCCCCCACCGGTAGCACTGGATCAGCCCATGGCAGTCCCAACCCCGCAGGCCGCGGTTGACCATCTCCCGGCGTACACGGGTCAGTTCCGGCGTGTACCACTCCGGCCATTGTCTTATCTTATCGTCCAGCACGCTGTCGGTCAAATATTCTCCAATCCCACCCCATATATAAATATTGGGAGAGGCCAGGCAGTCCTTAACAAATTCCACAAGTCCCTCTGCCGTCGCCTCAAATGTCTTACTCATGCGTTGTTCTCCTCTGTTATTATCTTCTCATCTTTCATTCTTAGAAATTCCATCATTAGATCCCAATAGGGCTGCACCTCATCGATAAACAGCCGCTCCTGGGGGGTATGACAGCCCTTTGCTGTGGGAGAAATCCCCAATACGTCCATATCTGGGTACACTTGCATTACATAGCTTACCTCGATACCACCATGGATGTGCTCTACTTCGATCTCTCGGCCAAAAAGTGCCCTGTGGGCCATGCGCATCTTCTGCTGCACCACAGAATCCAAGCGGGTTGGCCAGCTGTTGTAGCCCCCTTTCCGCGTCAGATCAAAGCCCATTGCAGCAACAACGACAGAGATGCGTTCATATTCCCTGTCCCGTTCACTATTGAACACCGACCTCACACTGGCATCCAAGGAGAATATACCGTCTTCCAGCGACGTAGCGGCGATAGCATGGGAGGTAAGTACAAAGCTGGTATCCGCACCGTCGTGCCGCAGCGCCGCCGTAGGGAGCAGAAACATCATATCTACCATTCTTGCAGAACCATCTTCCGAGACGGCTGCTTCTCCAGTCCCCCGGCACACCTCCACAATTGTCTCCGGATCCGCAGTCAAATAGCGTTCGCGGCAGCCCTCCCAGTGCTCCATGATGATCTGCTGCGCCTTGGCAGCTCTATCCGCCGGAACAGCAAAGGTTACATCGCTCCAGCCATGGATCGCAGCGCCAGGTGCCTGGATTTTCACCAACCGCAGGGGAATCTCTTTTTTCAGTCTGTGGAGCAGTTCGCCTGAAAGATTTACCGCACAGATGCGGCCCCGGTGGATATCCAAACCTCCGTGACCGCCCCGACCATTTTTCACTCTCAGGCACAATACAGACCAACTGTTGAGTTTCTCCTGGAAAAACGTGCCGCTCACCCGGTATTTAACCGTGCCTACGCTACTCACACACATGCCGTGAGAATAACCGCAGTCTGTATTTATCATCCGCCGTGCCGTCACCTTAGAGAGGTCGAAGTTCTGAATACCTACGAGCCCCACCTCTTCCTGCACCGTGAACAGCAGCTCCAGCGGAGGATGGACAATCTCCGGGTCCTCCATCAGCGCCATCATGAACGCGATCCCGATTCCATTGTCTGCCCCCAGTGTGGTGCCGCGCCCACAAACCGCGCCATCCTTGATCTGAAGCTGGATAGCCTGAGTGGAAAAGTCAAATTCCACGTCCGGGTCTTTATTCCAGACCATGTCCAGGTGCGACTGAATAAGCAGCGTCGGCTCTGTTTCATAGCCTGGGAAGGCCGGCACACGCACAAACACATTGCCGATCTCATCCCGCTGCGCAGACAATCCTCTCCGTTCAGCATAGTCCAGAATGAATTGTCCGATTCGCTCTTCTTGACCGGATCCTCTGGGAATCCGTGTAATTTGCTCAAACCATGAGAAAAAAGCCCTTGGCCTGCAATCTGCCAAAACAGATCCTTCCATATACGTTCACCCATTCACCACAGGCTCCAATCCAATTGGAGCCTTTATCCCTCTTTTTGCTTGGCGACCGCAAAATTTTTCGGCATCATCGGCCAGCAAAGCAAGATTCTGCACATTTTAAGCAGCCGCAGTACAAGACACATTTCTGTCTGCCAACCTCAGGACAGCTTTACAAAAACGCGCCCATCTTCTTTTGAAACTAGCTGTGTCCCGTAGTGGTCGCATAGCCTTTGAAATCTCTCCAGGAAAGTCGCTTCCGGATCCGGTTTTGGCCACCCCACTGCACTCATGGGAAGGCCAAAGCCCAGTTCTATGGGCAGCAGCTCCAACTCTTTCAACACATCTCCATCGAAGGTCATCAGCGCCACAACCGACTCCAGCATCCTGTGGTCCCGCTGCAATCCCCGGGTAAAATCATTGGATCGGCGGCGGAAAAGCGCATGCAGAGTATCGTCCGAAGTCATGCCGTAGTTCTCATAAAAGTCCTCCGGCGCATAGGGAATATTTTCATTCTGCATCACAAAATCGCCCAGGGAGTACAGGATCGGCTTTCCCTTGTAAATCTCGATGGGTCGCAACAGATGGGGGCCATGTCCCAGCACTGCGTGAGCGCCCATATCAATACAGGCGTGGCAGAACTGCTCCAGGAAGTGATCCGGCAGCTCGATATCCGCTCCTCGCAGCTCATGGGAATGGACGGACACAAGGATATACTCTGCCTGCAGTTTGGCTTCGTAAATTGCCCGTTCCACACGGGCCATATCTGCCTCCTCGCAGAAGGTCTCCCGTCTGGCAGGCGATCCTTCCTCAAACCGCAGCGTATGGCCAAAAGCCACCACGCCTTCCGGCAGCGGAGGCTGATAGCCATAAGCTCTTTCGTCATCGTCGAAGGCGTTGATATCCGTCTTCCGGGCAATGCTGTCCAGCTGCTGCAGCTCCTCCCGGGAGACATAATATTTCTCGTGGTAGCGCAGACCATTCACACCCGGCCGCCCCTGTACCCGGCGACTCTGTTTTCCGGCCATAGCCGCCGGGTTAAAAGATGCGGTCACGCTGATGAGCGCTACTCGCCCAGCCAGCGTATCAAGGTAAGCCGGAGCGGCGGCCTCATCCAAGTTCCGCCCACATCCAGAATTGGGAAATCCATATCTCTTGCAGGCCTCCAGGGTCTTTACCAGTCCAGCATGAGAAAAGTCCATGGCATGGTTATTGGCAAACGTAAGCATGTTAAATCCAAACGCCCTGGCGTCCTCCAATGACTCAGGGTCAGCACGCAGCCAGGAACCACCGTTGTACTGGGAGCCGAAGCACTCTCCATTATGCAGGGTGGTTTCCAGATTAAAAAAGCGAACGTCCCCCTGAGAAATAAAGTCCCGCAAAGGTACAAACCCGTCATAGGCACCGGGGAGGCGCCGCTGGATCAGCATATCGCCCGCGGAAATAATTTTCATATCGTTCACACCTTTTCGCTCATACGCAGCGATTCTGCGGCGGGCATTACAGCCGTCAGTCCTCCCGCTCAACAGTGTCAATGCGTCAAACAAGTTGCTTGTTTTTTTGGCTCTTATATTTATATATCCGACAGTTGCGATTCCGGAGCTGGAAGAAAACACAATCCGATTCTCCCACCCCGAAAATGGACAGCCGCCATGCTAGATCTCATTCCAGCGGTGGCAGGCTACAAAGTGGCCTTTCTCCACCTCTTCCATCTGTGGCGATGTCTGACGGCACTTATCGGTCGCATAGGGACAGCGATTGGCAAAGCGGCAACTGTCAGGCGGGTCGATCGGCGTAGTGATCTCACCCTTGATAATGATACGCTCCTGCTTGTAGTCTGGGTCTGGAATAGGGATGGCGGACAGCAGTGCCTGCGTATAGGGATGAATCGGCTTATCGAATAGTTTCTCTGTCGGCGCTTTTTCCACCAGCTGGCCCAGATACATAACTGCAATATCGTCTGAGAAGTGGTTGACTACCGACAGATCGTGGGTTATGAAAATGTAGGTCAGGCCGCGCTCACGCTGTAGCTTTTTCAGCAGGTTCAGAATCTGGGCCTGAATCGACACATCCAGGGCGGAAACCGGTTCGTCACAGACAATAAAATGGGGATCAAAAGCCAACGCCCGCGCGATACCAATGCGCTGCCGGCGGCCTCCATCCAGCTCATGGGGATAGGTATTGATCAGCCGCTCCGCCAAACCCACCGTCTCCATTAATTCAAAGACCCGATCCTCAATGGCATGTTTATCCTTAAGCAGCTTGTTGAACTTGATGGGCTCACTGATACACTGATTGATGGTCTGGCGGGGGTCCAGGGACGAGAAGGGGTCCTGGAAAATGATCTGCATTTCCTGCCGCATCTTCCGCATCTCTCTGGTACTGAGCTTGGTAATATCCTCCCCCTCAAAGATGACTTGGCCGGAGGTAGGTTCAATCAGGCGCAGAATCGCACGACCTGTTGTAGATTTCCCGCAGCCGGATTCTCCCACAATGCCCAAGGTTTTTCCACGGTCAATGGTGAAGTTCACATCGTCCACGGCGTGAAGCATTCCATTGGAGGTCTTAAAATATTTTTTCAGGTGCTTCACTTCTAAAAGTGGTGCCTGCACGATTATTTCCTCCTATCTATCATAAAGTCGGGGTCTTCATAGGCACGGCAGGCCACCAGGTGGGTTCCGCCGATATTTACCAACGGCGGCACAGCCTCGGAACAGGCAGGGGTCGCGTATTTGCACCGGGGTGCAAAAGCGCAGCCTGTAGGCAGATTGGCAGGGTCAGGCATCAATCCCTCAATAGGAATGAGCATCGCCGTGCGATCTTTCACGTTGGGGATAGAATTGAACAGCCCCTCCGTATAAGGGTGTCTGGTATCGTGGAACACCTCATGAAGATTTCCCTGCTCCACGATGCGTCCGGCATACATGACCGCAACCTCATCGCAAACCTGAGCGACAATGCCCAAGTCATGTGTGATCATAATCACAGAGGTACCCATTTGCTCCTTCAATCTCTTGATGAGATCCAGGACCTGGGCCTGGATGGTTACATCCAGCGCAGTAGTCGGTTCGTCCGCAATCAGTAATTTGGGATTGCAGGCCAAGGCAATCGCGATAACCACCCGCTGCTTCATTCCACCAGAAAACTGATGGGGATATTCGTCGGCACGGCTACCAGAGATGCCTACCATCTCCAGCATCTCCCGGGCTTTTGCGGAAGCCTCCTTGTGGGACAAGCCCTCATGAATCCGAATGCTCTCCGCAATCTGATCGCCTACGGTAAAGACCGGGTTCAGGCTGCTCATAGGATCCTGAAAAATCATGGACACTTCTTTCCCGCGCATGTGCTCCAGTTCATCACTGTTCATAGCGAGGACGTCTTTTCCATTCACTTTGATGGATCCGCTCTTGATGACGCCGGGAGGACTTTGCAACAGTCGCTGGATAGCCAACGCCGTACTTGTCTTACCGGCTCCCGTTTCGCCCACCAGGCCCAGAGTCTTCTGAGGTCCCAGGCGGATGTTGACGCCATTGACCGCTCTTACCACCTCGTCCTCCACCTCATAGTGGATGACTAAATCATTGACCTCCAGGACGAGATCGGAATCCATTTCATTTTTTTGCATGTTGTTCAGCTCCATGGCGGCCTCCTCAGTTCTTCAGCTTGGGATCCAGCGCATCGCGCAGGCCGTCTCCCATCAGGTTGAACGACATTACCAACAGCATAACTGCCAGTCCGGGGAACAGGGTGATATAACCATAATCCCGCAGGAACCGGCGGCCGGCGGACATGAGGGAACCCCACTCCGGTGCAGGGGCGGGAACACCAAGGCCCAGGAAGCTGAGAATGGATGCGGAAACCACCGCGGTGGCAATCTGCATACTGGCCTGCACAATAATGGGAGACAAGCTGTTGGGCAAAATGTGCTTAACAATAATAGCCGACTGGGTCAGACCAGAGGCCCGCGCCGCCTCAACAAACTCCTGATCACGAACCGTAAGCACAGATGCTCTGGTAATACGCGCAAAGTTAGGAAAGGCGCTCAAACCAATCGCCAGCATCAGGTTGAAGGTGCTGGTACCCAACGCCGAGACAATAGCCACCGCCATCAGAACGTTGGGAACTGAGGAGAAGATGTCGGTACAGCGCATGATTACATCATCCAGCAGTCCACCGAAATAGCCTGCGATAGCTCCCAGCGTAACGCCCACAGCCATAGAAATAATGACTGCCACAAAACCAACAGCAATAGAGTAGCGGGATCCGTACACAATACGGCAGAAAATGTCCCGCCCCATTTCATCCGTACCACACAGGTGCTGGAGAGAGGGACCTTGCAGCCGCTCGAGGGCATTGGTCGCAATAACTTGCGTCTCATAGTCCACTAGCACACCGGAAAAAATAGCCATCAGAAGAAAAAGGCATACACCGGTCAGGCCAATCATGGCGCCGCGATTTCGCTTCATGCGGTGCATGACCTCCGCAAACTGGCTGCGGCGGGCATACTTCTTGGATCTCAATTCACGAGCTGCCATTACTTTCCCCTACCCCCTCTCATATATTGCGCCTTAATGCGAGGATCCAAATAAGCATAGATCAAATCAACCACCAGGAGAACCAGACTGAGCAGCAAGGTCGTCATGACGATACCGCCGGTAACCACGGGAATATCCCGGTTGTTGACGCCGTCCATAATATATTTGCCTACACCTGGCCAAGAAAAGACCGCTTCCGTTACCACTGATCCTCCCAGGCAGCGTCCAAAGCTGCTGCCAATTACCGTCACTATGGGGATCAACGCATTGCGAAATGCATGGCTGTAGATGACGATCCGCTCTTTCACACCCTTTGAACGGGCTGTGCGCAGGTAATCCTGCCGCAACACATCCAGCATGGCCGAACGCGTCATTCGAGCTAGGGAGGCATTCAAGCCCATACCCACTGTCAGTACCGGCAAAATCAGGCTTTTCCATCCATCCTCAAATCCGCTGGATGGAAGCCACCCTAGTGTCAGCGAGAACAGATACATGATCATCAATCCGAACCAGAAGTCCGGCATAGACTGACCTACCAGCGTAGCTCCCACACAGGCGGTATCTTTCCAGGTGTTCTGGTGGGTCGCGGCAAATACACCAAGCGGCACACCGGTGATAATTCCAAACAGCATCGCCAAAGATGCCAGCATAGCTGTATTGGGCAGCTTGCTCAGATATGTTTTCATCACGGATTCTCCGGTAAGATAGGACTCACCCAGATCGCCGTGCAGCATGCCCCAGACATAGTCCAGATACTGGACAAGAATGGGCCTGTTAAGCCCCAGTTCCTCACGCAGCGCCTCCCGCTCCGTTTCCGTGGCACGGTCAGACAGGATCGTTGCTGTTACATCTCCCTGTGCCATATTCATCAGGAGAAAAATCAGCAGCGAAACACCAATGACAACCGGAATAATCAGCAAGAGCCTGCGTCCAATATATCGAATCATAATTCCTCCATTGTTACCACATGGCCCCTGCGGGTCAAAGGTCCCGCAGGGGCCATACCGAGTGTTTACATGTCGAAAATGGGAATTACTCGGCGCAGGTGATCCGGCTGAAATCGTGGATGCCCACGTTGTTGACGACCACACCGGCTACATCAGCATTGGCAGCCACACTAATAAGGTCAGCATAAACCGGGATGTACCAGCACAGTTCTGCATTCAGCTCCTGGATCTGGGTGCAGGCATCCTGACGAACCGCTTCATCGGAGCTGCTCATGCAGACATCCAGCAGCTCGTCAAATTCGGGAACCACAAATCCACCACGGTTACCGGAACCCTCAGCTCCGAAGCTCCAGCGCATATCGTCAGCGTTGGATGCATAAGACACACTCTGGAGACTCATCTGATCCTCGTGAGCCAGGCGGTAATTCTTCATACCGGCAGAATCCATCGTGTTGATCGTCACCTCAATGCCTGCCTCCTTCAGAGAGGACTGGATCATCTGAGCCTGGATAGACATGGAATCGGTGGTCACCAGTTCAATGGAGATACCGTCGGGATAGCCCGCCTCAGCCAGCAGCTGCTTGGCCTGCTCCACATCATAGTCAAAAGTCTTGACATCGGGGTTATAGCCATACACGTTGGGACCCCACATGGTATAGGCGGGCGTAGCCATGCCGTTGACAGCGCTGAGAATCACTTCGTCACGATTCAGGGCGCAAGCAATTGCCTGGCGAATCAGCTGATTGTTGGTAACGTCGTCAAAAGAATTGAAGGCCAGATACTTAACATTGGCGCCAGTGACCTGGATCACATTCAGATTCTCATCTCCCTGGAGTACGGGCAGCTCGATGGGATCGGGAGAGGTAATCGCCTGAACTTCATCGTTCTGCAGAGCCACGCTGCGGGAAGATGCTTCGGTGATAACACGGAAGTCAATGTACTTGGTAGGGGCAACTTCGCCCCAGTAATCCTCAAAACGCTCCAGAGAAACTTTCTCATTCTGTGAATACAGGGTGCTGAAGAAGGGGCCGGTGCCGATGGCCGCACCATTGGCCTCGTCTTCGGTACAGGCTTTCTCACTCAGAATGGAAAACAGCTGATCGGCGCAGATGAAGGCCCAGTCCTGGTTGACAGCTTTCAGCTTCATCTCTACCGTTGTCTCGTCAACGGCAGTGATGGACTCCAGGTTACCCAATCGAGCGGCCACATCGGGCATATCAAAGGCCCGGGTATAGGTATAGACAACGTCATTCGCTGTCAGAGTCTCACCGTTGTGGAACTTGATACCCTCGTTCAGATGGAAGGTATAGGTCAGACCGTCCTCAGAAATTTCGTAGTCCTTAGCCAGCTCAGGAACAACTACATTCTTCTCCGGATCAATCCCCAGCAGAGATTCGTGGGTACAATTCCAGATAATCTTGTTTGCCACAGTGTCGCCTGTCTGCGGATCAAGAGATGTCGGCGTACTGTCCAGAGCCACCACCACTTTTTCACGGATCACAGTACCCTCCGGCTGCTCGTCGTTCATGCTGCCGGTATTTGCTGGGGGGGCATCATTTCCTGTCTGGTTGTTTGTCTGGCTGTTTGTCCCATTCCCACAGGCGGAAATCACGGAAGCCACCATGACAAGCGATAGTACCAATGCCAACAGTCTTCTCAGTTTCATGTCGAATCCTCCTCACTCATATTCTCACGTATCTGCTTATTCTGCAATATGCAGAAGGGCATCCCTTTTACAAAAAGCCATAATAGGGTGTCTGGGTCACAGTGGTTTTCACATATCTAATCATAGTGATCGCATCATACACGGGAAGGTTCAGTTCCGCCTGGATCCGATGAGCATATGGAGGCATATCCGTACACTCCAGCAGGATCGCCCCAATATCGGGGTTCTCCGCCACCATTCTGTGGGCAATGGCAGAGAGCTCGTCCCCCACTTTTTCATAATCCAGTCCCCCTGTGCCGGTCAGGATGTTGGGAAACTCCTCCTCATCCTGAGCCCCATATACTACACAGCGGGCCTGCATGTCCTCACTGATGCCACAGGCCTCAAACAAGGACTTTGTCAGGGTGCGGCTGTTAGCGGTCATAATACCCAATTTCTGACTGGACTTCATTCCGATCAAAGCCCACGGAACCTGTACCATTGAGGACAGGTAACAGGGAACATCTATCTGGTCCGCTACCAGTTTCTGATAATGGCCAAAGAATCCGCAGTTGGCACAGATCGCCCGGCACCCATCCATTTCCAATTGCTTTGCGGCCGCCAGAATGTTGTCCACCAGAGACATGTCGCCAGCCAAAATGTTGTCAATCCCGGACCCTTTGACCTCCATAAATTTTACCGGGAAATCATAGGTATACGCATTGGATACGTTCCCGGGGAAAAAGGGAAGATGCGCCCACAGCTGCAGAATTCCGATAGGAAATCCATTCATCAGCTGCCCAACAGTGGTATCATACCTGCGATTGGCAGTTGTCGGGCCCATATATCCCCAGTTCCGAATGATCTCGCTCATACAAATCCTCCCTGTCACCATCATGCGATCTGCAGCAAACCGCAGGCCGCCGGTTCCGCGCTTTTACTGCTTACTGCACATTCACATCTGCAGCAGCATCTTTTAAAACAAATTCTTTACTTTTTTCCGGTACGGACATACCGCAGCAGGGTCTCCTGGTCCATTCCCGCACTTACCAGTTCTTCTAGACCACAACCCTCTTTGCGCCAATCTTTTTCGTGGACCACATTGATAATATCAATAAAGCCGTTGGTCAGCGGCATAGGTACACCAATTACCTCAGCGATAGCTGCCCATGGCACTAATCCAAAGGGAATGTCCTCCGTCAAATAGCGGCTGTCCAAACTGTTAGGACCACAGATTGGGGTCAGACCAATAGAGCCGTGCCCTTCCTTGTAAAGATCCTGCCAGGTCCACTGGTATCCCTCGGGGCGGCCTGCGAAATCCTCCATAGGACGCAGGTTGTATCCCAGCTTCTCGCCCACTGCCTTGCGCTCCTTGTCCATGGCAATGTTTAGCCGGCAGGCCGAGGGCGTCCATCCGTGCTCATACAGATAGAAACTCACCTGAGGGCGCTCAATATTGGAGATGTTGAACAGGACGGGACCCGCATGCCAATCGGGGTTCACAATGGCCAAGCCACACTCCAAAACGTCAGTATAAATCTTTTCAAAGGGGAAAAGGTCCTCGCGCATCTCATCAATAAGCTCAGCGCCCTTCTCTGCCGGCAAGAAAGCGATATTAATCGGGTTGCGGCCAAAGACGTTAACGGTATCGGACCCCTTTTCTACCAATCGGGCATCATACGGCAGATTGTTGGCATCGGCAAATACAGGGCAGTCTTCATCCCCAAACTCCTTCTTCAGCACCAATGCAGAGAATGCACCGGGATAAGTGACAACGATCTGATCTTTGTGCAGATGTCCTTTCAACAGCTTGGCATAGCCAGCATGGGAAAAAGCAGGGGCAACAATGCAGATATAGCGGCATCCCTCTACGGCCTCTGCAATATTGTCCGTAACCATGTTCAACGTTACCGGGCCCTGCAGTTCCGGAATATTGCCCTGCAGGCGGATCGTCTTTGTTTCAAACACTTTCCGCAGGCCGTCCTTGAATTGAGGCATTTCGTACATATTGACCGTATGCCCCTTCAATGCCAGTTCCGCCGCCATTGTATGTGCGCCATTGCCTCCGCCTAAAACTGCGATTTTTTTAGGAGTCATAGTCTTTCACCTGTCCTTTACCCTTCTTCAATAAATTCTTTTCCCTGTTTTCGCCCCCGTTCGTCCGGACATTCATCGAAGAATGTTCCGCCCTTATATGCGAAAGCGGCCACATCTCACATTTAGACAAAACATGAGACGCAACCGCCCCATGACGACAGGTTGGATATTATTTACTAATAAATCATATACAACTGTCATCATTTTAGCATTTTTGACAACTTGTTTCATCATCCAAATAAAGTGAAATTTCACTTCTCTCTGACGCTTTTTTCCTACGTTTCGTACGAAAAACACTGCATCATTTTATGTGCAAACGCAAAATGCCGCCAATCCTTCAAAATCATATAAATAAAAGCTTACACCTGTTATCCTAGTGTTCGTCGAATATGGATCAGATAGAGCGTCATCACCTGGTGAAAATCATACAGATCCAAGCCGTACAACATCTTAATCCTATTAAAACGATAGACCAGCGTACTTTTGTGAATATGAAGCGCCTGCGCAGTTTGTGTAAAATGGAATTTTGACCTGCACCAATGTCCGATCAGGTCCATTACCTCATCCCACTCACCAGATCCTGCCAAAGCCCGGAAAAAATTCTCTGTAATTTTGCTGCAAATGCTCTCTGGTAAGTTGGTCGCAATACGTTCCAATGTAACATCCGCGCTGGCCAGGCAATTCTCCGATCTGATGCCCGACTGCATAACCTGCATTACAAAGCATGCGTTTTCATAGGAGGACCACATTTCCTCCAAGCAAAGGGACGGCACACCGATGGCAATACGCACATCATATCCCTCTCCGGTAATATCCGCAACAATCTCCGCACATTTTTCCCGCAGATTATCCAGTGCCACATGCTCATTCCCCCCCGGGTATGCTGCAAATACCACATACTCCATTTCACTCTGCATGCACACAAAATCCTGCTTGCCTCCAAAATATTTATATAGTTTTTCCCGCGCGAAACCGTTTATCTGCGTTCGGCTGCTGTCACCGTGCTTTCCTCCCAATTCTAGCAATATGGCCACCCGCATAATGTTCAGATCGATCCCCATCTCATAGGCGCTGTTATACACCGCCATCGGATCACGGGTCCGTTTGTCATATGTGATGATTTCCCGAAAAATGCGCTGCCGCCAGTAATCCTCCTGAATAGTATCCTGCTGCTGTGTCTGAAACCCGAGAAACACCTGCGCCATCTGCTGCATTAACAGCGCAAATTTGGATATCTCCTCCGGCGCACCTGTTACTCCAACCGTACCGATCACATTGCCATCCATAAGAATAGGAATTGTCATACCAGGTTTGGTCCCGGAAAGATATCGGACAGCATTCACATTATGGTGGGCCTTTTGGCCGCTGCGGATCACCTCCAGAGACGCTTCGTGCAGCGTCCCCACGCGCGTTTCATCGCTACAGGCCAATACATATCCCTCATCATCTGTAATAAGCACATCATGTTCAATGACCACACTGGCCGACTGGGCAAGTTTGCTGCACAAATCGCGGCTCAGTATGCTCTTGTGGCCGATAGTCCGTTTGCCTTTCGTTTCCACAAAGATCCTCCTCGCAGTCGAATACATTCTCGAAATTATACCACTGAAATTAAAAATAGGCAAAACATTCTCTTCCGTCATGGCCCTCGGTATTCCTGACATATGCCGTACCATGTATCAGCAGCAGAGTATCCATCTGCTCTGCCACCATTCTGCTGATAACAGCAGAAATATCACTAAACTTTACTCTGTATCCTTTCAGAAGTTCTGCGGACGGTATCCACAGCACAAACAACCCGGCTGGCGCATCCAACGCCAGCCGGGCCCTGAAAAAGCAGGCTGTATTTGCAGATCTTACAGGTTGTAATAGTGGGCAAACTCCGCAGGATGAGGGATCTTGGCCATCTCGGCACACTCCTTGCGCTTGCCGGCAATAAAGTTGCGAATCAGCGTCTCGGGGAACACACCGCCCTTGGTCAGGTAGTCGTGGTCCTTCTCCAGGGCATCCAGCGCCGCCTCCAGAGTGGTGGG
>ENA-OPBW01001272-OPBW01001272.1-human-gut-metagenome-genome-assembly--contig:-NODE-1272-length-13749-cov-3.510662_pt1 | contig 13749 bp, 17 predicted proteins | sample MGYA00241070_ERZ501456 | MGnify/ENA primary metagenome ERZ501456 (study PRJEB25962, sample SAMEA2042624) | human gut metagenome | biome: human gut; feature: human-associated habitat; material: faeces...
CCGCCGGCGGTACGGCTACATGAGCGTCCGCCGCGCCCTGCTGGATACCGACCCGCGCCTGGGCCATATCAATGTGCGGGACGATCACACCGTCCACCCGGTCGGATACTTTGGAGGATAACACCGATGGAGCGTGAAAAGCGATATGTGCCGGTCATCGTCCGGTTTGACGCAGACGGGAAACTGCGGCCGTTGGAGATCGAGTTTGACGAGAGCCACAAGTACCCGGTGGACAAGATCCTGGATGTCCGGCGGGCGGCCTGCCAGAGCGTGGGCGGCGTTGGGGACCGCTACACCTGCATGATTCAGGGCAGGGAAACTTACCTCTGGATGGAGAAGGGGCGATGGTTCGTCTGTGCCAAGCGATGAGCCGGGAGAGAAAATGAGGCGGTGCCGATGCTGGCGCCGCCTCTATCCTTATCTTGGCTTTTCTATTTTATATCCGCTTCGGATGACCGTCTTGATGTAAACCGGGTGCTTGGGATCGTCCTCTAACTTCTGCCGCAGCCGCCAGATGATATTCTCTACCGCGGTGGTCCCATAGCGGTATTCCTCATGCCAGGCGGCGTCATAGAGCTGATCCTTGCTGAACACCTGCCCAGGAGCACTGGCCAGGAGCAGGAGCATGGAGAACTCTCCGTGGTTCAGGCGCACCTCCTCCCCTGCTTTGAGCACCGTCCGGCGGTCCGGGTGGATCTCTATATCCCCAAAGGTGAGGATATCGTGAGAAGGCGCGATCATTTCAATAACTTCCGCTCGCCTTCCCCGGAGCGCATCCATGATGGTCTGGAACATACTGCCGTCCGGGTCAGTGGCCCGGATGACGATAATCTCTTCCATCGGATGCTTATCCCCCTTTACGCAAAAAGAGAGAGGCCGCAAGCACGGCCCCTCTCCTTTGCTGTGCTCAAGATTTTTGCTCAGACGTCGCTTTGAGGCGCTGAAAACTCTCATCGCTGATGACGTGCTCGATCCGGCAGGCGTCCCGTTCCGCTGTTTCCGGGTCTACGCCGGCTTCGATCAGCCGGTCAGTAAAGAAGCAGTGTTTTTCGTAAATCTGCTCCGCCACTTCCCGGCCCACACCGGTCAGGTGCAGGAAATAGTCGCTGTCCATTGTCAGGAAGCCCCCTTCCCGCAGGGTCGCCACCGCATGGCACACGCTTGGCTTGGACACTTCCATGTGCCGGGCGACATCCACAGAGCGCACCATGCCCGTCTTCTTATGGAGAACAAGTATGGCTTCCAAGTAATCTTCGCCCGACGCATGAAGTTTCATTTGAATGTCCTCCGTTATTTCAAATGGATTGCGGCAACATCCACATGATTGGGGATACTGTTAAATGTATAAGATTCAATCACTTCGTTGTTAAATACAGCATATTCATTTCTGTAGTTGAGCGGAATCACCACACTGCTCTCATTGGCGGAGTCCAGCGCCGCAGTATAGATCTCCTGAACGACTGCAGGATCATCTGTATTGTAAAGCCCGCCAATCAATTCCTTGGCTTCCTCGTCGCTCATAGTAGCCAAGGCCTTGGCGACCTGCGGATCGGTGGAATAGATGCCGCTGGGATCAGTATAGTCGGTAGACGGATACATATTTGCAACGAAGGTGTATGGGTCGTAAGGGAACCAGTAGCTCATATACGCGGTCATTTCGTAGTTGTCCTCCATGAACACCTGCTGCATGAAGGCCATCAGGTCAATGGGATTGGTCTTAATCTCAATTCCCAGTTCGGCCATAGAACTCTGGAAAAAGAGTACCATGTTGTCATAAACGCCCGTAGAGGGGTAGGTGATTGTAAAGGAAAGCGCCGTTCCGTCCTTTTCCCGGATGCCATCTCCATTGGAATCGACCCAGCCGGAGCCTTCCAGCAAGGCAATCGCCCCATCCATGTCATAGTCGGGTGTGGTCACCGTGGCAGTACAGTAGGGCATATCCGCAGGCATCACTGAGTCCGCCTTTGTACGCAGGCCAAAGTAAATATTCTGTGCGATAGATTCCTTATCAATCGCCATCTGAATTGCCGTGCGGACATTCAGATCATCCAGCGGCGCCACCTCGTCGTTCAGCGCAATAAATTCCGTCACAAAGTTGAAGTCAGAGATCACGCCGGTGATCCCTTCCACCTGGGACAGTTCCAGATAAGAATTGGCGTCCAACGTATCAGACCCCATGATAAAGTCAACCTCACCGGCCCGCATGGCTGCAACCTTAGACTCCGGGATCACCTTCACAGTAAAGCGCTCCACATCCGGCTCTTCACCCCAATAGTATGGATTCTTTACAAAGGTGTACTCCGTTGCGGTTTCATTTACGCTCTCAAACATATAAGGGCCCGTGCCGGGTGTGTGTGTCATCAGGTATTCGGTATTCAGAGATCCGTCCTCATTGAAAGCGGCCGCAGAAAGGATGCCGCGGGGCATCACCATGGAAAGGTCATTCAAGACATTATAATAGGGACGGCTCAGGTGGAATGAGACGGTGTACTCGTCATCCACCGTAATTTCAGTGGTCAGCATGTCAAACTGCCCATAATTCGCACTGGTGCCAATAACCGACTTCATATTGTCAAAATAGAGTTTGACCGCCTCTGCATTGAATGGGGTGCCGTCATTGAACTGCACATTCTCTCTCAGATGAAAGGTGTAGGTGAGGCCGTCGTCCGAGGACACCCAGTCCGTTGCCAAGCAGGGCAGGTATTCGCCGTCCCGGTATTCGACCAAACCCTCATAGAAATTATTCATGTAGTAGGTTGCCTCATAGGACTGCACGCCGGGGGCAAATCCCATAGAAAAATTAGCGCTTTGCGCAATGGTAATGGACCGCTCCTCCGCGCCGGCAGACGGCGTTGAGGAAGAAGCGGGACTTGAATCGTTTGCGGTGTTTCCACAGCCGGCAAGAAGCATAACACTCATAACGCCGGTCAGCAGAAGAGAAAAGAACTTTTTCATACAGTTATTCTCCTTTTTATTTATTGCAGGGCCATCCGCTTGGAGCGGACTGCCTTAACAAGTTCTTGTGAATAGGGCTCCTGAAAATCAGAAAAACTCCTGGGGTTCTCAAGGGTTTCGATGATTTTGCCCCTGCGCATGACATGGATCGTACCAGCCATATACATGGCGGTGTCCAAGTCATGGGTAATCACCAGAAAACTGATCTGAAGTTTCGTTTGAAGTTCCTTTAGAAAATCCAGCACCTGTTTTTTCAGTGTGACATCCAATCCGCTGAAGGACTCGTCAAAGATAATGTGTTGGGGCTGGGCGGCAAGAGCACGGGCAATGCACAGCCGCTTTTGCTGCCCGCCGGAGAGTTCGTCCGGCCGGCGGCGAAGCATGTCCCGTTCCAGCCGGGCCATATCCAGCAGTTCAAGGCACCGCCGCTTTCGCTCCTCTATTCCCATATGGAACAGCAGCCGCAGGGGCTCCTCCAGGATGCCCGCCACGCTCTGGTGAGGATCTAAAGACCCCAAAGCGTTCTGCATCACCAGCTGGACCTTGCCTCTTACCGTGCGGAGATCCTTTCTGCCGCAGGCGGTCACCTCCAAACTGTCCAGAAACACCCGCCCACTGTCCGGCCGTTCTACATAGGACAGCACTCTGGCAAAGGTGCTCTTGCCGCTCCCGCTTTCCCCCACGATGGCGGTCACACAACCATCCTTGAGTTCCATTGATACATCCGAAACCGCATCAAACATGGTATGTCCGCCGCCCGACACCTGGTATTGTTTTGTGACGTGTTCCGCTTTTAGCATAGTTCCTCCTGAAAGAGTACGCTTGCCTGCACAAGCCGCCTGGTATATTCGTGCTGTGGGTCAGAAAATACCTCCCGCATTTTTCCCTCCTCGACGATCTCGCCGTCTTTCATAACGGCTACGCGGTCACACAGCCTCGCTGCCACACCAAAGTCATGGGTCACCACAATCATGGAAACGCCGGCCCGCCTCAGTTTCTCCAATTCATTCAGAATGAGGTATTCGCTGGCCGCGTCAACAGCGGTAGTAATTTCGTCTGCGATAATCAGTTCCGGGCGCTGCAAGATCGTCAGCGCAATCATCACGCGTTGTAGCGTGCCGCCGGACAGCTCATGGGGATAGCTATTGATGATTTTTTCCGCATCGGACAAATTGACATCCGCAAGTGCGGCAGCCAGCCGCCCCCGGAACTGTGTCCGTTCCCTGTGCCCTTTCAGCGAAAAGCCCAGTTCCATCTGTTTTCCCAGCTTGAGCATAGGCGCAAAGGCGGTCATGGGGTTTTGCGGGATCATACTGACCTGTTTGCCCCGGTAGCCGTCCAACTCATTCAGCTTCATCGCAAGCATTTCTTTCCCGTTCCATTGCACGCTTCCGCGCAGATCAAAAAGCCGTGGATTCAACAGCCGCATAATGCACTTGCTGGTCATGCTCTTCCCGCTGCCGCTCTCCCCGATCAGGCCAAGGGCATCTCCGTTTTTTACGGAGAAGCTGACGGAGCGCACAAGGGTTTCCTTTGTCTGCTTTGTACGGATGGACAAATTGGTAACTGTCAGCATGGCTATCCCTCCCTTGGTGCACAGATGTCCCGCAGGGCCTCCCCGAACAGGTTGAACCCTGCCGCGGCAAACAAAATGCAAAGTCCCGGATACACCAGAAACTGCGGATGACTGAACATCAGCTTGTTGGCGTTTACAAACATGGCGCCCCACTCCGCCGTACCTGTTTCCAGCCCCAAACCGAGAAAGGCATAACTGGAGATCATAATGATGATCGAGGACAGCCCTGTGCTATATAAAACCAGGAGGTGCGGCAGAATATTGGGGATGATATGCCGGAACACAATGCGCAGTTCTGAACAGCCGGACATCCGGCAGGTGATCACATAGGGCTGATTCCGTTCCCGAAGCACATGGGTGCGGACCACCCTTGCGTTCCAGACCCACATGGCGATTACAATAGACAGGACGATGCTGGCCGCTTTTGACTCAAAGAGTCCCACCAGCGTGATGGCAACGAGGAATGGAGGAAAGGCCATAAAAATATTAGAGACCACTTCAAATACGCGGTCCAGCGCCCCGCCGACATAGGCGCACAGGGTAGCCACCACGGTGCTGATAACCGCCAGCAACAGCAGTGTGGGCAGCGCGATACTCAGAGAAGCTCTTGCCCCGTAAATCAAACGGGAGAGGATGCAGCGTCCAAGCTCGTCCGTTCCGAGGGGGTACTGTGCGTCCGGCGGGGCGAAACTGTGAGCCACATTTAACTGCATCGGGTCATTTGGGGCAAAAACCGGGGCAAGCAGCATCACAAGAAACACGAGAAGCATCATGGCAAGGCCGAGGACTGCCTGCGGGCGGTGCATGATTTTGCGGATCATAGGCCGCCCCCCTTCTGGTTCTGCGGGTTTAGAAATGCGTTCACACAGTCCGCGATAAAATTGACCAGGACGAAAATGACGGCGGTGAGCAGTACACACGCATTGATGGTAATGGTGTCTCTGGCTCCCAATGCAGTGACCAGCATGGACCCCAGCCCTGGGATGGAGAACACACTTTCCACCATGGCGCTACCCGCAATCATAAAACCGAAACTCTGCGCCAGCATGGTGATCAGCGGCGGTAGGGCAAACCGGCTCACCAGATTGGCGATTTTCCACTCCGATACGCCTCGGGCCCTGGCATACAGGACAAAATCACTGTTGTATCCATCCAGGAGTGAAGACCGAAACACACGGATGTTGCCGGCGGCCATAGGAATAGCCAGCGCCAGGGCCGGAAGAACGAAATCCTTTAGGCTGTCCGCTCCCATAATGCTGAAAATAGGGATATAAACCGCGAAGGCGAGCAGGAGCATGAAGCCGATCCAATAATTCGGCAAAGACATACAAATGATGCCGAACAGGTAGATGCTCCGGTCCGCCAAGCCGCCTTTTCTGCTGGCGGACAGTACCCCCAGTGGAATACTGAGCAGAGTGGCAAAGAAGAGCGCCATAGCAGCCATAACCAGGGTGGGCCGGATGGACGCCGACAGTTCTTCCACAATCGGCCGCCCAGTGTTATAGGAATTCCCGAAATCCCCATGCAGGGCACTCCATAACCAGGAGCCGTATTGCTGAAGGATCGGCTGATCGAGGCCGAGTTCTTCCCGCACCAGTTCAACCTGCTGTGGGGTAGGGCGGTTGTAACGGCGCACTGCCAGCGCCTCAGCCGCATCTACCGGGGACAGGTTGGTGTAAAAGAAGGTCAGGATCGTGACGCCGAACAGGACAATCACCAGCAGACCGAACCGGGCCAATAGTTTCTTGCTCATACCTCCGCTTCAACCTCGCTGCTTTTCCGCTCCGCAATACGCCACGATTCTGCGGATCTCCGGGAGCAGACAAAATCCGCATAGATACCGTCCTGCTTCATCAGTTCCGCATGGCGGCCCCGCTGCACAATCCGCCCCTGATCCAGTACAAGGATCTGATCCGCCTCCTGGACAGTTTTCATCCGGTGCGCAATCATAACCAGTGTTTTCCCAGCAGTCAGGGCCTTGACAGCCTCCTGCAGCTCCACCTCGTTCTCCGGGTCAACATTGGCCGTGGCCTCGTCCAAAATGATGATCGGCGCATCCTTGAGCATGGCCCGGGCGATGGAGAGCCGCTGGCGTTCTCCGCCGGAGATCGTGGTGCCGCTCTCACCGATGATGGTATCGTAGCCGTCCGGCAGGGCCGTGATGAAGTCATGGCACCGAGCCGCCTTTGCCGCGGCCACCACCTCCTCATGGGTGGCATCCGGCTTGCCGAACTTGATGTTGTTCTCAATGCTGTCGTTGAACAGGTACACGCGCTGAAAGACCATACTGAAATTGCGCATCAAACTATCCAGCGCATAGTCCTTCACATTGATGCCGCCCAGCTTGACCGTGCCGCTGTCCACATCCCAAAACCTTGCCATAAGACTGGTGAGGGTGGTCTTGCCGGAGCCGGAGGGTCCCACAATGGCAGTTGTTGTCCCTTCCGGGATAGTAAAGCTGACATCGCGGATGATTTTCCGCTCCCCATAGGAAAAGTCCACATGCTCGAAGGAAATATCGCAGTGTTTCGGTGTCTGTACGGAGCCGCCTTCGTCCATCCGGGGTGCGCAGTCAATCTCCTCCACCCGGTCGATGGAAGCGTCGATCATAGGCAGCATGAAGAACATCTCACCGGCTGACTCCAGCTCGCTGTATACCAAGAAAGCGGAAACCACCACCATCAGGCAGGCAAAAAGGGTCATACTACCTTGCAGGAAAAACCAGATTGAGAGCAGAATCGCCACCACCGCCGTGACACGCAGGACAATTTGCTCCAAAACATTGTAGGGAATACGCTTGCGCTCCAGCTTGAAATTCTGCTGTTCCGTCTCCTCAATCGTGCGGTTCAGCGTCTGATTAGCCGCCTTATCTCCATGGAAGGCGCGTACCACGCTCATGCCCTGTATGTATTCCAGCACAGCGTCCACAAGTCTTGTCTGGGCTGCCAGCCGTCCCGGAGACAATTCTCTGGATTTCTTCAGTAAAAGCGAATTGACCCAGAGGAACAGGAGCATACCAAGCAGGAAGATCAGCCCAATGCGCCAGTCAAAGCACAGGACCGCCAAAGAGAAGATGGTGGTCCGGATCATGCCCACCACCGTCCGGGCAATTACCGCAAAGGACATGCTCTCCAAGTCCTCCATGGTGGAGGTGGCCACTGCGGTGAGGCTGCCCAGGCTCTGGGCGTTGAAGTAGCCCATAGGCATGTACTTCATTCGTTCTCCGATATGGATGCGCTTCTCCGCACACATACAGTAATCGGCGTGCCCCTCGCTGTTGTGGGCCAGATACCAGCACAGGGCGGCCCCAGCCACGCTGACCGTCATGATCCCAAAAGCCATCCACGGGGTGGTTCCGGTCATATTTTGCTCTACCAGAGCACGGAGAACAATCAGCAGCGCCGCAAACTGCAGAGCCTCAAAAATGCTCCGCAGCAGTTCAAAGGCCATTCCCTTATACCAAGTGCCTTTCTGCTCCCCGGCAAAACGGAAAAACCGTTTATATGCGTCAAACATGCTTGCCACCTCCTTCTCCCGTATCCGCATCCTTCGCCTGCGTGTGGGCCACCCACATCTGAGCGTAGAGGGGACACCGTTTCAACAACTCCTCATGTGTTCCCGCATCCAGGATTTTTCCCTGATCCACCACAGCGATTTGGTCTGCATCGGTTATGGTACTCAAGCGGTGGGCGATAACGATAAGTGTCTTTCCTCGGGTCAGCCTGCCGATGGCGTCCTGAAGCACCGCCTCGTTCTCGGGGTCTGTGTAGGAAGTCGCCTCGTCCAAAATCACAATCGGGGCATTCTTCATCATGGCCCGCGCAATAGCGACCCGCTGGCGCTCCCCGCCGGAGAGGTGTCCGCCTGCGCCGCCTACCACAGTGTCATACCCGTGATCCAGCCCCATGATGAATTCATGACAGCCGGAGGCCTTCGCCACAGCCTCCACTTCATCGTCGGTAGCCTCCGGCCGTCCCATGCGGATGTTTTCCCGGACAGAGACATTGAACAGGAAGTTATCTTGGGAGACATATCCGATGAGGTCCATTACTTGCTCTGGCGGCAGGTTTTTTACATCCTCTCCGCCGATAGTGATGCTCCCGCTGCCAGCGTCCCAATAGGAGGCGATGAGCTTGGCGATGGTGGATTTACCGGAACCAGACGGTCCTACCAGCGCAGTGGTCGTGCCTTGCCGGATGTTCAGTGTGACGCCGTTCAAAACCTGCTTATCTTTGTAAGCGAATCTCACATCCCGCAGGCCAATGTCCAGCCCATGCAGTTCTTTTCTCTGCACAGGCCGCTCCAGATCCGGCTCGGACAGCACAGCGCCGATTTCCCCGGTGATGGTCGCAATTTTGGAGAAATCATCAGTCAAAAAGATCGCCGCTACCAATGGCCCCACGATACCGAGGGACAGGATTGCAATCGTGATAAAATCCGGGGCGGTCAGGCTTCCATTCCGATAAAAGACGCATCCAATGGGCAGAACGCCGATCAGCACAGCGGGCCAAATAGTCATCATCAGGGCGGAGTAGCCCTGCGTGGACTTCATCCAGTCCAATATAAGATCCGCATTTTGTCGAACCGCATCGGTAAACTTCCCATAGGATGCTGCACTCTGGTTGAACGCTTTAATGACCTCAATACCGTTGATATACTCCACCGTGGTGGCACTCATGTGCTTTCCGGCTTGAACGACCGCACCATATTTTTTCGGATACTCTTTCATCTGGGCCATATAACAGAGCATCCCAATAGGGATGGTGATAAGCGATACTAACGCCATACGCCAGTCCAGGGCGAAGAGGCAAACCACAATAGCGAGAGGGACCAACAGATTAGAGGTCATTTCCGGAATGATATGTGCCAGTGGGACTTCCATCTGCTCCACGCGCTCCACCATGGTCGTTTTCAACCGACCCGATGGTGTATCAGTCAGATAGCCCATGGAAACATGAGTCAACTTATCCGCCACAGCCCTCCGCAACTCCGACAGCACATGGAAAGTGGCCTCGTGAGAGCATCGAGTAGAAATGCCGTGGAGGACGGACTTGAGCAGATAGGCGATCAGGGCTACCATTCCCCAAGTCAGATAAATCGAAAAGTTTTTTTCAGCAGAAATGAGTAGGTTGACCATCTTTGCCACGGCAAAGTATGGCACCATCCCGCTGGCCACGCTGAGAACAGCAAGGACAGTCGAGGCAATAAAACCTGCCCGGTGCGGTCTGATAAACGCCATCAAGCTAAATGGATTCTTTTGTTTCTGCATGGTATCCCTCCTGAAGTTAGCGAACTCTAACCAAATGCCAAAGAAAAAAGCCGATGACTCGCAGGATTATCCTGCACATCATCGGCTCTGCGTCTTGGCGTCTGGCTCTGACAATATGATGTTTTGTCCCTGCACATCAACAATGTGTTCCGTTCCGCATTTAGGACAGAACAGCGGAAAACGCTTTAGGATTGTGTCTGGATTCACCTTGGTACGAGTTTTGTTGCCGCAGGTAGGGCAATGAATCCAGCCACTCCGGTCGATCCACCCGCTCAATGGTTTTCACCTCCATCCCCGAAGAAGATGGATTTCCAGCCAGCGATATAGAAACGTCGCATCCTTTGGATATGCTCGACCGCCTGATCCTTTGGCATATCATGGATGACCACCTCGAACATCCCAGTATAAAAGGCGCTGGACAGTAGATGGCTCAACTCTGGTGTAAGGCGGCCGCTGGAGATTGCGTCGTTCCCAGATGCCTGAATATAGCGCATGGTACATTGATTGTCTATTTCCACGACTCGGTGGAGGAATTCCTGATATGTACTGTTCTCTCCACTGGTCAAAAGCAGCTTGAACTCGTCAAAATGGTCGTAGATATAGTCTACTGAGGCCCAAAAGCCATGATCAGAGAAAGAATACATTTGGCTGGTCTGTTCAGCTCCGGGCAACTGGTTAAACTGCTCCAACGCCGAATGTATCAGGCCACAAAAAGCATCCATGGCAGGCTGTACGAGGGAGCGGTACAGGCTCTCTTTGTCCGGATATCGAATATAGATTGCCCCTTTGCTGGAGCCAGCTTTTTCTGCTATCACTCTAAGAGAGGCATTCTCATATCCATTTGTGAGAAATTCTTCTTTTGCGCATTCCATGAGTTTTTCTGTCACACCTGCTGTTCTTTTCGCCAAGTGACCACCTCATCAATTAAAACCTTCGGTTTCAAACCAGCGGTTTTAATATAGCACAAAAGAAGCGAACAGTCAATAGTCTCCGCTAACTATCTTATATCCACTCCGAAAGACGGTTTTGATATATATAGGATGTCTGGGATCCTCCTCCAGTTTCTTTCTCAGCCGCCAGATGGTATTCTCCACAGAGTTTGTCCCGTGCAGATATTCCTCGCCCCAAGCGGCCTCATAGAGCTGCGCTTTGGAGAACACATGCCCTGGTGAACTGGCCATGCAGTAGAGCATGGCATACTCCCCATGATTGAGTTCCACTTCCCTGCCTGCCATCAGCACCCGGCGGTGCTCGTGATGGATCTCCAGTTCCCCAATGCGCAGCACGGAGGTAACAGGGGCAGCAACATCGACCACCTCTGCCCTTTTACCCTTCAGCGAGTCCATGACGGCCTGGAACACGCTGCCGTCAGGATCCTGCGCATAGATGACAATGATCTCTGCCAATCTCTCCCCCCTCCGCAAGACGGAGGAGGCCGAGCGAATGGCCTCCTCCCTGCTATGCTCAAGATTTTAACTTTGCCGCGGCTTTCAAGCACCGGAAACTCTCGTCGCTGATGACGTGCTCGATTCGGCAGGCGTCCCGCTCAGCTGTGTCCGGGTCTACGCCCGCCTCAATGAGCCGGTCGGTAAAGAAGCGGTGCTTCTCATAGGTCTGCTCTGCCACTTCCCGGCCCACATCGGTGAGATGCAGGGAATAGTCCTCGTCCATCGTGAGAAAGCCTCCGTCCCGCAGGGTCGCCACCGCATTGCAAACACTGGGCTTTGTGACCTCCAGGTGCCGGGCCACATCCACGGAGCGCACCGTCCCTTTCTGCTTCTGGAGAATCAAAACCGCCTCCAGGTAGTCCTCGCCGGACGCATGGATCTTCCGCTTTTCGGGCATACGATCTCCTCCGTCAGATACGCTGACTGAATCGTGCCGCCGTGTCACGCCTTCACGACGACCAGGTACATCTTGAACCGGGTCAGCGCCTTGACTGCGTGGGGGATCCCCGCGGGCATGATGATAGCCTCCCCACCGTTTAGGGTGTGCGGCGTACCGTCGATAGTGATCTCAGCAGCTCCCTCCAGGATCGTCGCCATGGCGTCGCCCGGCGCCGCGTGGGTGCTGATGGCCTCTCCGGCGTCAAATGCAAACAGAGTCATTCCCACGCCGGGCTTCTGGGCCAGGGTCAGGCTGACGACCTTGCCGTCCTCATATTGGACCTGCTCCTTCAACGCAAAGGGTTGGGCATGAGGTAAATTTTTAATCAGTTCTTCCATGTCTGTCTCCTCCTGGTTTCCGTTTTACTGTACAGTGATCTGCAGAAGCTTGAACGGGCCCGCCCCGCCGATGGCATGGGTAACGCCGGCAGGGACGGCCATACATGCCCCGGCGCGCAAAACCGTCTCTTTGTCCTCCTGATAAACCGGCATGCTGCCCTCCAGCACATAGTAGAGGGTATCGCCGAAGTATCGCTCCTCGCTGACGCTCTCCCCATCGCCAAAGGCCAACAGCGTCATTTGACAGCGTTCGCTCCGGGAAAGTGCCATGCTCACCACCCGGCCCGGTCGGATCTCGATCAGCTTTGCCAGCTCCTCCGGGTGATCCACAGGCAGATTTCGGAGAAATTCCATGGGGTTCTCCTCCTTTGCAAATTCTCTCTTTCAGTATACCCCGGTTTTGTCGCCGGAGCAACAAAAACGGGCTATTGTGTGATCTGATGAATGATTGTGCGCCGCAGTTCCAGCAGCTCCGGAGATGAGGCGTCCCGCCCCTCCGGGCCGGGGAGGGAATACCACTGCGCCACGGTGGTTGGTCTGGCGGTCAGCACGGCAATGCGGGTGGCCACGGTCAGCGCCTCGTCGATTTCATGGGTAACGAAGAGTACTCCGGGTTTCTCCCGCCGCCAGATGGCCAGCAGCATCGCCACCATTTCCATGCGGATCCCATAATCCAGCCCCTGAAACGGCTCGTCCATCAGGAAGAGCTCCCCGCCGAAGTGAAAGGCCCGGGCCAGCGCGCAGCGGCGGGCCATTCCCCCGGAGAGCTGGCCGGGATAATACCGCGCAAAGCCATCCAGTCCCACTGCGGAAATGAGGGCGCGGACCTCCTCCCGGGGCGCGTCCTCACGCACCAGGCGGATGTTCTCCTCCACCGTGCGCCAGGGGAGCAGCCGGGCGCTCTGGAACATATAGCTCAGCCTGCCCTCCGCGCCCTCCACCGTGCCCTTGTCAGGAGCGGTCAGCCCGGAGATGATATTCAGCAGGGTGGTCTTGCCGCAGCCGGAAGGGCCGATGAGTGCCACGATCTCCCCCTGAGACAACGTAAGAGACAGGTCGGCAAGGACCGGCAGGCCGTCAAAGGCCTTGCTGATCCCCGTGAGTTTCAGCATACCGGCGCCCCCTTCCGACAGCAGATCAGCCGCAGCAGCTTCTGGGTGAGAAAGCACCCCACCACCAGCAGGAACGACCAGGCGATGATGGCGTCCGGCTGGACATTGAGCCGGGCGGAGGTGATGGCGCCGCCGATGCCGCTGTTTGTGGTGAGCACCTCTCCCATCACCGCCAGCTTCCACCCGCCGCCGATGACGATCTCCATGGCGGAGTTGAAGTAGGGGCGGATGGAGGGGAGCGTCACATGGCGCAGGGTCTTCCACCTGGAAAAGCGGTACAGGCGCGCCATCTCCAGCAGCTGCCGGTCCACGCCCCGCACCCCGTGGCTCAGGTTGATGACCACCGTGGGAACCGTGGCTGTTGCCACGATGAAGATGCAGGGCCGTCCGTTGAAGCCGAACCAGACCAGAGCCAGCACCACCCAGCAGACCGGGGGCACCGACTGGAGCACATGGATCAGCGGCGTCCCCACATCCTCCAGCTTGGGGTACAGACCGAACAGCAGCCCCAGCACCGCCCCGGCGGCGATCCCGATCCCCAGGCCGGTCACCAGCCGCAGGAGCGTAGTCCCCACCGTCGGCCAGAAATCCGGCTCCCGGATCAGCTCCGCC
>ENA-OPBW01001276-OPBW01001276.1-human-gut-metagenome-genome-assembly--contig:-NODE-1276-length-13717-cov-10.299736_pt1 | contig 13717 bp, 14 predicted proteins | sample MGYA00241070_ERZ501456 | MGnify/ENA primary metagenome ERZ501456 (study PRJEB25962, sample SAMEA2042624) | human gut metagenome | biome: human gut; feature: human-associated habitat; material: faeces...
CGACATTCTCCCATCGTTCTTATCAGATCATTTTTTATTTCCACAACTGCCTGACAATCTGCCATAAAACAGCCGTTTTCAAAATGGTGATATAAACTTCGATAATCCAGATTAATTGTTCCACAAGTTGCCATACAGTCATCTGCCACACTCATTTTTGCATGACAGAAACCAGGAGTCCACTCATAAACACGAACACCATGTTTAACTAATCCATGATAAAAAGAACGAGTTATATTATAAATGAATTTTTTATCAGGGATACCAGGTGTGATAATTCTTACGTCTACCCCTCGCTTAGCAGCCAGACATAACGCATGCGTCATTTCATCTGTTATGATTAGATATGGAGTCATAAACCAACAATATTTTTCAGCTTTATTTATCATACTGATATAAACTTCTTCTCCTACTTGCTCATTATCCATAGGGCTGTCTGCATAAGGTTGAACAAACCCAGTTTGCTGTGCCGCATAATCATAGTGGAAAAGGTATTTACTAAAATCAGAATCATTAGCATCCTTATCACTTACTGCATTCCACATTTCCAAAAATGTCACCGTAAGCGACTGAACAGCATCTCCTTCTAAACGAATACCTGTATCTTTCCACTGTCCATACGGGTGTGTGTAATTAAAATATTCGTTTGCTAGATTATATCCACCTGTAAATCCGACTTTTCCATCAATAACTGTTATTTTTCTATGATCACGATTGTTCAAAAACAGATTTAAACCTGGCATAAACGGATTGAATACACGGCAATGAATTCCTATTGCCTCCATCTTTTTCACAAAATCTGTGTTAATAAAGCCTATAGAACCCATATCATCGTAGAATACTCTAACTTCCACACCTGCTTTTACTCGCTCTTCCAGAACATCTTGAATCTTATGCCATGCTTCAGCGTCTTCTATCGCATGATATTCCATAAAGATAAACTTCTGTGCTTTCTCCAAATCCTTAAGCTGTGCCTCTAATCCTTTCACTGCTTCATCAAAATACACAATATCCGTATTCTGATAGATTGGATACTGCGAATTTCTTTGTATGTAACTTGCTATATTTCCTGCTTTCGGAATTGTTTCTTTTATTCTGCTCAAACACTCCTGACTGTCCGGAAGCATTGGTAACAATTTGCTATCAATTTCTGCATATCGCTCACGCATTTTATGTGTGCCACCATTCAAACCAATCAACAAATACAGGCCTACACCCATAATTGGGAAAATTAGAATTAAGATGACCCAAGGCATTTTCATAGAGGATGTCTTATTTGATGCGTACAATCCCAAAACCAAGATCCCACTCAAAATCCTTGTAAATAAATTTATGATTTCTGCATATTCATTCAAGCGTGTTACGATAGTAATAATAAAAATCACTTCCAGAAGAATGCAGATTATGGAAAAACACAGCCGTTTTACCCCATTTTTTGTTTTTGCTTTGCCCTCTAAAGTATCTTGTTTCATATATATTCCACCTTCCTACTTGCTCAGTTTTCTCCCTAAATTTCGTGGAACATACCAATTTTGTCTTTTATTCTCTGCATTTCATTATCTGCTTCAATGATAGCTCTTGCAGAATGAAGTAATTCTTCACTTATCTCATCATAGCCAGGCATTTCTTCAATTCCTTTTTTATAGCGAAGTTGATGTTCCAATGTTGCCCAGAAATCCATACCATTGGTTCGAATCTGTAATTCTACACGCATAGGTGTTTTACCCTTAGCAAAAAATACTGGTATTTCAACAATCATATGATAGCTTCGATAACCATTCGATTTTGGATTTTTTATATAATCTTTTATTTCAATAACTTTAATATCATCCTGTTGGGTAATCAAATCTGATATCATATAAATATCGTCAATAAACGCACAAACTATTCGAACGCCTGCTACATCATTGAGATATGTCTGTATTCTCGTCTGAGTTGCTTTGTACATTGGACAGCTCCGGTTTGCGGGTATGCAGCCGCCGTTCGATTGATTCGTGTAGAAGCTGAGATACAAGAGCCATTAACGGAATAAAGAAGATCATGCCAAGGACACCGAACAGTTTACCGCCCAGCAAAACCGCCAACAACGTCCAGAATGGGGATAGCCCTACACTGTTTCCCACGACGTGAGGATAGATGAACTGATTTTCAACAAACTGAGTTGCCTGATAGACGATAAAGCATAGGAGCGCCTTGTTCGGAGCCGCCAATAAAGTAAATAAAATGCCGAAAGCGCAGGAGAGAAATGCTCCAATATAAGGAACGAATGCAAAGGCGGCAGTTAAAACGGCTGTTAGCCCCGCATATGGAATCCCTGCAACAGAAAGCGAAAGAAAGATCAATGTTCCAAGAATCATAACCTCGACACACTGACCAGAAAGAAACTTCGCATAGGTGTCATGTGCAAGTTTCGAAATATGGCAAATTCTATCTGCAACGGATTCCTTACAGTAGGCATACAGTGCCCGTTTGCTTTGACTGCTCAATTCACGCCATCCAATTAGCACATAGAATGTGATCACAAGTGAAATTGCAACATCAGCAATCGCAGATACCGTAGAGCCAGCAACATTGGCAACTGAGGAAATCACTGTGTTCATTTCGCTCGAAATGCTTTGCAGAATAGATTTCCAATCGAGCGCAGCAAAATGTGCCGACAGTTTCTCTGTGTCAATGCCGTATCTTTGCAATAAGCCGACCCAGTCAGGCCATTTTTCTTGAACAAGAGCAGCAATGCTTTTTACAGATGCAGTGAGCTGTGGAATCGCAATTACACACAGAAGAGCAATAATCGCAATAACACATATCAGCGTCAGTAACAGGCTTATCATGTCTATTTGCCGATCTGTAGCTTTAGTCAGCTTTCGTCGAAGCCTCTTTGCCAGTCCGCGCACGGGTACACTCAGAACAAAGGCCAGCAAAAGGCCTGATAAAATCGGAGCGAGCAAGCCAATACACGATTTTAGAAAGTTGGCAACATAGTTTAGATTGTTGAATGCCGCAAATAAGATCACCCCAAACGTGATTAGTAGAAGCGGTTTTTTGTAGGATTTATCCATGATTACATCCTCGTAAGAAATCGGTTTGTTTTATTATTGGGGAGTATCTTATAGGCAATCCACCAACCAAAGAAACAGACTGGCAATGCAGCGAGAACATCCATGATAGAATGCTGTTTCATAAAAACGGTGGAGAGACTGATACACACGGCGATTGATGTAGCAGCGATTTTCCATCCGACGCTTTGGATCGCCTTGCAATCCCATAACCCAAACATCGCGGCAACAGAGCCTATTACATGAAGTGAGGGGCAAACATTTGTATTGGTATCGAAACTATAGAATAATTCAATAAAGCGTGTAAGTAGATTATTGCGTACAAATGCTTCTGGCCGCAAATTTTGGCAGGTTGGAAAGAACAGGTAAATCAAAACCGTGATCGTATAGGTGACTATCACAAAATACATCATACGCCGAAATGCAGGTACATCGACGAAAAAAGTATAAACCAACGTACCGATTAGAAAGACAAACCAAAATAGATACGGAATCAACGCCCATTCACAAAATGGTATTATATCATCGAGTCCACAATAGACGGGATAGTAATTTCGTTGCGGTTGCAACCGCTCAAGAAACAAAAACAGCAAGCCGAAAATTGGCCAGTAAAGCAATAGCCTGACGTGAGAAAATTCAGGTGTATTAAGTTTATGGATGCGGAACTCACGGTAATTAACTTCCGGCTTTATATGATTACTTTGCATGACTGTATATCCATTCATAGATTTTATCGGCTGCCGTACATTCCGTCTGCGACCGCATTGCCGCGCGCATTTTAGAAAGAAGCACTGGGGCATTTAGCGTTTTTATTGTGGTGTCTGCGATTGCTTTTGGCGTATTGGCTGTGACGGCCATTCCATTACGCAGAAAAAAATTCAGATTATGTGTCTCGCAGCCAGCCACTGCATCGATAAGCACCATTGGTAACTCTGCCGCCATTGCCTCAGATGTACTTAGACCTCCGGGCTTTGTCAGGAATAGGTCTGAGGCTTGCATGAGCTGCGGCACATTATTGACGGTTCCCAGAACATGAACTTGAGAATACTTTTTTGTTCTTTTTTGGAGTTTTTTGCGTAAATCATCATTTGTGCCGCATACAACACTAAGTTCTTGTTCTGTTGTGAGGTAAGGGCAGAGATACGATATAATCTCCTCCATTGGACCGCAGCCCATGCTACCGCACATCATTAAAATATGCTGATGAGCAGGAGAGATTCCGGCGTTGGCTTTTCCTGCTTCTTGTGACACACGCTGGTAGAATTGCTGCCGCACAGGGATTCCACTGGCGATCAGCTTTTGAGGTTGAAGTCCACATTGTTCAAACTCACCTAACAGCGAAGTGGACGGAATGAAATACCAGTCCAGCGCAGAATCCGCTGTGCAGGGAGCGCAGGTATAGTCTGTAGAAATGTGGCTCGTTACAAGCTGTAAGCATGGGTGCTGTCGGCGCATTTCTGTCAACGCCAAGGCTGGGAATACATGAGTACAGATAATATTATCGTAGCCTGCAGAGCGGATGTATTGATACATCCGCTCTGCGCCGGAGGAAAGTAGCTTATAGATCGGCGTTCCCTCACAAAAAATATCTTCGTGAGATTCCGCACGCTGATACCCAGCATCAAAAAGCCTTGGAGCATGGCGGTAAATTCGGGTATGCAAATTAGAAATAAACGTGGATGCTTTTTCTGAAATAAACTGCAAAGAATCTGTAATATTGCAGATTTCTCCGCGAGAGTGGTAGGCTTCCTGAACTGCTTGCGCACAGGAGTTATGCCCTGCGCCAGTGTTGCAGCTTAGAATTAGTGTTTGCATTTGAATCTCCTATTTTTTCCTTTGCTGCATAGCAAACAGCTTTTGCAGGCGTGGGCGATTATAGCGCTGGACAACAATAAACGGCAAATTACCCAGCACAATGTAGATAATCGTTATACATACCCCGCCAACACCGGACCATATTTTCAGCAGTCCAAGACCGGCGATAGACAACAGAATATGTGTCCACTCTGCCACGCAAGTTTCTTCTATCATGCGCGGCAAGTTCTCATAGTTTTCCTTTGTCAGTTTCTTTTCCGGCATGATTTTAACGAATATGCGGCTCATATCGGGGATCTTTGCCTGCCATTTCCGAACATGAAGCCGCTTCCATAGTTTTTGCTCTGCCGGGTGGCAGACCCAAGGAAAACGATCGGCGTGAAACCAATGCTTCGGGATCAAGCGCCCCACTACAAAGGAGAGAACCCCTAACGCCGCGATATATAGCAGACACATAAGAAAATGCTTCATAAAAACCTCAACATAGCGGTGCGAAAATACGAAGGACACCATCTACGACCCAGCGGCGCGAATAATGTTTCATATCATAGGGCTTTACCTCTTTACATTTTGCCTGTGTAGCGATGAAATCGTCCTTTATTGCTGCAATAATACTGGAACGATAAAAGAACGAATTGTTTTCAAAGTGGAGAAAGAGACTGCGGTAGTCCAGATTGACAGTTCCTATCGTCGCAACTTTGTCGTCTGATACAAAGCTCTTTGCATGAACGAAGCCGGGAGTATACTCATAAATCTTGATGCCGCCAGTCAGCAACACCTGATAAAAGCTCCGAGACATACGGAAAATCAGCTTCTTATCAGGGATGCCGGGCATAATGATCCGCACGTCTACACCACGTTGAGCAGCGGAAATCATTGCATCCATCAAGTCATCGCCAAGCATAAGATACGGTGTAAAAAACCATGCGTAATCCGTGCTTTGAGAAAGCAAGTCAATAAAGAGCTGATTACTGGTAGCTTCATGGTTAAGGGGCGAATCGTAGTAACTAAGCACATAACCATCAAATGTGTGCGGCGGCGCAGGATACCTTTTGGGATATGTGGGCATTGCAAGCTGCCCTGCTTCTTTTTCCAGCGAAAATGCGTTCCAAAAGGTCAAGAACATATGGGTAAAATTTTTTACTGGCTCACCAGTAATCCGAAAGCCTGTGTCCTTCCAGTGTCCATAGGGATGTTCCAAATTGATATACCGATCTGATAAGTTGATACCTCCGCTATAAGCAACTTCGTTGTCAATAATCAGCATTTTGCGATGATCGCGATAGTTTGCAGTTCCTTTTAAGGCAAGGAAAGGATTAAAAGGAATACATGGAATGCCTTTCTTTTTCAGTTCACGGACATTACTGAAATTGAACGAAGAAATACTGCCAAGATCATCGTATATCACACGTACATCAACGCCCTGCTCCATTTTTATTTCCAGTTCGTTCACGATTGCGTCCCACATATGCCCCGGCTCAATAATGAAGTATTCTACGTAAATCGAGTTTCTTGCATTTTTCAAATCGGCAAGCATATCAGGGAACATATTATCGCCCAACGGATAGTAACGAACCTGCTCAACTGCACACATCGGATATTGCGTTTTTTCTTCCAGCCACCGCACTGTTTGCCCCATGCGTTTTTCGCCGTCAAAGGGCGCTTCTTTTATTGGAAGAGGCTGCGGATTGCAACTCTTTTGAACTTGCTGCAAGCGCCTTTTTAGAGGGCGGGCCGTCCGTTTATTTCCAAAGAGCAGATATAGTAACGCTCCTACCAAAGGTAGTGACAGAATAACCAGCAGCCAAAGCAATTTATAAGCGGTTTCATCTCTCTTTATAATAATAAATACCACCAAGAAAAACGCTGCAACGGAAAGCAGTGACACAATAATCGGTGCGTAAGGGGTCAGCCATTTCATCAACAGCAAAAGCCAGAGCGATTGTAAAGCCACCGCTGGAATAATTGTTAGAATGCGTCGAATGATTTTTCCCATATGTTTACCCTCCTCTATGCTATTTCTCCTCCGAAGATGCTTCCCAATCGCAAACTATTTGTGCCATTTCCTGTGGGGTTTCTTTATAGCCTCGTAATACCCACGCATTCATAAGCCCAAACAATCCATATGTAATAAATTGGATAAAGTAGTGCGTTTTGGCATCGGCATTAGCGACAATGGATGCCGCTTCTTGTAAATAGAAGTTTAGAATCACATATTGGCGATCAGCTGAGTAGAGCAGATCACAAATAGGACGAATGGAAAGGCAAAATTCAAAAAACAGCCTGATGCCGTCATAACTACCAGTGGCGAAGTTGGTAGCACCGTGTTCGTCGGAAAAGCGCTTCCACAGACATGTGATTTTGAAAGACAGAACTTCATCTTTACTTTTGAAATAACGGAAATAAGTGGAGCGACCTACATCTGCCTTGGCAGTCATCTCCTCAATACTGATTTTTTCAATGGGTTTTTCTTTCATTAGTTCCAGCAACGCTGTACCCATACATTCTTTCAGATAGTCTGTTGTAGCCGTTGTCCTTCGCATAAGAAACGTCTCCTTTAATTGCGTATCATTGAAACAAGGATTGTCATTTGTTCCACTTTCGCTCGGACTATTGACAACGCCTGCTTCTGTGATATTCTAGCATCTATGATACTATCGCCTCATTTATACTATCATTTGTTATTTGCCCTGTCAAGCTAAAATGCGAGTACGACGAGCAGAAAGGAAAACTATGGGTACGATTTTTTCCCGTGTAAAACTCAGCGGAAAGCATGTGGCCGCCCTCTTGGCGCTGATGCTGCTCTCCGCTGTGACAGCCATGCTGCTGCCTACTGCCCTGGCCAGTATGATTGACATCGGAGTGGCCGGAGAAAACCGAAACACCATCCTAATCATTGCGGCGGTGATGGCAACCCTGGCCATTCTGGGCTGTCTTTTCAACATGGCAGCCACGGTGCTGTCCGCCAAGGTGTCCACTAAATTTGCCGCTGATTTGCGGCGTGAGATATTCCATCAGGTGCAAGATTTTTCCGCCGCTGAAATGGAGCGGTTTGGCACCGCTAGTCTAGTGACCCGCAGTACCTCCGATGTGACCAACATCCAAATGTTTCTCTCATTGCTGTTGCGGCTGGGGGTGACTGCACCGCTGATGGCGGTGGCTGGGCTGGTACTCTCTTCTCTGACCGGCGGCGAACTCAGTTCCGTGCTGAGCTTGGCCATTCCCGCCCTCATCATTGGCGTAGGTGTCATTCTGATTTTTGTTTCCCGCTACTCGGTGACCCTGCGGCAGCGGATTGACCGACTGAACAAGATCTTTCTGGAAACACTGGAGGGGGTACGGGTGATTCGGGCTTTCAATCGGCAAGGGAAAGAAATGGAAAGGTTTTCCCAAGCCAATGGAGAACTGGCCTCCATGACCATTCTCTCTGGGCGGGTGACCGCACTGCTGATGCCGGTGATTCAGGTGATCTTTGGTGTGACTACAGTAGCGGTCATGGGCATGGGTTCCTGGTATGTGTCCGCCGGGGAGATGGCAGTGGGTGACCTGGTGGCCAACAGCCAGTATATCAGCATGATCCTTGCCGCTATCATGATGCTGGCATTGGTCATTATGCTCTTTCCTGTGTCCTATGCCTGCGCTAAGCGCATCGCAGAAGTGCTGAATACCGAGAGTTCCATCAAGGACGGCAGATACAGTGCCGCCTTGCGCAAAGGCCGCGCCTGTGTGGCCTTTGACCATGTGACCTTTACCTATCCTGGGGCGGACGAACCAGTGCTGAAGGATGTTAGCTTCGAGTGCCGGGCCGGGGAGGTCACCGCCATTATCGGGCGCACCGGTTGCGGCAAGTCCAGCATCCTCAAGTTGATCCCGCGGCTTTACGACGCCACGGTAGGCCATGTCTATGTGGACGATATGAATGTAAAACAATATAAATTGAACGAGCTGCGGGATCTGATCGGCTATATCCCCCAGAAGAATGTACTCTTTTCCGGAGACGTGGCCTCCAACCTGCGCTTTGGAGATCAGGACAGCAGTGAGGAACAGTGGCGGCAAGCGGCCTACGTCGCCTGCGCCGACGAGTTCATCGAACAGAAGCCGGACGGCTACCACGCCGAAATCGCTCAAGGCGGCACCAATTTGTCCGGCGGCCAGCGCCAACGCATGGCTATTGCTCGGGCTGTCGTAAAAAAACCAGAAATCTACCTGTTTGATGACAGCTTCTCCGCCTTGGATGTGAAAACAGATAAAACACTCCGCATGCGCCTGCGGGAGAGCATGGGGGATTCCACCATGCTCATTGTGGCTCAGCGGGTGGGTTCTATCCTGGATGCTGACCGTATCTTGGTGATGGAGGACGGACAGATCGTGGGGAGAGGCAAGCACCGGGAACTGCTACATACATGTCCGCTCTACCGGGAGATTGCTGAATTGCAGCTGGGAGAGGAGGAAGTGAAACATGAACTGGAATGCGTTTAAACGGCTGTTCCACTATCTGGGACGGTACAACCTCCGCCTGATTCTAGTGATGATCGCCGCTGTCCTGAGTACCCTGTTTACCGTTTTGACCCCAGCGGTGACGGGCGGCATCACCTCGGAACTGTACGATGGCGTGGCAAGCGGCTCCTTCGACTGGGAAACGATCGTCTGGCTGCTCGTGACGCTGATAGCCCTTTATCTTGTGGCCCAGCTTTTCGCCATTCTCCAAAGCTTCAGCATGACTAAGCTGACCGCCTGCGTTATGGAGACTCTGCGGGGTGATATTGACCGGAAGATGCACCACCTGAAGCTGGACTATTACGACTCTCATACCCAGGGTGAAATCCTCAGCACCATCACCAACGATGTGGACACGGTGAACAACGCCCTGAGCCAGAACCTGACCCAAATCGTCACCCAGGTGGTCACCGCTGTGGGTATCCTGGTGATGATGTTCACAACCAGTCCTATACTGACGGCCATCGCAGTGGCTATGGTGCCAGTGTCTCTGCTGGCCTCTCTAGGCGTTATGAAAACGGGAGCCATACACTACGCCCGGCAGCAGGAACTCCTGGGACAGCTCAACGGCTACATCGAGGAGGTGTACCAAGGGCAGGAGCTGGTGTCGGTGTTCAACTACACGGATCGAGCAAAAGAGGAGTTTGATCGAATCAATGGGGAACTCCAGCGTACCGCTCAGAGTGCCGAGATTGCATCTGGTAAGGTCACTCCAATCACCGACCTGGTAAATAACCTTGGCTACGCTGTCAGCGCCCTGCTGGGATGTCTGTCCGTATTGCGTGGTGAGATGCGGATCGGCGACGTGCAAGCCATGCTCCAGTATACCAAGCAGTTCTCCCAGCCCTTCACCAGCATTGCGGGGATGGCGGGCAGTTTCAGCGCAGCGTCCGCTGCCGCAGGGCGCATTTTCGCTCTGCTGGATGCCTCGGAAGAGACACCAGACCCTGTTCCCGGACTGATGCCTCAGGTCAGCACGGGCGCGGTGGAATTTCGCCATGTGTCCTTCGGTTACTCCCCGGAGCACCAGCTGATGCATGATGTGAACATCACGGTGAAGTCCGGTCAGAAAGTGGCCATCGTGGGCCCCACCGGGGCTGGCAAAACCACCCTCATCAATCTGCTCATGCGGTTCTACGATGTGGACGGCGGTAGTATTTTAGTGGACGGGGTAGACACCAAGGAAATGACCCGTCACGAGCTACGGGATCGCTTTGGCATGGTGCTCCAGGATGCCTGGCTCTTTGAAGGCAGCATCCGGGACAACATAGCTTACGCGCAGGACAATCTGCCGGAGGAAAAAATCATCGCCGCCGCACGATCCGCCAGCGTGGACAGCTTCATCAAGACCCTGCCAGGCGGTTATGATTTTGAACTTTCCACAGGGGCGGAAAATATCTCACAAGGTCAACGCCAACTGCTGACCATCGCCCGAGCGATGGCGTCTGACCCGGAAATCATGATCTTGGACGAGGCCACCAGCAACGTGGACACGCATACGGAGCAGCTTATCCAAAAAGCACTTGCAAAATTGATGCACGGACGTACTTCTTTTGTGATTGCCCATCGGCTTTCTACGATTCGGGATGCTGACATGATCCTTTACATGGAACATGGTGATATTCTTGAGCATGGCAGCCACGAAGAGTTAATGGCACAACATGGAAAATACGAAGCATTGTATATGAGTCAGTTTGCACAGTAATATTACAAACGTTTAATTGGCTGCTTAATTGCCATTTGAGGAGAAACAAAACTACTATCAAATACTGCCCCGTCCGGGGAAAGAAAAAAACCGTTGGACGGGGCAGATGATTTCCTGCGCACATTTAGCTCATTATTCTGTCGGCGGTTTTGATGGACTCAGGGCCGCCGTTTCTTTGCGTTAACACAAACCAATGACGACTTGCAGGGACACGGCAACCGATGGGAGGTTATTTTGCCGTGTCTACTTTACTATTCTATTTCTCCTGTGATCTGCACCAGTCAAAAAAAGTTCGTACCCGCCGTCGGGGTATTCTGGGTATGAATATGAACACAGAAATCATGTGAATAGATTTTATAATTCTTCTACGCCTGTCTGCATTTTGCAGACAGGCGTTTTTTGTCGTTTTCTTGGGTTTTGTGTCGGCTGTCGATCACCTCCTGTATCTATCCCTTGCAACGCAACGATGAAATAGGAGGTGCAGCGCATGGATTCTTCCTAAAGAATTTTTTTCAAAAATTTTTCTGCGCGTTTGCCAAAACGCATGATGCAGACCGTTTTAGTGGCGAAAGGGGAAGAAAACCGTATCACCCGCCTTTGCGGACGCGAAGGGAGGTGAATACATGAAACCTCATTCGCACGATGTAGGAGTTGCCCGTGCCTTTGATTGCTTCTGCAAAAAGGTACTGCGGAACGAAGCGCGGGACTATCAGGACGCGCTGGCACGGAAAAGAAACCGAGAGGTCTATTTTTCCGAACTGCCCGTCGAAGTGCTGGAACAGTTCGCTGTCCGTGACACCTATTTCACGGATAGCCGCACATTTGAAGTCATCGGCCATTCGGTTTGTATCGACGATGAAACGCTGGCGGAAGCGATCTCCGCTTTGCCTGTTGACCGCAGAGATATTATCCTGCTGTCCTATTTCCTCGATATGTCCGACGCTGAAATTGCAAATGTGCTGAACATGGTGCGCCGTTCCGTTGCCTATCGCAGGACAAGCACCCTAAAGCTGCTGAAAAACCTGATGGGAGGAGAAAACAGATGACAAGTCAATCGAAGAATAACCGTCTGTTGCCGCTGACCGTCATTGAAGCGGCTGCTGGCGGTGACGTGGAAGCGATCAACGCCGTTCTGAAACACTATGCAGGGTACATAGCCCGTCTGTCGATGCGTGAGCTTTACGACGAGTACGGAAATCCCCATCTTTGCGTGGATGAAGAACTTCGGCGCAGGCTGGAAACGAAACTCATTACCAAACTGCTCACATTCCGCGTGAGATAACTGACGCCTGACAGAAACGTGTCCCCCCTTTCCTCGTTTCTGCCTGATGCTCCTTGACAAATATGCCCGCAAGAGAACGGCGGCGCATCATAGGCAAAACGGGTACGTTCCTTTTGCGCCGAGCTGGGCGGCTGGTACGCCATGACGTATATCCGAGAGGATATGCCGAGCGACAAATACCGCGCCGTAAAGCAAGTGTGGCAGCTTGCAGGCGACGACGCGCAAAACACATAATGATACGACCTTACAGCCACAGTCCGAGCGTTCAAAGCGTCGCAGGCGATGGGTAGGGCTGCACGAGAACCGTGCGGGGGGGTGAAACTCCCTTGGAGCTGCGCCAGCAGCCGTCCGTTTTGTCATTCCCTTTTGTAGTTATTTCGTTTCCCATGAAAGGGGGATTTGTTTCTATGGAAACAACCATGAAGAAAACATCGTCCCCGATTGTACGCGAGTACAAGATCGGGGATATAACGTATATCGTCAAGGCCGTCATCAAAGACGGCGCGAAAGAGGACGCCGTGACAAAGGTGCGCCGCCTGATTCAGAATGACTTGCGGGGTAAAAAAGTTACAAATAATTTTGAACCCGCCTAATGACGGCGAGCGAGATCCCTGGTATAATATAAATAACCTGTTTGTCCGGCTGCCGGAATAGGAGGCAACATGAAAAAGCAGCCCGACAAAATCACCGCATATTACTACCGTGCGGCGAACAAACAAACAGACCTGAACCTTGACAATCAAATGCACCTACTTTTGAGCCATGCACAGGAAAACGGAACGGACACCTATATGTTCTTCGTGGACAATGGGTACAACGGCCTGACCGCAGAGCGTCCGGCATTTCAAAATCTGCTTGCAGCAATCCATGAGAACCGCGTGCAGAAAATCGTTGTCGTATCGCTTGACCGACTTTACCGCAGCTATCTTGCAGCGTTGCAGTTCCTTGATGATATGGAGCAGCGCGGTATTTCGATTTGCTCCATTACAGACGGCGATCTACCCCTTTGCCGAGAACTATATCACGGCATTGTCAACGCCTACCGCAGTTCTTCCGAGAAAGGCGGTGAGTGCAGATGACGGGATTTACCTTTCAGAGCTTGAAGCCGCAGGACAGTTTAAGCAATGAGCTTCGCAGTGTGATCCGCGATAATGTTTTGCAGTTCTACACCAAGGGGCTATCTACGGAAGCAGAGGAAGAAGGTCTGACCGCTCTGTATGAGCGCCTTTCGCAGGAAGATAAGCTGGATGGTGAAAGTAACTCCATAGCGAACCAAGAGTTACTATGTAGAGGGTGGTTTCTCCCACCTAATACATATGACTGCGGCTCATTTGTGGTGAATGGAACAGCAGTTGTAGGAAA
>ENA-OPBW01001286-OPBW01001286.1-human-gut-metagenome-genome-assembly--contig:-NODE-1286-length-13592-cov-2.343651_pt1 | contig 13592 bp, 16 predicted proteins | sample MGYA00241070_ERZ501456 | MGnify/ENA primary metagenome ERZ501456 (study PRJEB25962, sample SAMEA2042624) | human gut metagenome | biome: human gut; feature: human-associated habitat; material: faeces...
TCGGCCACGATATCGCACGCCACGCCGTGAGCGCTCGCGAAGCGCCAATCCTGCCATGGACGCGCAAGGCGCGCGGCGAGATACGACGCTGAGCTTATGCCGGGAACAACGCGCACGCCCACCTGCGCGTCGCCGGAGAGCGCCTCCACCAGGCGGCGCGCGCCGCTGAACAGCCCCACATCGCCCGTCATCACGACCACGGCGCGCCGCCACGACGCCGCATCGGTGAGCGCGGCGACGATGTCCGCTGTCTTCACGAGCTCGCATCTCACCACGTCGGGCGGCACGTCGATGCCGGCAAGCGCGCGATGAGCGCCGATGACCACGTCGGCGATGTCGATCGCGTCGAGCGCCGCGCGCGAGAGCAAGTCGGGGTTTCCGGGCCCCGCCCCGATGATCGTTACCTTTCGCATGGAATCTCCCGATACCCGCGCGGCGTGACCATACGGCCGCCTACGAGCTTCGTGTCAGCGTTGCCGACGAACACGGTGGTGAACATGTCGGCGTCGATCTCCCCCAGCTCGGAGAGCCTGCACATGCCCGACTGCTGCCCCTCGCGCCCGATGTTGCGTACCCAGCCGCAGAGCGTGTCGGGGGTCTTCCATTCGAGCATAATCTTCGCCGCGCGCGAGAGCCTGTCGGCGCGCTTTCTGCTGCGCGGGTTGTACAAACAGATGCAGAAGTCGGCGCTCGCCACGGCGGCGAGCCTGCGCTCGATGACCTCCCACGGCGTGAGCAGGCCGGAGAGCGACACGACCGCGAAATCGTGGGCAAGCGGGGCGCCGAGCACCGCCGACCCGCTCTGAGCCGCGGTGGCCCCGGCGATAACTTCCACGTCTACATCGGGGTAGTCCTCCGCAAGCTCCAGCACGGGGCTCGCCATGCCGTACACGCCCGCGTCACCGCTGCACACGAGCGCCACGGCTTCTCCGCTCTGCGCGCGCGAAAGCGCCAGGCGGCACCGTTCGACCTCGTGCATCATCGGCGTCGCGAGATGCGCCGCGTCGGGCACGGCGGCGAGCGCGAGCTCCACGTATTTCGTGTACCCCACAACGATGTCCGCCGCCTCGAGCGCGCGCCGGGCCGCAATCGTCATGCCGTCGGGGCCGCCCGGGCCGATCCCCACCACGAAGAGCTTTCCCATCACCGCTCCTTAAACGAAAGTTCGATAGTTACGTTGGAAAACGCGACGGTCACGCCGCCGTGAGCAAGCTTCGGGAAGATAAGTTTGCCCCCGTCCGCGAGCGCCGCGCGCTCGCACACGTTGTCGACCCCCACCGTCGCGCGCACGAAATCAGATGGCGAAACGCTACCATCGACTTGCGACAACTCATCTGCGGAATACGTCGCAAGCGGGATATTGCGCGCGCGGCAGAAGGCGAGCAGACCCTCCTCGTGCGCCTTCACGTCGATCGTCGCCACCTCGCGCACGGCCGAAGGCGAGATGCCCGCCTGCCCGCACACGGCGGCTTTGCATTGGCGCTTAATACCGCGCTGCCTATACTGCGGCGCGAAGCACAAAACGGCATGGATACCGCAGCCTGTGCCGCGCTTACGGCGCTGATGGCGCAAAACGAGGACACAAACATAGTCCGCCGCGCGGGAGAAGATGGGCTTGAATATGTAAAACGGCTCTGCACCGATGCCGACGCAGCCGACGCGGACACGCTTATGCGCATGGACGATGAACTTATCCACCTCAACATAAGCCCAGGCGGCAGCGCGGATCTGCTTGCGGCGGCGCTTATGCTTTACTTTGCAGAAAATGATTTATAAGTGAAACATCCTCCGTACCATATTCGGCGCGGAGGATGCTTATTTTATGCTTTATTTACTTGTCGCCCTGGCAATATACCACATTGCCGTCAACAATGGTTCTGTAAACGGTTGCGATGATGTCCGTAACGGGGTTGCCGTTCCATATTACCACGTCCGCGTCCTTGCCCACTTCAAGGCTGCCTACGCGGTCGCCAATGCCGGTATATGTGGCGGAATAGATGGTTATGGCCTTCCATGCTTCCTCCTCCGGCAATCCGTGGCGCACGGCAAGGCCCGCGCAAAGGGGCAGCGCCTCTATGGTGATAACAGGGTCGTCCGTTATTATTGCAAAGGGTACGCCCGCCTTATGCAGTATTGCAGGGGTTTCGAAGGAGCGGTTCATAACCTCGTGCTTAGTTGGCGTGCCGCCCGATGTAGGCCCTACAAACGCGGGATAGCCTTCTTCTGCCAATATGTCCGCAATGAGCGCGCCGTCCGTGCAATGATCTATCGTCATGCGCAGATTGAACTCCTTTGCTATGCGTATGGCGGTAAATATATCGTCCGCGCGGTGCGCATGCGCCTTCAGTGGTATCTCGCGCTTTAGCACGGGTATAAGCGCCTCGTACTTCATATCGAACGCCGGCTCCTTGCCCGCTTCCTTAGCCTCCATATAATTGCGCGCCTTATAGAGTATTTCGCGCAGCATGGACGCTATTGCCATGCGGGTCATGGGCGCCTTTTTGAACTCCGTGCCGTATACGCGCTTGGCATTCTCGCCAAAGGCAATTTTCATTGCCGCAGGGTTCTTTATTATCATGTCGTCAACCCGCCTGCCAACGAACTTTACGGCCATTGCCGTGCCGCCTATTATGTTCGCGCTGCCGGGCGTGGTAACGCCGCTGGTCACGCCCGCCTTTATGGCGCGCCTGAGCTGCGGATCGTACGGATTGAATGAATCCATTATTCTAAGCTGCGGCGTGAGCGGGTCGTTCTTTTCATTATGGTCGGGCGATATGCCTATTGCGCGCGCGGAATCGCCCGTGTGGCAATGCGCTTCCACTATACCCGGGGTAACAAGGCGGCCTTCGGCGTCTATAATCTCGGCATCCTCGGGCGCGTCCACCTTAACGCCTATGCCGGCTATCTTGCCGCCGTCTATAAGTATTTCGCCGTTGGCGATGTCCTCGCCCGCCATGGGGCGGATGTGTGCGTTTTTAATGAGCAGCATTGGGTTTCCTCCTTAGGTGAATTGTTATATGTAGTTTACCATTTTCCGGCAATAATACACAAGTTTTTTATCATTTAATTGACATTCACGCTTTTAAATTGCTATAATATAAAAAATATCTTCCGCAGCTTTGTATTATTAAGGATTTATACCGCGTTACAGCTTATATTGATACAAAGCTGAACTACTTGATTTACATATAGTGTAAACGTAAAAAATAAAAAGGGAGAAGCGCACATGGATTTAATCGACCGGATCAATGCCAACTACAACAACCTTTCGCGGGTTCACAAGCGCATAGTGGATTATATTACCGATAATCCGGACCGCGCGTGTTTTCAATCACTCAAGGATTTCAGCGACAGCGTGAACGCCTCGCCCGTTACCGTGCTGCGCTGCCTTGACAAGCTGGGTATAAATGGTTTCCTTGATTTGAAAAAGGAGCTTAGGGCATATACGCGGCAGAGCGTGTATCCCGGCAAGCGCCTTGCATCGGCCCTGAGCGGGCTGAACAGCACCAGCGATATTGTTCACCGCGTGGTGCAGGCGGATCTTGACAATATCACGAATACGTTTGAAAATCTCAGCTCGCGCGACATGTACCGCGCATGCGATATATTAAGGAACTGCGGGCGGGTGCATTTGGTTGCGCAGGGCGTGAGCAAAACGCTGCTGCCGTTTTTGCAGAACCGGCTCAGTTCGCTGAATATAGACGTGCAGATATTCGATGTGGACAGCACCATTTTCCTTACCAACATGCTTTCCGGCATCCGCACGAACGATGCTTTCTTCATGCTGTCCTTCCCCCGCCTTGACAACAGCCGCATGCCCTTCCTTGCGGAGCAGCTTGTTAAGCACAATATCCCGATAGTGTGCATAGCGGAAAACCCTGCATCGGCCGTTGCGCGGCACGCCACCGTAACGCTTATATGCCAGGCCGATACGCCGATATATTACAATTCCTATTCCGCGCCCATGGTAATGGCAAACGCGCTCGTATCGCTCATGGCAGGTCAGATGAAGGACGATGTGCAGGCATTTCAGACGCAGATTGAGAACCTGCGCAGCGAATATACAGCGTATTCAAAAATGCATGACGGGAATGAATCCTCCACCCAGGATGATGCAAACGAGGAGGCGCCTAAGCTTATGGAGGAACGGCCCAAGCGCAAGCGCGGCCGCCCGCGCAAGGTTGCGCCCGCTCCCGCGTGTTCCGCTGTTAAGGCAGATGATGAAGGCGCGGCGAACTGAACCCATTACAAAAAAGTAAATCAAACAATTCATTTTGCAATTCGGAAAGAGCGGCCCAACGAACCGCTCTTTCTGAATATCTTGCAGTTATCTCCACTCGGCGTAGATTTTATCCGGCCGGGACCACTTGTACTCCACAAACGGGTTTTCGCGTATGTTGCCCTTGCGCACCCAGAAGCGGCGCTCGGTAGCATCGATTATGAAGCAGGCAAGCGTTGCGCATTGCTCTATTTCCTTATCGCGGCTGTTTCGCTGGTTAAGCACGGATTCGGGCGCGCCGAAAGTGCAGTTTAGCACGGATATCATGTCCGCTATGCCTATCTTTTCCTTGCCGCTGAGCAGGCGCTTTATGGTATTGTAGCGGTTCACGCTGCTGCCCTTGCGCCCGTAAAGCAAATGCCCCTGGGAAAGGAAATGGTTAGTGTGATACGTCAGACCGTTTTCGGGATAGAGTATCTGCGCGCCGTTGGCGCCGGCCTCTATGCACATCATGTCCCCGTGCAGATTGCCGTTGGACACAAGGAAGTTCATTGGCGCCATGTGGCGGATGGAGAACAATATGTCCAGGCATTCCGCCCAGTTGCCGGTGCTTATAAACTTGCGGCGCACTATCGCGCTCGGCACACCTATGGGGTCGGTCTCAATTTCGCGCGGCAGGCTGTTTATTGCCAGTCCAACGCCCGCCTGGTTCATGCCGTAACGCGCAAGCTGGCCCGCTTCCGTAAGGCAGAAGCAGTCCGGCCCGTTGTCCTGCAATATCTCCAGCACAACGCCGTGTTCTTCCGCCCAGTAATACATGTCCCAGTTCTGCGCGGTTAGCACATGGCCATTTGTGGTGCGCTCGGGCAATGCGCCTATGCAGGAACATTCCTCCGCATCCTTATGGTGCCTGTCGTCGTGCGATCCTTCAAAGCGCAGCAGCTCGCTGCGGCAGTTGATGGCAAGTATTTCGTCAAATGAACGGCCGCAGCCTTCCGCTATGCCGTGCATCTCCTCCATCAGTTCCGGCGCAAACGCCTCTATGGCGGGTATGAACTTGGCCGCCATTTGTATTGCGTAATCCCATGAAAGGTTGGGCTTGTTGTTAAAATAGCGCTCGTAGTCGCCTATCGTGCGATCTATCAGCTCGCGGCATTCCCGCCCGTATGTTACGCCGCGCTCATGCGGCGTGCCGGAAAGGACTACCTTCTTAAACGTGTTCACTATATGTATACCTCCACAAAATCATCTGTCGCACAGATGGCACGCCACAAAGTGGCCCGGTTCAATCTCCACGTTTTCCGGATGCTCCTGCCGGCAGCGCTCGGTCGCATAAGGGCAGCGCGGGTTGAATCGGCAGCCCTGCGGCAGATCGGTAGGATCTGGCGTAAGGCCGTTTATGGGCACAAGCTCGTTCTGCTCGGTGAATATATCCGGTATGCAGGCAAAAAGGCCCTTTGTATACGGATGCGTGGTGGAGTTGAATATATGCTCCCGCGTGCCGTACTTGCCATTATTTTGATGTTTTCCGTTTTTTCGCCCGTTTCACGCTTCACGATATCCAGAATCTGGGCAACCTCCTCGCTGCTCAGCTCCTCGGTCGCTATCACCACGTTAACGCTCCCCTTATGAAACGTTACCGCCGCATCACTGAAGCCCTTTGCGCGTATCATGCTTTCTGCGCTGAATTCCGCCTCCATATTGGCAACAAGCCTCAGTTTCTGCTCCGTTGCATCCTTCAGCGTCTCGGAATCGTTCGCACTGGCCGCTATTATTTCATCAAGATATTCGATTTCAAGCGATCTTGTGCTTTCGCGTTCTTCCCTGAACGCTTCAAAGAAATTTTCGTTTGCCGCAACGCTGTCCCCCGTTGCCTGCGGCATTGCATCCGCATCCGCGTTTACGGGCTTTTTGCCCTTGTTCAGCGAACAGCTGAAATACACCACGCCCGCAAGCAGTATAGCCGCCGCGGCTATTGCAACATACTTTTTCATTATTTTCATTGCTCCCCTTCTCCCCTTTTCATTTCAAATACTTCTATGCGATCCGCACTTATGCCAAGCACGGTCATCACAGCATTGCTAAGCTTCACCCGCACCGATACGTCCGCCGCACCTTCGGCTATGACTATAACTCCGCGCACGGTGGGTTCTATTTCCGTAAGCACTATCGTTTCCGTACCGCCGCTCCCGGATATTGTCGCCGGGCGGGAAGATTCCGTGCGCGTTTCGCTCACGCTTTGGCCGCCTGTTGACGTGTTCTCCGTAGTGCCGCTCTGCACGTCCGTACTCATTGCCGGCACAAGGCGGCTTGACGTATCGTATGTTATCATCACGCGCACCTTGCCCGCGCCGCGTATGGAGCCAAGTATGCCCTCAAGCCTGTTTTCAAGTTCCTCAACTCCGCTTTCCTCCGCAGCCGCTTCCGTGCCCGATTGCGCCGCATTGCCGGCCTTATCGTTAGGGCTTATCAAAAACAGCAGTACGCCTATTAATATAAGCACGCCGTAAACCGCTATCTCCAGCCGCTTATCCTGCTTCATCCGCGCGCACAGGCGGCCGAGCGCATTCTTTATCCCATCCGCGCTTTTCATGGCAAACAGGCTGAACAGCGCCCGCAAAGTATATATAAGCGCAATTATGCCCGCGGCCCGTTTGCCACTGCGCGCAGTGCTCCCTTTGGGCATAAGCGCCGTGAATAGGCCCATGGCAAGGTTTATTGCCGCAAGCTGCAGCATGAACCGTCCCATCATAGCCCGGCCGTGCCCAGCGCCAGCGCGCACGTTGCCATGAACATTGCCGCAACCGCCAACACGGAAGCAAAAAGCCCGTTCACCGCGTCCGCTACCCGCTCCATAAGCGTGCTTATGCGCGCATCGCCAAGTGCGGAGCACACCGCAGCCGTGCCGCGGGCGCAAACGGCGTTGCAGGCCATGCTTGCAAGCGGCGAAAGCACCACAAGCGCAAGCGTAACGAGCGCGGCAAGCCCAGCGGAGTTTTTGATGAGCGACGCACCTTCAAGCACGGTATCCACCGTTCCCGATACAGCCCCGCCCACTATCGGCACGCCCTTATCTATTGCATACTTGGCGGTTTTAACGGCAACGCTGTCGCTTGAGCGCGCACCGATGCCCCATATGCCCACCGTTGCAAAATACAGCGTGAACACCGCCCCGCTAAGCCAACGTATAAGTGACTTGATAAGCTTGAACAGCTTCGACAGCTTTTCTTCCCCGGTAAGCGCGCTCAGCATTGCGCACACGCCCGCACCGGCGCACAGTGGCAGCACAGTGCTTTTGAATACTCCTGCCACCGTGCCGGACAGAAATGCGGCAAGCGGGCTGAGTGCGGCAGACGATGCGGCCTCGCCCGATGCGGCAATGGCCGCCGAAAGCACCGGCGCGATAAGCTCCATGCAGGAGCACAGCGAATCCATCGCCCCATATGCCGAGGCTATAAGCACGCTCAGCTTTGCCGCCGCGGCAGAAGTGCCTATCGCCGCGCATACGAGCGCTCCCGCCCCGCCTGCGCCGTCCTCCGCGCTGATAATGCCAACTATCGCGCATATGAACGCAACGGCAATTATCGCAATATATGAAAGCATATTCTGCTTCAGTGCGCCCGTTATTGCGGCAATGAGCCTTTGCCATATTCCTTCCGCATCCATTGCGCCCGTACCCATGAACCGCTCCATAAGCTCCTTCAGCGTAAAGCCTAAGCTTTGCCCGTTCAGTGAGTTCCATAGTTCGCTCCATGCGCCTATATCCAGCGTGCTTATATCCGCCGCGTTCATCCCGCCCCCTCCATCAGCCGCGCTATCATGTCCATCGCCTGCTTTATACACGGTATGCACAACGAAACTATCATTATTCTCCCTGCAAGTTCCACCCGCCCCGCAATGGCGGTCTCGTTAGCGTCGCGGCAGGCATCCGCCGCGGACTGGACAAGGTAAACTATGCCCGTAAGTTTTATAAGCACCGTAAGCAGTTCGCTCGGCACGCCGTAAGTTTCAAGCATGGTTTTTATTTCGCCGAATATGCCGCCAAGCTTTTCCATTGCATATATCAGCACCATCGCCCCCGCCGCGACCGCCGCCTGCTGGGCAAGTTCCGGCCTATATGCGCGCACGGTAAGCGTTATTGCGCAGCATATCACGGCAAATACGCTCAGCTTTATAACGTCCGCCATGGTCTTATATCAATACAATTCAAATATGCGCCTTACGTTTTCAAACAGATCCCCTATCAGATCCGCCACCATGCTCAGCGTAAGCACAAGCCCCGAAAGCGCGGCAAGCATCGCCATGTCGTCCCGCCCGGTCTGCTTTAAAAGCTGGCATATTATGGCAACCAGAATGCCTATTCCCGCAATTTTGAATACAACCGCTATGCTCATATCCCTCATCCCCCGTTTTATATCATCATAAGCGCCGCCGCAAAGCCCGCAAGCACGCCAAGCGTTGAATACAGCTTACCCTTGCCCATAAGCGCCTTTTCCGCATCCGCCGCACGCGCCTCCATCTGCCTTAGCGTAAGGCGGGCATGATCCGCCTGCGCTGCGCGCGATATGGACGAAAACGCCTCGCCAAGCGTTATAAGCGCGGCAATATCCTGCTTATCAAGGCCGCTTAAGCTGCCGCCGTCCGCTTCCTTTTGTACCGTAGCTGCCCATGCTTCGCCCGCACCAAGCTGTTCCCCCGTAAGCGCCGCAGTGTATTCGCGCCAAAGTTCTCCGCCCAACCTGTCAAGCATTTCACTGAGCCTGTATTGCGAAAGCTCCATGCTGTCGCCAAGTGTTCTTATTTCCGCGCAAAGGGCATTCAGTTTATCCACCCTGTCCCTCATACGCGAACACGCCATGTATCCCATGCTTATGCATATTATCAGCGCAGCCGCAGCCAATCCCGTTCTCATAGCGTCAGCTTCTCTATCGCAATATCCCTTGCGCCGTCCGCCCGCCGCGTTATTATGGCCGCGTGTGTAAAGCAGCCGCCCTCTATCAACGCGCGTATGTGTTCGCGGCGCAATGCATCCTCAACCGATGATGCATGGGCGCTTGCAATGGCCACTGTGCCGCAGTTTTTTGCGTCCAGCAGCGCATCGGCTTCTTCCCTTGTGCCTATTTCATCGGTAACTATAAGCCGCGGGGACATGCTCCTTACAAGTTTTCTTATCCCTTCCGCCTTCGGACACATATCCATAACGTCCGTCCGCTCGCCCACATCAAGCGTAGGCGCACCCATGTAGCAGGCCGCTATTTCCCCGCGTTCGTCAGCAATTGCCGCGCTTAGCCCGCCGTCGCTTAATTGGCGCACGGTATCCCTCAGCAGCGTTGTTTTGCCCGCGCCGGGTATGGACAGCACCAATAGTCCACCCGCATTGCCGCAGCTGTAAACTTCGCGTATTATTTTGTCCGCGCAGCCCTTTATCTGCCGCGCTATTCTTATATTGAATCCTGAGATTTGCCAAAGCCTTTCACAAAGGCCGTTTTTGGTATACATTTGGCCGCACACGCCCACGCGGCACCCCCCGCGCGCCGTGAAGAAGCCTTCCTTCAGTTCGTTTTCTATTGCCGGAGCCGAATGTTCGCTCAGCCCTTCCAGCACATCGCGGCAAAGCTTTGGCGTTGCCACGGCGCTGCCCGCAATTTCGCCGCCGCGCAATACAAAGCGCACGTTCCGCCCGGCTCGTATGCGTATTTCCTCGCACTCCGCCCCGAGCATATCCATATCCGTATTGTAAAAAAGCTCCTTTGGAAGAAGCTTTCTAAGCCCCACAAGAGCGTTAGTTTCCGCGTTCGCCATCTGCATGTCCTCCGTATCGCTACATGATATGAAGGCCCCTGCCGCATTATCACACGGCGACTTTTTTCGCAAGCAATATATCGCCTATCGCCATGTCCATTCCGCACACCTGCCACGGCACTATCGTCCCCTCATTCAAATCAAACGCGGCAAACCCATCCGCAAAGTAATTCACAAGCGATATCGCCGCGCTTATGAGCATGGGTATCATCGACATTGCCGCCATGCGCGAAAGGCAAGCACGCCCGCGCTGCGCGGTATAGCCCCCGCCAAGGCTGAATGCCGTAAGGAACGCAGGTAGCGCAAGTATGGACAGGTCAAAGCATACCTCGCCAACCGGCCTGAAGCTGATGTTTGCAAGCGCAAGCGCCGCCGCGGCAGTCACCGCCAGCGCAAACGGGCGCATGCAGAGCCGTCTGCATATGTTCTCCGTCAAAAATGTTAAGTTCATTATTATTGCCGCAAGGCAAACCGTTGTATTCAGCGCCATGTAGTGCTCCTTTTAACGTAAAAATCCTTCCGGGTTAGCTTACCCGAAAGGATGAATATTTAAGCCTGTTTTTTTATTTATACAATGCGGATATACGCCGCCATGTCTCCCGTTCCGCCAAGCTTCGCGGTGTCCCTGCGGTGGGAAAACAGATGTTCTTCGTCCTCAAACGTACATTTTTCCATCAATGTTATGTTTTCGCATTTCAGCCCCGCTTCAATAAGCTGTATACCCTGCGCGGCTTCAAGATCCAGCCATGCATGGCCTTCTCGCCCGGGGCTTGTGCATATGCCCGCGCCGAATTCGGCATCGAACCGTGCCGCAAGGGGAGCATCCACCTCGTAACAATTTTTGCATATTGCAGGGCCGGTTGAAGCTATCATATCCTTAGGATCCGAGCCATAGCACCGCTGCATCAGCCTGACCACGTTTGCACCGATGCGCCCAAGCGTGCCCTTCCAGCCGGAATGCGCAAGGCCCACAGCCTTCTTCACGGGATCGTATATAAAGAACGCGCCGCAGTCGGCATGATTGGTTATAAGCGTGACCGCAGGCGAATCGGTAACAATGCCATCGCACTTATCAAGCGGGGCTTTGTCAAACCCGCGCCCGGCATCATCAGCGTCAAGCTTTATAACGTTCGTGCCGTGTTCATAGCTTACCACGGCCATGCTTGAATATTCTATGCCTGCCGCATCGGCAAAGCGGGAGAAATTCTCCCTTACAAGCGCCAAATCGTGCGGCTTTTGAAAATTCAGGTGCAGCGAATCATAAGGCTTGGGGCTAACTCCGCCCTGCCGCGCGGTAAAGCCGTGCTCAACGCCACCCATGCTTTTAAGCTGCTCTGCACGAAAGAAGCCTATGCCCCTGTTTTCTTCGTAAATGCAGCCATGCCGCATTTTGGCATATGCCGAAAGGTATTCGTATCTGTCCATCATTCGCATTTGTCGTTAAGAAGGAGCTTCAGCTCCTCCATAAACGTATTTATATCCTTAAACTGCCTGTATACCGAAGCAAAGCGGACATACGCCACCTCGTCCAGCTCCTTCAGCCCGCGCATAACAAGTTCGCCAACATATGTGCTGGTAACTTCCTGCTCAAGGGTATTGTTTACCTCCCGCACCACTTCTTCCACCAGCTTATCCATCTGCGCCGCGCTCACCGGCCGCTTTTCGCAGGCCTTACGCACGCCCATCAGTATTTTTTCGCTGTCGAACGTTTCACGCCGCCCGTCTTTTTTCACGACCATTATCGGTATTTCTTCTATTTTTTCATATGTTGTGAATCGCCTTCCGCAGCTCATGCATTCCCTGCGGCGGCGTATGCTTGTCCCGTCGTCCGTAGGGCGCGAATCCACAACCTTGCTTTCCGTTCCATGGCAATATCTGCACCTCATGCTGTATCCTCCGCGTGCTTTTGCCCATTATACCACAGCATGGCGCAAAAAATAAAGCAGTTACAGCATTATATCAACCAATATAACGTCGTCCCCTATCTTGTTTATTTTGCAGAAAGGTATAACCAGCTCCTCATCGCTCTTCAGCAGGCCCCACATCTTCGGCGGCCCCGGCACAACTATTGAGCATACGGTGCCCGAGCATAGGTCAACCTCCAAATCGCACACCGCGCCAAGCCTGGCCCCGTCCCTTAAATTTATCACTTCCTTGCGCCTCAGTTCGCAAAAGCTGATGTTCGCCACGCACATCACCCCCATATATTTTGTATATGCGCCTTGCTCTTGCCCAATTACCGCTTATATAATACAATATGCATATAATTGGAACCTTTAGCCACGTTCCCGCGTTATATTGGCAAAGGAATGCAACAAGGAGGAATCACAATGAAACAATATAAAAAGCTGCTTGCCATTTTCGCGGCGGCAATAATGCTTGCCATATGCTTTGCAGGGTGCAGCGGCGCTTCCACATCCGCCGCACGGGATACGGTGTACAACTCATCCTCTCAATACGCACCTATGGAGGAATACGCGCCTATGCCCGCGGCGACCTCACCCGTTACCAGCAATGAAATGGGCTTTGATTACGCAGCGGGTAAAGCTACCTCCGTAACCGCTGGCGATATATATGCCGGCCGCAAAATAATCCGCAACTATGACATAAGCCTTAATACCGATAAGTTCGATGAAAACATGGACTATATCAAAGCCAAGGTGAGCGAGCTTGGCGGATATGTGCTCAGCTCCAATCTTTACGGCTCCAAGCCCGAAGCTTACGGCGACGCGGGCCGCAGCATTGAGCTGACCATTCGTATCCCCGCGGAAAAGGCAGGCGAGTTCGTAAGCGGCGTGGAGACGCTTGGGCAGATAAACTATGTGCGCGACTATACGGACGACATTACCGATGAATACTACGATACCGATACCCGCCTTGCCGTATTGCAGGAGCAGCTTGAGCGGCTGCGCGCAATAATGGTGGAAACGGACAATCTGGCAGACGTTATAGCGCTCGAGGACAGGATAAGCGAAGTCATGCTGCAGATAGAAACGCTTACCGGCACGCTGAAGCGTTACGACGCGCTTATTGATTACACCACCATTAACCTTTCCGTAAGCGAGCGCAACGCAATCACCGGCCCCGCCGCCACCAAGACCACCGCGGACAGGATAAGCGAAGGCTTTACCGATACACTCAACGGCGTTGGCGTATTCTTCGTAAACTTCTTCGTGTGGTTTGTATCCAGCCTGCCGGTTATAGTTATTGCGGCAATAGTGGTTGTGATAATAGTAATAATAGTGCGCGCGGCGACAAAGAAGCGCAGCAAAAAGAAAGCCGAAGTCAAGGAGGAAAGTAAGCCATGAAGAAAAAAGCTTTAGCATTGGCGCTGTGCATAAGCATGGCGGCAGTAATGTTCACGGGATGCAAAACCGTTGTACAGAACCCCACCGGCACCACGCCGCAGGTGATAAGCCCCGAGGTAACCATACAGCAGGAGAGCAAGGAGGAGCCAAACGTGATAAACGTGAGCGGATCGGGCGAGATTAAGCTTGTTCCGGATATTGCCACCGTGAGCATACAGGTGCGCACATATAATGAAAAGCCTGCCGCCGCGCAGCAGGAAAAC
>ENA-OPBW01001287-OPBW01001287.1-human-gut-metagenome-genome-assembly--contig:-NODE-1287-length-13577-cov-2.366440_pt1 | contig 13577 bp, 9 predicted proteins | sample MGYA00241070_ERZ501456 | MGnify/ENA primary metagenome ERZ501456 (study PRJEB25962, sample SAMEA2042624) | human gut metagenome | biome: human gut; feature: human-associated habitat; material: faeces...
AGCCATACCGGTCTGCTGGAAGTACGGATCCAATTTCACGAACTGATCCGGGCTTACGGTAATTGCGTAATAGATCGGACGGTTCCAGTCATTCGTCTGCAACATATCCAAGATAATCAACTCTTGCTTACCCAAGACATCCTTGCCTTTCAAGTCAATCTTCATCTCTTTCTGCAAATACGGCAAGTTAGCGGTATCGATCACGCCGGCAGCCATAACCGCGGCGGAATCTACCCCCATCGTCAATGTCTGCGCAGGAATATAATCTAATTCTTGATTGATACCCGGGATCTTCTTAAACTTCGGATCGTTGCTACGAACGAAATCAAGAGCGGTCTTCAGATCGATCGACTTATCCGTCATCGGGAATACATAAGCGGCATCACGAGTACCTTGCACATAATCCTCCGGTTGCCAAGAGATTGGAAGCGGATCGGATTCGTATGCTTGCTTCTTCATTTGGTTGATATACCAGTCGGTTTGCAAATAGCTCGTATTACATACACGTACATCCGTACGGATACCTTCCACCTCCTGTGCGTACCACAACGGGAACGTGTCATTATCACCATTCGTAAATATGACAGCGTTCGGCTCGCAAGATTCCAAATAGTTCGCACCGAAATCACGGCAAACATAACGGTTCGAGCGATCATGGTCGTCCCAGTTTTGCGCACCCATCTGGATAGGAACCAACAAGCAGAGTACCGTAGCGACAGAACCCGCTATCACCGGAGATAACTTGCCATACTTCTGCAATCCTTTCGCCAAGGCCGCCACACCGAAACCGATCCATATACAGAACGCATAGAATGATCCGGCATACGCATAGTCTCGCTCACGAGGTTGATACGGCGTCTGGTTCAAATAAAGCACGATCGCGATACCCGTCATAAAAAACAAGAAGAACGTGATCCAGAATCCCTGAATGCCCTTCTTTCCGGCATAAGCTTGGAATAGAAGCCCCAAGATACCCAACAGAAGCGGTAACATATAATATACGTTATGCCCCTTATTGTTGATAATATCGAACGGCATATCCTCTTGCGGGCCCACTAAAGCCTCATCAATAAACGGAATACCGGTTATCCAGTTACCATTCGAAACCTCACCGTTACCTTGTATATCGTTCTGCCGTCCGGAGAAGTTCCACATGAAATAACGCCAGTACATGAAATTCAGCTGATAAGCGAAGAAATAACGCAAATTCTCGGCAAATGTAGGTTTCATCACCGTCACCATCTCACCGCAACGGTTGAACTTCACCGGTGTACCTTTCACTTGTGCCCACTCCTTATAAGCAGCCACATGACGTCCGTCGCTACTATACATACGGGGGAAAAGCATACTCAACTCATCCACGTATTCGTATTCCGTATCGTAACGAGAGATATAATAATGATCCTTCTCGTTTTTATCTTTCTTAATGACACGGCTCCAAGTCGGCTCACCCTCTTTCGATACAGGTACACAAGTGCCGCCTTGGTTCTCACGCTTCACCTCAGAGACATAGGTCTGACCGTAGATCAACGGAGTCTTACCGTATTGCTCGCGAGCCAAATAGGTACGCAAGGTAAAGATATCTTGCGGAGCGTTTTGGTTCATAGGCGTATCGGCTGTCGCACGGATCAATGTCAAGGCATAGGATGAATAACCCACTACAATTACCATCAAGCAGACCAAGATCGTATTCAGCATCTTGATATTTACCTTCTTGCTCATGAACAAATAAACCGTCAAGGCCGCCGTGAGGATCACGGCGATCACGTAGCCACTACCGATAAACGGAATACCCAACAATACGATCGAGAGAATAAAGGATATCTTCATCCGCACCGGATGGATCTCGTCTTGCATCGTCTCCCAGATCGCCCAGATCAAGGAAGCCGCCAATATAATTACGAACGCATATACACCCGAGTTATACGGCATACCGAACGTATTGACAAACAACAGCTCGAAATAACCGCAAACCTCAACCAAGCCTTGTACGACACCATACATCATCAAGCCCACGATAGCGAACGACACCAATAAAGCGATCAGCGTACCCTTCATCGTAGGATTCGGGAATTTCTTATAATAATATACCAGCACGATAGCCGGGATACACAATAAATTCAGCAAATGGACACCGATACTCAGACCCATCAAATAAGCGATCAGCACGATCCAACGATCGGCATGCGGACGATCGGCGGCTTCTTCCCATTTCAGGATCAACCAGAATACCAAGGCGGTAAACAAGGAAGAATAAGCATATACCTCGCCCTCCACGGCGCTAAACCAGAAAGTATCGCTAAACGTATAAGCCAAAGAACCTACCAAACCGCAACCCATGATCGTAATCATCTGTCCCAGAGACATCGTCTTATCGTCTTCCACGATAATCTTACGAGCCAAATGAGTAATACTCCAGAAAAGGAATAAGATCGTCAGGCCGCTAAAGAGGGCGGACATCGTATTGACCATTACCGCCACCTTGGAAGGGTCCGAGGCGAACTGCGTAAATAAATTGGCTGTTAACATGAAGAAAGGAGCTCCGGGCGGATGCCCTACTTCCAATTTGTATGCCGAAGAGATAAACTCACCACAATCCCAGAAACTGGCGGTGGGTTCCATTGTCATCAGATAAACGGTAGAAGCGATCAAAAAAACGACCCACCCCAACACGTTGTTGATTAGTTTGTACTTTCCCATACTTTGTATAAGTGTGATAATTAATTGTTTCTACTTGCATACCCACACGGGCAGTCGGCCGCAAAGGTAATCATTTACGTTTAATACCTAACGTTCCATTCCCCTATAAATTATATAGAATAGATTAGAATTATATTAAACAAACCTTATCACTCAAGTGTTAATAGAATAGTTGAGTATTAAAATTATAGGGAGATGAAAGAAAATTATGAACTAATTGATAATGAAGAACGCCACCAATATGAATTTCATATAGAGCGATACGTTCCCAGAATAGAGTATATAAAAAATAAGGATGGGGTAATTTATCTCACCCACACTGAGGTTCCCATGGAGCTTGGAGGTAAAGGAATTGGTAGCCAATTGGTGGAGAAAGTGCTCTTGGATATCGAGAAGAAAGACTTACGTCTCGTTCCGTTATGTCCGTTCGTAGCTGGATATATCCAGAAGCATCCGGATTGGAAACGCATCGTAATGAGTGGTATACATGTTTAATATTTATAACAAAATTATATGGGCAAGAAGATCGAATATACGAATGGTGAACTCACCATTATCTGGCAACCGGAGTTATGTCAACATGCCGGTATCTGTGTAAAGACTCTTCCCGGTGTCTATAAGCCGAAGGAGAGACCCTGGATACAGATAGAGAACGCGACAACCGCGGAATTAATTGCCCAAATCAATCAATGTCCGTCTGGCGCGTTGACATACCGAATGAATAAAGAGGTGAAATGAGGCCCCCCCGCCTGTCTCATCTTGATAGAAAGGAGTATTCCGTATCGGATACTCCTTTTTTCGCCATAAGGACCTCTTTCTATGATTTTTTGCTAGTTTTGTGATCTAGATTCACTATCAATGAAACAAATATGATAAAAAGACATTCTATCTTAACGGCAATCCTGCTTTGTTTCGTCGCTTTCACACAAATGATGGCACAAGAGATGCAGGAACCCGAACCGCTTCCGATCGACCCAAAGGTTCGATACGGGAAATTGAGTAACGGATTGACCTACTACATCCGTCACAACGATCAGCCCAAAGACCGGGCAGACTTTTACATCGCCCAAAACGTAGGCTCCATCTTAGAGGAAGAGAATCAACGAGGTTTGGCTCACTTCTTGGAACATATGGCATTCGACGGCAGTAGGAACTTCCCGAATAACGGGATGGACGAATATATCGAGAGTGTAGGTATGCGCAGCGGGGAAAACTTCAACGCCTATACCTCCTTTGATGAGACCGTCTACATGATTACCAACGCCCCTGTCAACAAAAGCGGCGTGGTTGATTCTTGCTTATTGATCCTTCACGATTGGTCCGGGTTCCTAGCCTTGACCGACTCGGCTATCCAGAAAGAACGTGGGGTCATCCGTGAGGAATGGCGTACCCGACAGGATGCCCAGACTCGTCTATGGGAGCAGCAACTACCCAAGATGTACCCGGGAAGCCGTTACGCGAACCGGATGCCGATCGGTTCGATCGACGTGATCGAACTTCAAGCCGGACGAGTTGCGGGCTTACTACAAAAAATGGTATCGTCCGGACTTGCAAGCGATTATCATCGTGGGAGACGTAAATGTAGATCAAGTGGAGGCAACGATCAAAAAGATGTTCGCCGATGTCCCTGCCCCGGTCAACCCGGCAAAACGGGAACAAGTATCGGTTCCCGACAATGATCTACCTCTGATCTCGATCGCCAAAGACAAGGAGGCATCCAATACGATCCTTTATATCTTCTATAAACACGATAAATTGCCCAACGACTTGAATCGTACGATTGCCGGATTGGTAAAGGACTATATCCAGCAAATATGCGCGTCGATCATGGACGAGCGTTTCGATGATATCTTACATCAAGCGAATCCTCCGTTTATCTATGCCCAAGCCTACGACGATGATAATTTCATGATCGCGAAGAGCAAGGGAGCATGGACCGTAGCCGCTCTTGCCAAGGAAGGCGAGATCGATTCCACACTGACCACGCTTGTCAAAGAGACCCAACGGGTAAAACAATATGGCTTTACGCCATCCGAGTATGAACGGGCACGCATCAACGTGTTGAAACAATACGAGTCCGCTTACAACGAGCGGAATAACCAAAAGAACGACGCTTATGTCCGTGAATACGTGAACCATTTCACCAACGGCGGTTATATCCCGGGCATTGAGATGGAATACACGCTATTGAACCAGATCGCCCAGAATATCCCGGTAGAGCAAGTCAACCAATATATCCAAGATATGATCGGAGAGGATAATATCGTGATCGGGTTAACCGGACCGGATAAAGAAGGTATAAAATACCCGACCGAGGAGAACCTGCTCCGTACGTTCCTCAAAGCACGACAGATGCCGGTAGAGCCTTATAAGGAAACTGTCTCCAACGAGCCTTTAGTCCCGACCTTGCCGACCCCGGGCCGGATCACGGAGACAAAGACCGGCCAGCGCTTCGGAGCGACAGTATTTACCTTAAGCAATGGTATCAAGGTGGTATTGAAGCCTACCGAATTCAAGAAGGACGAGATCATCATGACCGCTACCAGCCCGGGAGGAAGCACTTTATTCGGCACGAAGGATATTGATAACTTAAAAGTTTTCAATGACGTGATCGAGATAGGTGGATTGGGCAATTTCTCCGCCACGGATCTAAGTAAGCGTCTGGCCGGAAAGAAGGTATCTTGCGCCCTATCGCTCAGTCAAGATAGTGAGAACGTGAACGGAATGGCCGCTCCTTCCGATTTGCGAACCTTATTCGAGTTAATTTACCTTAGCTTCACGGCTCCCCGCATGGACGAGGAGGCCTACGCATCTTTCGAGACACGGACAAAAGCGCAATTGCAGAATATGGAGTTAAATCCGATGGTCGCTTTCAGCGACTCTTTGTCTAAAGCGGTTTACGGAGATAATCCTCGTGCGTCACGTCTTCGTCCACAAGATTTCGAACATATCAGTTATCCTCGTATCATGGAGATGCGCAAGGAACGCTTCTCGGATGCTTCCGGTTTCGTATTCACGTTTGTAGGTAATATCCAGATTGATAGTATCCGTCCGTATATAGAGCAGTATTTAGCGACATTGCCATCCCAAGGAAAAATTGAGAAGGGAAATCCGGCGGAGGTTCCATCGACGCGTAAGGGAGACTATATGAATCGATTCAACCGCTCCATGGAAATCCCGAAAGTAACGGTAGCCAACCTCTATACCGGACAGATGGAGTACAATCTGGAGAATATCATCACCGCTACCGCATTGAAACAAGTTATGGACTTGGTATATTACGAGAAGGTACGCGAGAAAGAAGGAGGAACGTATGGCGTTGGTGTATCCGCTAGAATCTCACCTTTCCCGGAAGGAAGAACGACATTACAGATATTCTTCGATACGGACCCGGCTAAGTGGGAGCAGATGAACACGATTGTCCGCAATGAGTTGAAACGGCTTTCCGAGGTAGGCCCTCGTCAAGAAGATTTCAAGAAAACACAGGATAACCTGCTGAAACGTCATGCGGAAGTCTTGCAGGAGAACAGCTATTGGTTGAACGTATTGGATGATTATTATTATAAAGGATTTGATACCGATACGGATTATGAGTTGATTGTTAATGCGTTGACTCCCGAGAAGATAAAGGCATTCGCCCAAAAGCTTTTGGGACAGGGTAACCGGGTAGAAGTTATCATGCAACCCTAGTTACTATTTTGAGGGGATGAGACGGGGCGTGCCCCGTCTCTACTTTGATTTCTTTAGTTTAAAATGATCGAATCCTTCCCCATAAACCCCGATTACGGCGCTTTGGGATACAAAGGCGGTCGGATCAATATCATTAATGATACGGAAAATCGTAGTGGATTGCCGTTTTTTAGCGAGCACGAACATCATCTTCTGTTCTTGCCCCGTATATAACCCGGTAGCATCGATCACCGTAACCCCTCGGTGCAACGCATTAATCTCCTTACCAATCTCTTGATACTTCTTCGAGATGATAAAGAATTGCACGGACTGGCGAGCACTGTTCACGATCTGATCCAGCACGAAACTACAAACATATAACGTTACAAAACCATATACCACTTTCTCCCAATCCTTTAGCACGAAATAACTGGAGGTGATAATAATCATATCGCAGATCATCATGACCCGCCCCAGCGTTATATCCCGGTATTTATTGATGATAGCGGCAATAATATCCGTTCCACCCGTACTACCGTTCGAGGAGAAAGCGATACCGATACCACTTCCGCAGAAGGAGGCTCCCAGCACACATGCCATAAACGGTTGATCTTGTAATAAATGCATCCCGGCTGTCAGCTCCTGGATAAGGGACAAGAAAAAAGTAAGCGTAAACACGGCGAAGATCGTCTTGATACTGAACTTAAAACCTAATATTTTCAAGGCAAGCATCAGCAAGACGGCATTAATGAGGAAGTAAGTGTACTGAACGGGAAATCCCGTAGCCCAGAAAACAATGGAAGCGATACCCGGCACTCCACCTGTCGTAATGTCATTCGGCAAAAGGAAAACGGTCCATCCGATACCGTAAAGGATCATCCCAAGAGCGATCATTAAATAGTCCCGTGTCTCCCGAAGCAGGACTTGTCTGGATAAGGAAGAAATTGATAAAGTAGATTTCATCTCATTTGTTTATTTTTAGCGGGCGCAAAGGTAATGAAAGTTATTGATAGGAAATGCTTCACCTTATATTTAGCCGGAAATATAATGGTTCACTTTCCCCTATTTACAGAGACGTAAGCAAAAGCCAAGGAATGTTAACTATTTATCAGTAATAACCCCTTTTATATAACATCACCTTTATTTAGAAAAGCTCTATAAACGAGAACATGAAGGAGAAAGCAGGCATTTATACGCCTTTTCCACACAAAAAGACCCGTTTTTCGATAAGAATACCCTCGTTAGATTACACATATAGTCCCGTTCACCCACGCCTGTACAGGCGTAAACCCACACATATAGTCACGATAGGCTACACATATGGTCATAATGGGCGATATGACTACCTTATAATGGGCATTGTTGCCCCCTAACGACTGGGCCATAAGGCATAAGATATGAGATAGGATGAATTAATTTCGCTAGAATAAAAGGCCGTTTTTCAACAAGTCACTAGCGGATAGACGATTGCTGTTTTTTTCTTTCGTTTTTAGGAGACGAGACGTACTTTGGCCCGAAATAATCGATTCTCAAGGACTTCAGTTTACAAATTGTCACATTGATATTCTAACCAGAACACGCATAAGCCCTTTCATCCAATTGTAGAGACGGGGCGTGCCCCGTCTCTACAACCAAGTATGTATGAGCTGCAAATATAGACTTACAATCTCACATTCTCCATTTCCTCACACTTCTCTTCCCGCAAGCGTTGAATATCCTTAAGCTGGCGGTCGAAAAACATGAGCAAGTCATTGATGAGCCGTCCGTTCTGGGATAAAAGCAAAACCCCATCCATCAATTGCGTTGACAGGTAGCGAACTTTCATATTACTTACATGTTGATCGGGACGCTGCAGATAAACGGCCATACATCTGTACAAAATTGGTGCTATTTGTATCCACGGCAGTTTTAGACCTACCAACAGATTTTTAACGCTTTGCAACTGATGGTTCAGATAATCAAGGTCATCCGCATCTCTCTCAAAACAGAAAGCTTCTTTCAAGCGTCGTGCCTCTTCCTTAAAAAATACATCACTCAACATTTCCATGTTCGAAACCGGAGCGTCTTGCTCTGAACCGACAGGTTCAGTTACGGAATAGATCTTTTCCTCTTCCATAATATATTAGTTGTAAGCAGGCGGAAAAAAGAACGGTCCCGCCTGACCCGTTGCTAAACACTTTACCAGAAAGCTGGAGGCACATTAATGCACTCCACGGGGGTACGGAACCGTCATATCGGATCGGTTACAGGCAAAAAAATGCCTGCAACCGAATAGAAGCAGGTATTCTACTCTGCTTTCTGGTTTTAAAATGTTTAGCATTGCAAATATACTTCTTTTTCCGGATATCCAACCTATAAAGGATAAATAATGTCTAGTAAGTAAAAAATCTGGAGATGATACCTCTGTTTTTACAAGCTATGCTGGAACATCCAAGCCAGATAATCCGGTTCGGCGAAAGCGTTATCCCAACTGTTATGGTCTACACCGGGAAATTCCTTATAACGGACATCAGCTCCTGCTTTCTTCAATGCTTCATTAGCGTCACGGGAGAATTGTACATCGACTACGCTATCGGAGCCGCCATGATAAATACTGAAAGCCGTCTTGCCCTTAAAGTTTGCCAAACGTTGCAAATTTGCTCCACCACAGATCGGGGTGGCAGCGGCAAACAGGTTCGGGTAACGCATCACGATATCGAACGTGCCCATACCTCCCATTGATAGGCCGGTTACGTAAATGCGTTTCGTATCGACCTTACCTTCCGCTATATAACTATCCAATAATTCCTTGACGGCGGCCATCGATTGTGTGGCCGGAGCATTCAACGGATAGAAACGCTTTCCTTCTTTTCCGGCGTTCAATCCCTTATATTCAGACCAAGTCTTCTCGGCCGGGCATTGAGGCGCTATAATGATAGCCGGATATTTGGTTTGATTCTCGAAAGAAGCGAACATATCGCCACCATGTATTAATTGGGCCTCATTATCCGACCCTCGTTCGCCCGCTCCGTGCAGGAACAGGATTACCGGGTATTTCTGCGCCGGATTATAATCTCGGGGATACAGAACCCGATAATTCAATTGATAACCATCACGAGCCGTAAACTGCTTTTTCAAAAAACTAGCCTTATCACCAGCATATCCAGCAACGGAGAGAAGAAGGCAAAGAGACAGAAAAAAAATACTTCTAAGTGTTTTCATAATCATATATTCAAATGTAAATACTATCTACTTAGATCGATAACTTCCGCAAATATAATTAAATAGTCTGTTAAGGCGTTGTATAATATCAAGATTAAAATTACTTTTGCAATAATAAGGATATAGGATATGAGTCCAAAGGCTATACTAATAAATGGATTTGATTAATTCAAACAATAATTGAACATGAGCGAGTTATCAAAGACAAATGGAACAACCACTTCGGCAAATAATAGAGCTGAGGTAACACATATTTCCCGCAATGGCTTAATATTGTGGGTAAAGGATCGGGAATATTATTTACCTTACGACAAATTCCCATGGTTCAAACGTGCTGCCGTAGATGACGTGTTTAATGTCCAACTATTAGGACGTGAGCGGATTCGTTGGGATGCTTTAGATGTAGATTTGAGCTTGTCTATCATAGCAAATCCAGATAAATACCCGTTAGTAAGTAAATAATCGAATATTGTATGTATTTTGTAGAGACAGATTGTCCTATCTCTACAAAATACATTTGAAAATGATACCGGAAGATTATTGGGCTTCCTGTATTTTTGTCGCTTCTGATACACCGTTCTCGTTGAATGCCTCGATGGTGAAATAATAAGGCTGGTCGGTGGACAGACTCTTTAAAAGTAATTCATTCTTTCCGTATAGGAGCCATGAGTTGTATAGTTTATCGGGAGCGATGCCCCAACGGATGTTGTAGCCTTGGCTGTTTTTGACAGCGTCCCAAGTGATCATAGCGTCACGGCGATCCGCTTGGCGAACGACCTTGAAGTTCTTCACCGTCGCAGGTTTCTTGCCCTCACCGATACCGAACACACGCAAGTCCGAGATCGCCAGATGAGGCGTCGGGACCTCTATATTCTTATAACGGACATAACGGACACGAGCCGGATTATCCACTTGTACGTAGTCATTCGGGACATCCTTATAATTATTCCGGCGATCCACCAACGTTACCCAATCCTGCCCGTCCAAAGAGCCTTCCACCGCATAACGGTGGCGTAAACCGGGAATACGTCCATACATATTCGATTGATGATCGTGATAATTCACTTGCACGGCATATACCATAGCGGGAGCCTCCAGATCGATCTCTACCCATTCGGTATCTCCATTCGTGCGAGCCATCCAGAATGTCTTACATTCCTCATCCGTCAAGTTGGCCGGAAGGAAATTGGCGGAAGTCTTGGGACGGTTCGATTCCGTGAATCCTTGCGCGGCGGGAGCGGAACCCTCCGCATACGAGGAAGCTTTCACCGGCTTTTTATAAGAAAGCAACATCCACCCCGTAAACTCTCCTTTCTTTCCCGGCTCGGCGGGAGCGTAATGCGGATAATCACCGAAGTTATTATCACAATACATAATGCCCTCCTTATCGAAGAAAGTAGGATACATGCAGAGGCGACGCTCCCAATTCACCGTAGCCGAGAGAGACATAGAGGCGAAATGCCAATAGTTGCCACCCGGCCCCACCAAGGTACTTCCGTGTCCGGCACCATTCATGAAACCACCGGGCTTATAGCTTACCGGGTTATGCGATTGGTATTTATACGGACCTAATGGGGAGTCCGCCACATAAACACCATCGGCATATACGTTGAATTCCGTACCGGGGGCGGCATACTGCATATAATATTTACCGTCGTGCTTGGTCAGCCAAGCACCTTCCATATAGCCCCCCAATACCGTATCGGTATGGTTCTCGCCAAAACGTTCCCAGCCATGCTTCGGCATATCCAAGCCGAAAAGCTCGACCGTCTCACCCTCGATCAAGAAACGGTCATCCTTATTCAGTTTCTTGCCCCGAAGCGGATAAACATTGGAAGAGCCCCAGAATAAATAAGCTTGCCCGTCATCATCGATGAATAAATCCGGGTCTTGTAGGTCGTGGAGTATAGCAGGAGTAGCGTTCCAATTACCCGATTTCGGATCATCGGTATAAAGAACGCTCATGGAGCCGGACGGATCACCCATCACATAAAGCACGGAATCCTTATAATTATGAGCGGCGGGAGCGTTGGAACCCTGAGGATACCAGTTTTTACCGGGAGTGATAAAATCCCAGTTCAACAAATCTTTCGAATGCCAGTAGCCATGCGAACGGGTTACGAACATATAATACTCGCCCCGGAATTCTACGACAGCGGGGTCCGCACCCGAACGGTAAGACAGGTTGTTCGATGAGTTATAAATCATATACGTATAATCCACATTAAGCGGATTACAATACGTATTCGCCCGCATGGATTGAGCGGTGGCGGAACCTCCGGAAGCAGCCAAGAATAGAGCGGAAAAGATATATTTTGATAATAGTTTCATGTTGATATGTATTAATTTTTACCGCAGAGAGAAAGAAGACTGATTCGTCTCGTCGGCAGAATTCAAGCCTACCCAAACCGTGAAATCACCCGGCTCGGCTTTCTTCTGCATATCGATACCATAGAAAGCCAGCAAAGCTTCGTCAATCGTGAAAGAGACTTGCTTCTTCTCGCCCGCTTTCAAAGCCACCTTCTCGAAACCTTTTAGCTCTTTAACCGGACGGGTCACGCTACCCGCCAAGTCGCGGATATACATCTGGACGACCGTCTCGCCATCCACCTTACCCGTATTCTCTACCTCAGCCGTTACCGTGATCTTGCCCCCTTTCGTGAAAGAGTTCTGATCCAGCTTCATAGAGTTCACGGCGAAAGTCGTATAGCTCAAGCCATAACCGAACGGGTACAACGGTGTGTTAGGCACATCCATATATCTGGATTTATAATCCGTATCCGGAGCTTCCGGAGGAACCGGGCGGCCTGTCGGTTTCTGGTTGTAATACAGAGGCAATTGACCTACCGTACGAGGGAAAGACATCGTCAGGCGAGCGGACGGATTATAATCGCCACTGATCACATCGGCCATACCATGACCTGCCATCGTACCCAGATACCAAGCCTCCAAGATACCGTCGACATGCTGATCCTCCCAAGAAAGATCCAAAGGACGTCCGTTCACCAAGATCAAACCTAGAGGTTTACCCGTCTTTTTCAATTCTTTCAACAAGGCTTGTTGAGCGCCCGGCAATTTCAAGTCCGTACGGCAAGCGGCCTCACCACTCCAGTTGAAATCCTCGCCCATAGCCGCCAATACGATATCCGCACGGCGAGCCGTAGCGATCGCCTCAGCGAATTTAGATGAATCATCAGTCAAGAGATCACATCCCTCGGCATAAATGAACTTCACGTTCGTACCGGCATATTTCTCGGTCAGACCCTCGAACAAAGAGATACTCTCCTCACGCTCACCCCGGCCGGCCCACTCGCCATTCTGGTTGATCTTATCTTTTACCATCGGGCCGATCAAGGCTACCGTAATATGCTTATCCTTCGAGATCGGGAAGAAGTTATTATCATTCTTCAAAAGGACGATCGAGCGAGCGGAAGTCTCACGAGCCTCTTGCAAGAACTCCGGCTTCATGATCGTATTCTTCTCACGCTCATTGTCCAAGTAACGATATGGATCATCGAACAAGCCCAAGAGGAACTTCATCTCCAAGATGCTCGCCACGGCACGGTTGATATTCTCTTCCGAGACTTTACCCTCTTTCACGGATTGTACAAGATATTGGTTGTAGATGCCACCCGTCATATCCATATCGATACCGGCGTTCGCAGCCAGTTCCCCAGCCTCCTTGTCATTTCGCACGATACTATGGGCTACCATCTCATTGATACCGGTATAATCGGTAACCACGAAACCATTGAAGCCCCAGTCCTTACGTAACAAATCGGTCATCAACCATTTATTACCCGTGCTGGGCACTCCGTTGATCTCATTGAAGGAGGCCATGAACGTAGCGACTCCCGCTTCCTTAGCCGCTAAATAAGGCGGCATATAATAATTCATCAATGTATTTTGCGACAACTCGGACGTATTATAATCACGTCCGGCCTCAGCGGCCCCATAAGCGGCAAAGTGCTTGCAACAAGCCAAGACCGTATTCACGTCGGCCAACG
>ENA-OPBW01001311-OPBW01001311.1-human-gut-metagenome-genome-assembly--contig:-NODE-1311-length-13312-cov-2.773554_pt1 | contig 13312 bp, 9 predicted proteins | sample MGYA00241070_ERZ501456 | MGnify/ENA primary metagenome ERZ501456 (study PRJEB25962, sample SAMEA2042624) | human gut metagenome | biome: human gut; feature: human-associated habitat; material: faeces...
CTGCCGCTTGATTTTTGGTTGAAAATCTGGTATCCTTATCAGGCGCATATGCGCGCTCATATCTGCAGCGGTATCGAAGTGGTCATAACGGGGCTGACTCGAAATCGTCACTCATGAAGGCACGGTGAAAAACAGCAAATCCTTGTGCCGCAAGGGATTGCGGAATTTAGAAAAAGTGAAAAAAACGCAAAACGCTAACAGAATGCTAACAGTTTTCCCGAAAAGTGAATAAGCAGGTTGTAAATCGGGCGACCGATTTTCAATAAATGGAGGTGTACCCAAGTGGTTGAAGGGTCCGGATTCGAAATCCGGTAGGTCGGCTTCGCCGGCGCAAGAGTTCGAATCTCTTCACCTCCGCCAAGAAGGAGCCAGATGAGTCATCCTCATCTGGCTCCTTGACTTTTTGCTTTGCACTTTATATTGTAAAATAGAACTCATAAAATGTATTGAAGAAGGGACATGTATATGGACTGGGGCAAGACATCGGTTTCAAAAGAGGAATACTATTCTCTCCTATCAACGATAGCAATCAAAAATGACAGTGAAACCTTAAAGGCACTTGTCTCGGCATTCTCGCAGCCTGTGGTTTCTCTTATGTCGCTGCCTTATATAGCACTGTTCTGCTCGTCCGTTGGAGAGTTTATTAATCACTCCGGCATTACTGAGGTTCAACTCAAAAACGGTTCCCCCCTCTCCATTTCTGATGTTCGGAATAAATTGAAGTTATTTTCTGAAAAGTACGGACAACTCAAAAACCGAATTCTGAAAGCTGACGCTGACCAAGATGATGCTTTTCGAGAAAAACTCCGTTTCAAATGGTTGGCCCCATTAAATATTCACTACAATCTCGGGGTGTTTTTTACATCCGATGGAAAAATTATCGGAAATACTCAATATGTGTACCATATGTTTCAAGACCGAAAATTTTCGAGAAACCGGCTTGAAGGGAAAGCAGTACAAGAATTTGGAGAAGTCCTTGGAACCATTATTCAATCTGTCTGCACTGGGTTAAGCGGTTTCTTACCTGAGTATAAAACGGAGGTTTTTTATAAGCGGTTTCCGATATTCTACAAAGACTATAACACAAATAGAAGCGTTAATTTCTTCCCGTCATATGAAGACGGAAAAGAAATGTCCCTAAGGATTCTTCATCTCGTATGCTCAGTTAATTTTATCCGTTATATTTTGGGGGAGATCGTACCGTGGGAGAATATATGGAGCCTGCGAGTCAAATACATTACAGTGTACTATGTCTATCGTAGCTTGGAACGCTTTCAAAATCGGTATCCAAATGAAGAAATACGGACTACTCTGGATTGCAATCGCAGCATAATTGATAGTAGCTTTAGAGGCTGTATGATGCACTACGGGTTTACAAACCATGGTATTTCTATCATCAAAGACGAATTCTTGGGATTAGATAAAGCACTGTTCGGAGTTGTAGAAAGCTGTTTTGATGGCATGACATATGAGCAGTTATCTAAAAAATTAGATTCTGCAATTAATCAGTTCTCTGACCTTTTATCGGATATGGCAGTGATTGATACATCCCATCGCAAGCTATTATAGTCTTGGCCCTTCGACTTCAATAAATAATGGTTCTCGCATAGAATTTGCGTTGCCAGAGTTTTTTGATCAACGAATCAGCGGCATGGAGTCTGACTCCATGCCGCTGTCTTGTTCTTCCGCCTGAAACTCCTTCATCCATTCCCTGTGCTGCTGGGAGGGTACGGCAATGGCCTGCCCTTTGGCGGACGCCAGCCAGCAGGCCAGAGATTCCTTGGAGTACCGCAGTTCATTTCGGTACTTCACTCCCTGAATCTGCCCAAGGTTCCACCAGCGGTTGAGAGCATTCACACTGTACCCACATAGTTCCGATGCCTGTCGGGTTGTCAACATATCGGGCCAGTCCTCCCAGCACTCCAGCAGGTAGGCGCAAAGCTCGGCCTCATCCAGCAAGGGACTGGTCGGACGGACTGGGCGGGAGCTGTCACTGGAGAAGATCCCCTGTGGAATGACATCATCCAGCAGTCCCGCATCCCGCTGTTCCAGAAAGCAAATCACATCCTCCAGGCGGATGGAAAAACGCCGCGTCTGTTTGCCGGAGTCCTGACAGGGAATTACCCCATGTTCCAACAGCCAGCGGGCTTTCCGTTTGCTGATGTGGCAGATCCGGTAAAGCTGGTCTTTTGTGATTCGGTCGGGAACATCGTCCCAGTTGATGGCTTCGTTGTTCATGGCAATACACCTTTCAAAATCAGATTTGCCGGTGTGACTGTCCTTGTATTGCCTTGTTATACGTTGTTCTTTCCGTTCTTTCCGCAGTTCTTTCCAAAAATGCGGATTTTGGCGCATTTTCCGACGCATTCGAGCTTGCCCGAAACACCGGACTTTTTCGGGGTTTCGGCGTAAAAAATCCAGTATTCATGCGGCTTTTCACCGAGGACGAGGCTGACAGAACCTGACACGAAACTAACTAAACCTGACACGCACTTTATAAAACTCGAAATCAGTTGTACCTCACGGTACCGTGGTTCGAATCCCACCCGCTCCGCTACCTCGTCGTCACAGACTTTGTATTGTTCGTGATGACTTTTTTATAAAAAGTCATCAGCCCACTCACGCCGTCGTTCCTCCTCACCCCAAAAAGTTTTATAACTTTTCGGGGACCCCATTATCCAGTAACCATGCGGGTTGCGGATTTCTCTTTTTTTGTGCTCACCTCAAAAATCACCCTCATTTCGACTGTTCTTTCCAAAAATTTGGAAAGAACAGCTTTTGTGTTATTCCGCTATGTTTCCCATCAATGATGCTTCCCATTTGCTTGTGAAATTCTTCGCCTGTGGCAATCACGTCCGTGTTTGGCTTTGATACCACCTCGTTTCCTTGCAGAGGATTTTTCCGCTTTTTAGCAAATACTGCGCCGTGGATTTGCTGATATGTCAGATTTGATCGGGTTATTCTTTTGGAATGACGGCGAGAAGTTCATTCCAGTTGATTGCATAATTGTTGGTTTTAAAAGTGGAGACGGGATATCGGGGGAGATATTAAGGAGGATGTGTGATGATAAGCGTGTGGAGACCATAGAAGCGCACGAGATGCAGAATCATGCTCTAACAAAGAGCTTCGGTTTGGTTGGCATCGGGCCGGACACTGCGGCCTTCTCATCCTACGGTTGCGGCCTCTGTTCACTGATTATGAGCGTTCTTTTTAACTGGCCAATCTTTATTTGATTTGGACGAATAGGCAACTCCGGCGCGTTTTAGATCCTTTGATGTGGAAATACGGTGACAGAGAAGTTTTATAAATAGATCAATTTTGCTACTTATATATTATAAAACTGTTGCTTTTCTTATGCTGTCCTGTTATTATATCCTATAAGATTTATATATTGATCAAAATTTTACGCATTTTTGGAATCGTATTTACATTATGAAATTTTGTGGTGAAATGTATGGCTTATTACAGCTCTAAGAATGTTCTGCGCCTTTTGAAATCATTTAATACGCAATGGGAAAACGGCGGATTTTCTCCGCCGTGCCCGGGCTTCAGACGATCCGCCTTTTATATTGCCGAGAAATGGTATGTAAAGAATTATACGAAACCCGTTTTGATTGAGGGGGGGCACGCTTTTGGGAAAACAACTCTTTTAAAGCAAATGCTTGCCGCCTTGTTGGAGCGCGGAGTCCCGCCCGGAAATATTTTGTATCTTTCCTTTGATTATCCGCTCACAAGAAATAAATCTGCGGCGGAAATTATTGAGATCTATCGCCGGGAATCCTGCTCCGGCAGCCCGCTCTTCTGCCTTCTGGATAATGTAGAGTACGCATCTGAATTTGTTGATTTCTGCAAAACAGCCGGAGGGGGAACGCACGTGCACGTGCTCGCCGCTTCATCCGCGCATATTGACGGGCTTAACGGAACCTGTCCTTTCATCCGCTATATTCCCATGTCAGGAATAACATTTTATGAATATTGCGAATATCACGGTTTTAAGCCAGACGAAAGAACGCCGTTTGTCTATCCCGCCGATTTTCACACGCAGGATATTTCAGTAATCACTGCCATGCACAGAGGGTTGGAACCACTCAGCAGATATTTGGAAGATTACATCAGGAGCGGCGGCTATTTTGATCCGAACGGCGGCGCAACGGATGAATTACTTTATGCGAAAGCCGTAGATAAAACGCTGATGCGGGATATTCCGCTGTTGTTTGAGGTGAGAGGCAATACGGATGTGGAAAAGGTTTTTGTCTATCTGTGCTATCTTTCTTCAGGGACCATCTCAGTCAATTCTATTTCAAAGGCGCTTAGGATCAGCCGGGCTACAGTGGAACGATATATCGACTATTTTGAAAAAACGAATCTCATCACCATCCATGAGTCAATGGACTGGGAAACGCTCAGTAGTGTGAAGGGGTTTAAAAAGATTTATATCAACAACTACCGTATGCGCAACTGCGCGCTGAATGTGGGCGGAGCCGATACGGCCGCATTTGACACAGATATAAAAAATGCGGTGAAGGTATCGTTTATTATGCATTTTAGGCAATTCTTTCAGGATGGAACGGCATTGGGCTTTTTTAAAAAAAATGCCGCTGCGAAACGGACGGATATTGTGGTGCGTTTTCCTGACAAAATCAATGCGCTAATCAATGTGCAGTATGCCGATCAGGTTCAGCTGCGCGCGAATGACTGGTTGTTGACGTTAGCAGATAAAACCTATCCCAATTATCTGGTGACAAAAAAAGCGTCGGATTACGGTATGGTATATCTCGAGGATGGCAGAAGCGTATGTAAAATTCCGGCCTATGCAATCCTTTATCTGTTCGGTTATTTTGAAAAATATAGACCAATGTTAAGAGGAGACGAAAACGATGATTTATGACATTTGTACCGACAATTACAGTGCATTTCAAATTTTTGAGAAAAACAAGCTCAAGCCGCGCGCATATTTTATTCCGTTTCAGGATAGAAAAAGCTCAGAAACGGTAAGCCTTTGCGATGAACGGTATAAAAGCAACCTTGTAAAAGTGTTAAACGGTAAATGGGATTTTAAATATTATCCGAAATTTTCGGATATGCCGAAGAGGTTCGACACGTCGATAGTGGATTTTGACGAAGTAAATGTTCCGTCAATGTGGCAGTATACCGGATATGAAAAGCCGTATTATATCAATCAGAATTATCCGTTTGGTAGGAAGCCGCCCAAAATTCCGACAGACGACCCCGTTGGACTTTACAAAACCATCAGAAACGGAAAGTGGACGCCATTGACTGTGGACAATATCTATAACAGCGTAGGTGTTTACCGCAAGAAAATCGAAATTTCCGATATAGAAAAAATATTTATAATCAGTTTTCTCGGCTGCTCCTCCTGCCTTGAATTATATGTTAACGGCAGTTTTCACGGTTACAGCGAAGGGTCTCACAACACCGCTGAATTTAATATTACCGATAAGCTTGGTAAGGGCGAAAATGAAATCGTTGTTGTTGTGCATAAATGGTGCAACGGAACTTACCTGGAAGCGCAGGATATGTTCAGAAGCAACGGGATTTTTCGCGACGTACTGCTGTTTGTCCACGATAAGAGTTATGTCTATGATTATTCCGTTAAAACGCCGTATCAAAACGGTAGATATTCGCTTGAAATAAAGGCGAAAACCGTTGGCGACGGTAAGCTGTATGCAGAGCTTGTAGATAACGGAAAAGTGCTTGCAATATCCGAGGTAGACGGCGAAGCCCAATTGACGGTTGGCGTTGTCAAAGAGTGGAACGCCGAAACACCATACCTTTATGATTTATTCTTTACCTTAAAGGATAGCAGCGGAACTGTTATAGAGTGCATCCGTCAAAAAGTTGGCTTCCGCCATATCAATATTGACGGAGAGATATTTAAGCTTAACGGCAGAGCAATTAAAATAAAGGGGGTCAATCATCACGATACTAACCCGAAAACTGGATATTATATGACTCCGCAAGATATTCTAAAAGACTTAACATTGATGAAAAGCCACAATGTAAACGGCGTCAGGACTTCGCATTATCCGCCCGACCCGCTGTTGATTCAGCTCTGCGCCGAGCTTGGTCTTTATGTGATTGACGAAGCGGATATCGAAACCCACGGCTGTAACCTCTGGCCGATTCACAACATAAACAAAATCAGCAATCATCTGAAATGGAAAGAGCATTACTGGGATCGCGTTCATCGGATGTATGAACGCGACAAAAACAATGCGTCGATTCTGATGTGGTCTTTTGGGAACGAATCCGGCGGATACAAATGTCAGGATTACTGTTACACAAACCTCAAAGCGCTGTGTGCTGAAATTCCCTGCCATTACGAAGGCGTTATACACACCAGGCGTCAGGCCTACGACGTAATATCGGAAATGTATGCGGAGCCGGAATATTTAAAAAAGATAAGAGACGGTTTTTCACCGTGGAGCAACTATCCGGCTGTGTTTCAAACGCTTTTAAAAGCGTATCACGTTCAGTTTTATCCTACCGATTGGCTCAAGGGAAAGGGCTACGCAGGAAAGCCCTATTTTCTGTGCGAATATGCGCACGCAATGGGCGTTGGCCCCGGAGGGCTTGAGGATTATTGGCAGGTTATTGATTCCTCAGATAGATTTATGGGTGGTTGTATTTGGGAATGGGCTGACCACGCGATTGACCATGAGGGCGAAAAAATAAAATACACCTACGGCGGCGACCATGGCGAGCCGTTCCACGACGGTAATTTCTGTGTGGACGGTCTTGTTTTCCCTGACCGCACGCCGTCCTCAGGCGCGCTGAATATGAAGCAGGTTTACCGCCCTGTGCGTGCACAATATAAAGGCGGCGCGCTTATCTTTAGGAATACAAATTCCTTCCGCGATACAGGATATCTAAAAATTGCATATGCCCTCCAGTTGGATGGCAGGATTCAGAAAACATATGTACTCGATCAGGCGATACCGGCGGGAAAATGCCTGTCCATTGCTTTTGATACGCAGGTAGCAGAGGGCGACTGCTTTATTAATATTAGATACGACGACCGGTGGAGCGGCGAAAATATCGCGTTTGAGCAGCTTGCAGTTCGGGAGAAATTGCCGAATATGAAAATAGGCTCGGCCGCGCCCCTGATGGAGAAGGACGGTTCCTATCTTTTTGAATGCGAAAAAGGCGAATATCATTTTGACAGACAGAGCGGCTTGCTGTCAGTCATCCTTGTCAACGGCAAAAATCTGCTTTCCACAGGCAGCGCCGTCCACACAAACATTATGCGCGCGCCGATGGATAATGATATGTATATCACACCCAAGTGGCGTGAGCACGGATATTATGATATAACGGAAAAAACTGAAAAGGTAGTTGCAAAGAACGGTGCAGTTTATACTGCAACACTTTTGTGCTATGGTGGGCAGCCGATTTTCAGAAGCGAACAAGATTGTAGAATTGACACAGCGGGGAATCTTTCTGTCACTTGTACGCTCACACCGTTAAAGGAGGATCTACCCGAACTTCCGCGCTTCGGGAAGGTGCTTTTTGCTGATCGCTCTTTGAAGAAGGTCATCTATTATGGCAGAGGCGAAACGGAATGCTACAGCGATTTTAAAGAGCAGTCAGCCGTTGGCATCTATACCGCAAGACCGGAAGAACAATCCTGCCCCTACATTTTCCCGCAGGAATACGGTAATCACACCGATGTCAGATATGCGCGGCTTGTGTTTGAGGGCGATCAGGGCTTTACAATTCGAGCGGTGGGTAAGCCGTTCCAGTTTTCGGTGAAGGACACGGATGACCAATCGCTCTACCGGGCGAAACACCGTGAGCAGATTAAAAAACAGCCGTTTTATCAGTTGACTGTTGACGGCTTTCTGCGGGGTGTGGGTTCCAACAGCTGTGGCCCCGGGCCGGCAAAGCATCATATCATTGAGGCTGACAAACCGCTCGCCTATTCCTTTATGATTTCACTCGATAAGGTTGGAGATAAAAATGTTTGAGCAAACTGTTGAAAAGGCGCGGGGAGTTGTTACCAATGTCATGCGCCACTGGTCAAAGCCCGCCAAAGGCAACTATGTTTCATATAAGGAGATATTGAATCTCGGTATAGGTGGAATGGGCGTTCAGTTCTTTACAATAGTGCTTGCATATTTTTCGTTGTCCTCATCAAGCACTTTGATGGGCGCGACGCTCGGAATACAGCCGATGCATATGCAGTTTATCGGCATACTGATGAGTGGCCTTGGCACGCTGATCGCAATCGGCCGAAATGCAATGATGGATAACACGCATACAAAAATAGGCAAATTTCGTCCGTATATTATTTTTTCAGGCATACCGATACTGGTTCTTGCATTTATCTTTGTTTTTCTTGACTTTGATAAAATGTCCTATATCCAAAAACTCTCATATGCCACAGTTTTCACCTTTGCGATTGGCTGCATACTGCCGTTTTATTCTGACTCCTATAACTCGCTGCCATCGGTTATCACCCCGAACAGCGAGGAACGCGGAAAAATCGTTGCAATCAATGCCTTCCTGTATTCGGTTGCCCCCACAATTTATCATTTTATTGTGCCGATACTTGCCGATAAAACGGGAGGATACACTGATATTCGCACTTATAAATGGGTTGTAATGCCGTTTGCAGTTGTCGGTCTCGGTCTGGGCATGTTCGCCGCGTTCGGCACAAAAGAACGCATTGTTGTTCCGAAAACATATATACCGAAGGTGAACACAATCAGAAGCTCACTCGGTGTTTTCAAAAATAAATACTGGGTTATCACTACAATTTCGGCCACAATCGGTTTTTTGGAGGGCGGTATTTCAAACCTTTTAAACTGGTCCTTTATGTATGACAGTCAGAATTATAAGCTGATGGGCGTGGTGAATACAGTTCTTGGCACATCTGCAACAATTGCATTTATCCTTGCGCCGATCCTAATTAAAAAAATCGGGGCAAGGGGCGCGCTTTTGTTAAAGGAAGGAATGAATATTGTTTTTATTGCCCTTATGCTGATAAGTTATAAAAATATCTATTTCTTCTTTTTAGCATGGTATCTTAATCAGATTTTTTCTTCGCTCGTGCTTGTTGTCAATCCTGTAATCGGCGCCGACACAAAGGATTATCATCAGTATATCAGCGGAGAGCGTATTGATATGACATTCAGCACGGCGCAAATGGTGCTTACCCCCATCGGCTATCTCACAGGTATGGTAATTCCTTATTTCTTTGAGTCCTACGGAATTACGCAGAACTATGATATTCTGTTTGACCCAATGGTGCGCGATAACGTATTCAGAATTCTGTGTATTTTAGCAATTATTGGAGCTTTTTTGCAGTTCGCGCCCCTTGTTTTTTACGATTTAACGCAAACGAAGCACCAAAATATAATCAGAGTGTTAAAGGTGCGTGCAATGTTTGAAGACTATTCAAACGGCGTTATGACGGACGAGGACTTGAATGACACAATGAGTCAGGTGGAGCGTTCAGAAGGCTATTACTATGGAGCAACTCCTGATACGAATTTGCTTTTAGACAATCTCAAACGAGCCAAAAAACTCCCAAAATCGACAAAGGACGAGCGAGCTGTGCGTAAGACTGAAATCAGAAATGCCAAGAAAGCACTGTCTGAATCCAAAAAAGCCCTGCTTGAAAAAGAGTCGGCAGAGATCCTTATCAATGAACTGCACAAGTTTGATACGCCGTCCTTCCAGTTTCGCATCAATCTTTCTAGAAAGCTAACCGAACGGCAGGTTGATGCCTTGGATATTAAAAATGGCGAGTATCTTTCGGCGGCAATGAGTCTACCCGAAGGTACAAAACAAGAAAGATCTTACAAATAATCGGAAATCAGACGGGCTCGCAGAATTGAAAAAATGCCTATAAAAATTGCAAAAAAATATCCAAATGGAATTGCAGAGCCAAATCCCAAGGAACTACCGCAGGCGCTTATTATGCCTGATGGTACTAAAGAGGAAAGAAAAGCCAAAAGCCGCGCCGTCAAAGCCGCAGAGCGTAGCATTAAGCGCTATCATACCATTGCAAATGAATATGTTCAGGCGCAGAAGCTCTTGATTTCCTTTGAAAACTACGGCAAGCTGGAAGAAATTAGACAGCTTTACAAACAAAAGTTGCAAAAGGTTGAAAGTGAGGCTGTACTATGAAAAAAACATTAAAAATTCTCGTGGTGGTTTGCTCTATGCTTCTTTTGGCAGGCGCATTTAGTTCCTGTGCGAAAAAAATTCCAACCGACAGCGCATATTCAAAACTTCGTGATGCTCTTGAAAGCTCACTCCAATATAAAACGTATTACATTCAGGAAATGATTACGCACGACAAACTACTTGACAAAACCACGGTAAATCTGCGGTGCGAGCTTGACAAAAATTATCAGCCTATTTTGAAAAATGGAAGATTGTCGGATTACAAAGCGGAGATTCATTTCAGCAAAAACGACTTGGCAGTAGCCGATATTTTTTGCGGTGTTTCAAAATCCTCCACTGGAGAAGAAAGGGATTTGCTTTTCCGTACAAAATACGAAGAGCAAAACGGCAAAAGCAAAGCCGTTTCCAAAACCATGCAGGCAATGCCGGTTGAGAAGTTTATTGAGGGGAACGAATTCAAAAACAATTATTCAATAGAGCACTTTTTAAGTGAGCTTAACGGCATGACGGAGGCTGATTTTCACTTTTCGGCAGATACGGCAATAGCGGAAAGTAAAAACCATTTGACTGTGATCGGGTTTTCGATAACTGATGGCTATTTACAGCGTTATGAAAAAGAAAAAGGAAAAAAATCTGTGTTTGCAGGCTCAGATCGTATTGAAATTGAGCTTATTTACGGAAGAATAGCTTCCGTTGTAACGTTTTGCTCATATAGCGATAAACAGTTTCATCAGACCTTTGAAGAATCGCCGTATAAGCTGTTTATCACGTATTACGGCCCTAAATTTGAGATTCCCCATTTCGATTCGAAAACTGACCAAAACGCTCTTGAATGGACACAAATATAATGTATTTGGAAAGGAACTGAGAATATGAGAGACGTTCTATTTACACTGTCTGTCAAGAAAAAGCCGTTTTTCATCGTGTTGGCTATGTTCACCGTCGTGCTGGTTATTGCAGGCATCGTGCTGTCTGTCGTGCTGTATAAGCCTTGGTATAACGGTAAATGGAGCGGCGGCTTTTCTGCAAAGGACTGCTTGAGTATTATCAAAAAAGGCGAGGATTTAAAAATTCTACAGATCAGCGACCTGCATGTGGATCACACGAATGGACAGCATGATTTGATTTGGAAAAATTTGGAGTATTTAGTATCCAAAAGTGATATCGATCTCACGGTTATTACCGGAGACTGGACCAGCGATGCGGATAATCTGCCGGCTACCGAAACGCTGATTGAGGTCATGGAGCGTTGTAGTAAGCCCTGGGCAGTCATTTTCGGCAACCACGATTCGCAGGGTAAATTAAGCCGTAAAGATTTGGCCTCGCTTTTTGAAAAGGCGGAGCACTGCCTTTTTGCACGCGGACCGGAGGATTTAAGCGGTGTTGGGAATTATGTAATAAACGTATATAATCATCAGGATCCATCGCACCTTGACGCATCGCTCATACTGCTTGATTCGCATACCGACACAAACCGGACGCTGCAATACGAGCCGATTTACCGGGATCAGGTAAAGTGGTACGAAAAAAATATTGTTGGACTCAGCGCCATTTACAGTGCGCAGAAAAACAACCAAGCAACGGTGCTTCCGAGCCTTCTTTTCCAGCACATTCCCCTTAAAGAATATGAAACTGCGTGGAATGAAGGTAAAATTGATACCTCAAAGCACCTGCATGGTAGTAACAATGAGGATGTTTATTCTCCTGTAGTAAATACAGGCTTATTTGATAAAATAGTCGCCGCAGGCAGCACCAAAGGCGTATTCTGCGGCCATGACCACGCCAACGACTCGGCCGTTTCGTATCAAGGCGTATTGCTGGCCTATGCTGTGCAGAGCGGCATCTGCGAAAGCGATCCCTACGCTCAAAAGATGAAGAAGGGCGGCAATCTTATCACGCTGAAAGAGGACGGGACGCTGACGATCAGCCAGGTTTTTCATGAATTTCCCTATGAAATAAAAGAATAATAGGCATTCTCCCTTTCTCTAAAAATGCGCAAAAGGATATGTTAAAAATAAAGTTCATTCTATGGAGCAGCGAGGGGTTTATATGAAGCAAAGGTGGCTTGACAGCGCGGTTTTTTATGAGGTATATCCCACAAGCTTTTATGATGCAAACGGTGACGGGGTAGGCGATATTAGCGGCATTATCGAAAAACTTGACTACATATCGGACTTGGGCTGTAATGCGATTTGGCTCAATCCGCATTACACCTCGCCCTTTATGGACGGCGGATATGATGTGTCCGACTATTACAATACCGACCCGCGCTTCGGCACAAATGAGGATATGAAACGGCTTTTTGATACAGCGCGGAAAAAGGGCATTAGGATCATGCTTGATCTCGTTATGGGCCACACCTCAAATCAGCACCCGTGGTTTATTCAATCCTGCAAGGATGAAAAGAACGAATATACTGACGCATACATTTGGTCGGACCACATGGACGTGGAGCACTGCGAGGGTCGCTTTATGTGCGGGCTTTCCGAGCGTCCGCATATGTTTAAGGTTAATTATTACGCTATGCAGCCCGCGCTCAATTATGGCTATTACAAAACGGATAAATCATGGCAGATGCCTATGAATGCTCCCGCCGCAATGAAAAACCATCAGAGGCTCATTGACGTGTGCCGATTTTGGCTGGATATGGGCGCCGCAGGCTTTCGTGTGGATATGGCGCACGCTATGATAAAAAACGACCCAAAGCAAAAGGGTACCATTAAATTTTGGCAGGAAATTTTTGCCGTTATCAAAAAGGAATTTCCTGACTCAGTTTTTTTGTCAGAGTGGAACAATCCTGCAAAAACAATTCTCAAGGCAGGCTTCGATCTTGACTTTCGATGTGTTTGGGGATATGCAAGCAGAGGCGGAAACGACCCTCATAACGAGCGAATTTTTGACGGGACTTATTTGAGTGAGGTCGGTGGAAAAAATCAAATTTTTATCAAACAGTATTTGAAAAGTATAAAGAAAATAAATAAATCCGACGGTTATCAAATCATTCATCTTGACAATCATGATACAATACGGCTTTCCCGTGGCAGAACCGATGATATGATAAAGGTCCTTTGGGCGTCGTATTTGACTTTACCCAATGTTCCGCTGACTTCCTGGTGGGAGATCTGAAGCAGAGCATCTACCGCTTCCGGCAGGCAGA
>ENA-OPBW01001315-OPBW01001315.1-human-gut-metagenome-genome-assembly--contig:-NODE-1315-length-13280-cov-2.387977_pt1 | contig 13280 bp, 7 predicted proteins | sample MGYA00241070_ERZ501456 | MGnify/ENA primary metagenome ERZ501456 (study PRJEB25962, sample SAMEA2042624) | human gut metagenome | biome: human gut; feature: human-associated habitat; material: faeces...
CCGCAGAGGCGCAGGCGGAGGCCCGTTTTCTGATGCTGGCGGCCAACAACCTGCTAAAGCCCTCCGATGGCAAGCCCGTCGCGGTGCCGACGCAGGATATGGTGCTCGGCTCTTACTACCTGACATTGGTAAAACCAGGCGAGCCGGGCGAGGGCAAGTGCTTCCGCGATGTCAGCGAAGCGATTATGGCCTATGACGCGGGCGCGATCGGCCTGCATTCTAAGATTAAAATCCGTATGACCCGCGAGGTCGAGGGCGAACTGCGTTCACAGCTTTATGAAACGACGCTGGGCCGCGTGATCTTTAACGATCCGATCCCGCAGGATCTGGGCTTTGTGGACCGTAGCGATCCGGAAAATGCCTTCAAGCTGGAGGTTGAGTTCCTGGTCAATAAAAAGATGCTCGGCAAGATTATCGACAAGTGCATCAAGGTGCACGGCACGGCAGTGACCGCCGAGATGCTTGACCGCATTAAGGCGCAGGGCTATAAATATTCCACACAGAGCGGCATCACTGTCGCGGTTTGCGACGCGACCATCCCGCCGAAGAAGGCGGAATTCCTCGCTGAGGCGGAGGAGAAGGTCGATAAGATCAACGCGAACTTCCAGCGCGGCTTTATCTCAAATGGGGAGCGCTCCCGCCATGTCATCAAGGTGTGGGAGGACTGCACGAAGAAGGTATCCTCTGAGCTGACCGCAAACCTTGACCACTATAACCCTATCTATATGATGGTCGATTCCGGCGCCCGTGGTTCCGATAGTCAGCTGCGGCAGCTTGCCGGTATGCGCGGCTTGATTGCCAACACGGCGGGCCGCACGATCGAGGTTCCCATTCGCGCGAACTACCGCGAGGGCCTTAACGTTCTCGAATACTTTATCTCCTCCCGCGGCGCTCGGAAAGGCTTGGCTGATACAGCGCTGCGTACGGCAGACTCCGGCTACCTGACCCGCCGTCTGGTCGACGTCTCGCAGGATGTGATCATCCGCGAAGAGGATTGCCACTGCACAGACGGCCTTGAAATCTATGATATCAAAGATGGCAACGAGATGATCGAGGGCCTGACAGAGCGTTTGACCGGCCGCTTCCTGGTGGAGGATCTCATCGACGAAAAGACCGGCGAGCTTATCATGAGCAAGGATGTGATGATGAAGGAGTCCGATGCGGAGCGCATCGTTGCTTCCGGCGTGACAAAGATCAAAATCCGTTCCTTACTCACCTGTCAGTCCAAGCATGGCGTATGCATCAAGTGCTATGGCGCGAACCTTGCCACGGGTGATCCGGTTACCGTGGGTGAGGCAGTCGGAATCATTGCCGCTCAGTCCATCGGTGAGCCCGGCACACAGCTGACAATGCGTACGTTCCACACCGGCGGCGTTACGTCCTCTGCCGATATCACGCAGGGTCTTCCCCGCGTTGAGGAGCTGTTTGAGGCGCGCAAGCCAAAGCACCTGGCGATCATTAGCGAAATCGGCGGCGTTGTTTCCATGCAGGAAATCAAAAAGTCGCAACATGTTGTCGTCACCGATATGGAGAATCACGATGAGCGCAGCTACCTGATCCCCTATGGCTCTCGCCTACGGGTGGAGGAAGGCCAAACGATCGAAAAGGGCGAGATCATCACGGAGGGCTCTGTGAATCCGCATGATGTGCTTGCTGTGCGCGGTGTAGATGCGGTGCACAACTACCTCATTCGTGAAGTACAGCGCGTTTACCGGATGCAGGGTGTTGATATTAACGATAAGCATATTGAAGTGATCGTCCGCCAGATGATGAAGAAGGTCCGCGTGGCCGACGCAGGGGATACCACGCTCCTGCCCGGCGCAACGATTGATAAGAGCGAGTTAATCGCGCAGAATGAGGCAGTCCGCGCCCGCGCGGCCGAAACCGGTGAAGCGCTGCAAGAGGCAACCGTCCAGCCCGTGCTGCTCGGTATTACGAAGGCCTCCCTTGCGACGGATTCCTTCCTCTCCGCCGCCTCCTTCCAGGAGACGACTCGCGTCTTGACCGATGCGGCGATCAAGGGCAAGAGCGATCCGTTGCTGGGGCTTAAGGAAAACGTCATCATCGGCAAGCTCCTCCCCTCCGGCACGGGTATGAAGTGCTACAGCGATGTAGAGGTGGTGCCCGTCCCGCAGGAAACGCCGGAGATGCCCGCAGAGGTGGAAGGGGAAGCGGTCTAAGCCCGATCAAAAGCGAATTTTACAATTTAAACAAAACTTTTTGCCGTTTACCGGATTCTTCTTTCTGTGAAAGCCGTTTGAGCGCTTGACAAAGCTTGTCTCTGCGTGCTAGAATCTTCAATTGTGCGAATCTATTTTTCTTATTGTTTTGGTGCTATGGGCGCGTTGCGCGCCCTGCACGATAGATTAGGCTTGATTTAATATCAGGAGGTGAAAGTAACTTGCCAACCTTTAACCAACTTGTCCGTAATGGACGGGAGACGTCGGAGAAAAAGGCGAAGGCGCCTGCTCTTCTCAAGGGGCTCAACTCCAAGAAGAACATCATGACCGATAAGGATTCCCCGCAAAAGCGTGGCGTCTGCACAGCGGTCAAGACGATCACGCCGAAAAAGCCGAACTCTGCGCTTCGTAAAATTGCGAGGGTCCGCCTGACCAACGGGATCGAGGTAACCGCCTATATCCCCGGCGTCGGCCACAACCTACAGGAGCACAGCGTCGTCCTCATCCGCGGCGGCCGTGTGAAGGATCTTCCCGGTGTGCGTTACCATATCGTACGCGGAACCCTTGACACGCAGGGCGTTTCCGGCAGAATGCAGGCACGCTCCAAGTACGGCGCGAAGCGCCCGAAGGCTGCCAAAAAGTAATCCGGCACGCAGCCAGGAACCCAAACAGACAAATCTTCTTGCAGGCTACAGGCGGCTTGCCGCCTTGCAACCAGTGAGAGTGTATCAATAGATATGCCTCTCATTGGCGCCACGGGAATTTTGTCACTCGAGTACCGATGATATCATTTTTATGAAGGAGGGAAGCGAAGTGCCAAGAAGAGGCCAGATCGCAAAGCGTGATGTTTTGCCCGATCCGCTTTACAATTCAAAGCTTGTAACACGGCTTATCAATAGTGTTATGTATGATGGCAAAAAGGGTGTCGCCCAGAAGATTGTTTACGACGCCTTTGAGATCATCCGGGAAAAAACCGGCAAGGAGCCCCTTGAGGTTTTTGAAGCCGCGATGGAGAACGTAATGCCTGTTCTCGAGGTCAAAGCACGCCGTGTTGGCGGCGCGACCTATCAGGTGCCCATCGAAGTTCGCCCCGAGCGCCGTCAGACGCTGGGCCTGCGCTGGATTACGCTTTACAGCCGCCAGCGCTCTGAGCGGACCATGAAGGAACGGCTTGCAAATGAGATCATGGATGCAGTCAATTCCACCGGTTCCGCATATAAAAAGCGCGAAGACACGCACAAGATGGCAGAAGCCAACAAGGCGTTTGCACACTTCCGCTGGTAAGCACACACCTGCGCTGCATTTTGCTTGGCGCGGGGGGCGGCGCTATGTGCGCTCCGGTTTGGAGCGCGCATGCAGCTGGCCACAGGTTTTAATTCTTGAGCGCCGTGCCGCGCGCATGGCAATTGGAGGTTTATATGCCAAGGCAGGTATCATTACAGCTCACCAGAAACATTGGTATCATGGCCCATATCGACGCCGGCAAAACCACGACGACGGAGCGCATCCTGTTTTACACGGGTGTGAACCATAAGATCGGTGAAACGCACGACGGCGATGCGACCATGGACTGGATGGAGCAGGAGCAGGAGAGGGGCATCACCATCACCTCCGCCGCTACCACCTGTTTCTGGAAAGGGCATCGCATCAATATTATCGACACCCCCGGCCACGTGGACTTTACCGTTGAGGTTGAGCGCTCTCTGCGCGTACTTGACGGATCTGTCACTGTATTTTGTGCGAAGGGCGGCGTCGAGCCCCAGTCTGAGACCGTTTGGCGTCAGGCTGATAAGTACCATGTGCCGCGCATGGCCTATGTGAATAAGATGGATATTATGGGCGCCGACTTCTACAATGTTGTCGACATGATGAAAGATCGCTTGAAATGCAACGCGGTGCCCATCCAGCTTCCGATCGGCTCTGAAGCCGATTTTCGCGGCATCATCGACCTTGTCACCATGCGTGCGGAAATGTACTATGACGACAAGGGCCTCGACATCCGTGATGAGGATATTCCGGAGGATATGCGTGAGCTGGCGGAGAAATATCACACAGAGCTCATGGAGCATGTTGCTGAGCAGGATGAAGACCTGCTTGAGAAATATCTCGGCGGCGAGGAACTGACGATTGAAGAGATCAAAAACTGCATTCGCAAGTCCACCATTGCCAATGAGATGGTGCCTGTTCTGTGCGGCACTTCTTACCGTAATAAGGGCGTGCAGATGTTGCTTGACGCAATCGTTGATTTTATGCCCGCGCCGACGGACGTGCCGGATATCAAAGGCACGAATCCGGAGACCGGCGAGGAGGAGGATCGCAAATCCTCTGATGACGAGCCGTTTGCCGCGCTGGCCTTTAAGATCGCAACCGACCCCTATGTGGGCAAGCTCTGCTTCTTCCGCGTTTATTCCGGCACGGTCGAGGCGGGCAGCACGGTTTACAACTCTGTGAAGGATAGCAACGAGCGCATGGGCCGCATCCTACAGATGCACGCAAACCACAGGCAGGATATCGAATGCGTTTACGCGGGCGACATCGCCGCTGCGGTCGGCTTAAAAAATACGACCACGGGCGATACACTGTGCGATGCGAAGCACCCGGTTGTGCTTGAATCCATGGAATTCCCAGAGCCGGTTATTCGTGTGGCTATCGAGCCCAAGACGAAGGCCGGTCAGGAGAAAATGGGCATTGCGCTTGCTAAGCTTGCGGAGGAAGATCCGACCTTCCGCTGCTATACGGATGAGGAAACGGGCCAGACGATCATCGCCGGCATGGGCGAGCTGCATCTGGAGATTATCGTTGACCGTATGCTGCGTGAATTTAAGGTTGAGGCAAACGTCGGCAAGCCGCAGGTAGCCTATCGCGAGACGATCACGAAGGAAGCCGACGTCGACACGAAATATGCGCGTCAGTCCGGCGGCCGCGGCCAGTATGGCCATGTCAAGATCCGCATTGAGCCGAATCCGCAGAAGGGTTATGAGTTTGTCAATGCTATCGTTGGCGGCGCGATCCCGAAGGAATATATCGGCCCGGCGGAACAGGGTATCAAGGGCGCTATGCTCTCCGGTGTACTGGCAGGCTTCAATGTGGTGGATGTCAAGGTAACGCTGTATGACGGCTCCTACCATGAGGTCGACTCCTCGGAGATGGCCTTCAAAATCACTGGTTCCATGGCGTTTAAGGAAGCAATGCGCAAGGCGGCCCCGGTTCTCATGGAGCCGATCATGAAGGTTACTGTGATTGTGCCGGATGATTATCTCGGCGACGTGATCGGCGATATCAACGCCCGGCGCGGGCTTATGCAGGGCATGGAAACCCGCAATGGCGCAACGCAGGTGAACGCTTTCGTGCCGCTGTCGAACATGTTCGGCTATGCGACCGATTTGCGCTCCAAAACGCAGGGTCGCGGCCAGTATGTGATGGAGCCCAGCCACTACACTGAGGTTCCGAAATCCATTGCGGATACGATCATCAGCTCCCGCGCGAAAACAGGCGACGAATAAATTTCGTAAAACGCTTGCAATCCCTTGTGGGAATTGATAAAATACCCCTGAGCACTGAACAGCCTGTTTTTTATAAACAGTAAAAGAATGAAGTTTCTAAGATAAAAGGAGGAACAATCCAAATGGCAAAGCAGCATTTCGACAGAACCAAACCCCATGTAAACATTGGCACCATCGGCCACGTCGACCATGGTAAAACCACTCTGACGGCGGCCATCACCAAGACCCTTGCAATGAAGGGCGATGCGGACTTCGTTGATTACGCAAACATCGATAAGGCTCCTGAAGAGCGCGAGCGCGGCATCACGATCAACACCGCTCACGTTGAGTATGAGACGGATTCCCGCCACTATGCTCACGTTGACTGCCCCGGCCATGCCGACTATATCAAGAACATGATCACCGGCGCAGCACAGATGGACGGCGCGATCCTCGTTATCGCAGCGACCGACGGCCCGATGGCGCAGACGAAGGAGCACCTTCTGCTTGCCCGTCAGGTTGGCGTGCCTTATATCATCGTTTTTATGAACAAGTGCGATCAGGTCGATGATCCGGAACTGCTTGAGCTTGTTGAAATGGAAATCCGTGAGACGCTTGACGAGTATGAGTTCCCGGGCGACGATACACCGATCATCCAGGGTTCCGCTCTGAAGGCTCTTGAGGACCCGTCCAGCGAGTGGGGCGACAAGATCATGGAGCTGATGGATGCGGTTGACAGCTGGATTCCGGATCCGCAGCGTGCTACCGATCAGCCCTTCCTGATGCCTGTAGAGGATGTATTCACCATTACCGGCCGTGGTACTGTTGCCACCGGTAGAGTGGAGCGCGGCCAGTTGAAGACTGGTGAGGAAGTTGAAATTGTCGGCCTGAAGGATGAGAAGAAGAAGACGGTTGTTACCGGTATCGAAATGTTCCGCAAGATCCTCGACTATGCCGAGGCTGGCGACAACATCGGCGCCCTGCTTCGCGGTATTCAGCGCAATGAGATCGAGCGCGGCCAGGTTCTTTCTAAGCCCGGCTCCATTCATCCGCACACGAAGTTCCGCGGCCAGGTTTATGTTCTGACCAAGGATGAAGGCGGCCGTCATACACCGTTCTTCAACAACTATCGTCCGCAGTTCTATTTCCGCACCACCGACGTAACCGGCATCATCTCGCTGCCCGAAGGCACTGAGATGTGCATGCCCGGCGATAACGTCGAGATGGATGTTGAGCTGATTACCCCCATCGCCATCGAGGAAGGCCTCCGCTTCGCTATCCGTGAAGGCGGCCGTACGGTTGGCTCGGGCGTTGTCATCAAGATCAACGAATAATTTTTTTCCACAACGGAACGGTTCAGGCAAAACGGAAATCGTTTTGCCTGGGCCGTTTTCTTTTATATGGATCCCTGCTTCTGCCTTGAATTTTTGACTCTGCTATGGTATGATAGCTTCAAACAAAGTTTGAAGCACTGAAAAAATGCCTGTCGGCGCGAAACGCCTCCTGCCGCGATGCGGCAACGCCATTTTTGTGGGGGATGGTTTGCGCGTATGGTGTGATAATTCTATTCAAAAAGGGAAAGAATCCGGATGCCTGCCCGCAAAGAGGGAAAAAGCATCCGGTTTCCGCATTCTGTGCGTAGGGTCGTTAAGCAGGGGGCCACAAAGCGGCTTGAAGGCAGTGCATATTTTTGCATATGGGGAGAAGGCGCGCTGTACAAAATGAAGGGCGTCCCTGTCTGGTAAAAAGGAGGTCATAGCGGATGGGAATCTTATATTTGGTCATTCCATGTTATAATGAAGAGGCAGTGATTGAGCATACAGTGGAGGAACTCACACCCCTTTTGGCAGATTTGGAGCGGAAATCAAAAATTGCCCCTGAAAGCCGGATTCTGCTGGTGGATGATGGTAGTAAGGATACCACCTGGGAGAAAATTGAAACGCTGCATCGGGAAAATCCTTTTGTATGCGGCCTAAAGCTTGCGCATAACCGTGGCCATCAAAACGCACTGATGGCCGGCTTGATGGAGGCACGTAAATATTGCGATTGTGCGGTATCTATGGACGCGGATTTGCAGGATGATATCCATATTCTTGAGGCATTTATTGATAAATTCAATGCAGGCACAGATATCGTTTACGGTGTGCGCAATAAGCGGGAGACAGATACCTTTTTCAAACGGACGACCGCACTCGGCTTCTATAAGGTGATGCATCTGCTTGGGGTGGAAACGGTTTATAACCATGCGGATTACCGGCTGATGAGCAGGCGGGCGCTGGACGCCTTGTCGGAATACAAGGAAGTCAACCTGTTTTTGCGCGGGATCGTTCCGCTGATTGGGTATTCTACCGACTATGTATATTATGACCGCAGTGAACGCTATGCGGGGGAATCGAAATATCCGCTGCGCAAAATGCTTGCCTTTGCGATGGACGGTATTACTTCCTTCAGCGTGCGGCCCTTGCGGCTTATTTCTGCGGCTGGTATCCTGATTGGATGCCTAAGTGTGATCGGGCTGTTATATGCTTTGATTTCCAAAATCTGCGGCGTTGCAGTCAGCGGCTGGACGGCAATTATCTGCTCCATCTGGCTGCTGGGCGGAATCCAGTTGTTCTGTTTGGGCGTGGTGGGAGAATATATCGGCAAAATTTATAGTGAAGTGAAGGCACGCCCTCGATATCGGATTGAAACATTTTTAAAAAAATAGAAGTTCATCAAAATAGGGTTCCATATTTACATAGTTTAGGCGGTGCATAATGACTCAGGAGCAATTGCAGGCCCTGCGCAGGCAGGTTATGGAAAAAGAATTTTCACGTATGAATCCGATGCAGAGGGAGGCTGTGTTTACCACAGAGGGTCCTTTGTTGATTTTGGCGGGGGCAGGGAGCGGAAAGACGACTGTGCTCGTCAACCGGATTGCCAATATTGTGAAATATGGATGCGCATATGGCGCTCGGGAATTTTCGGTATCTCTCACGGAAGAAGAAATCCGTATGCTGGAGGAATACCGCGACGGCACACAGGAATATACCGATGAGATCGCGGATTTATTGGCTGTTCGCCCTGCGAAGCCGTGGCAAATTCTTGCAATTACATTTACCAATAAGGCGGCCGGTGAGCTCAAAGAGCGGCTGGAGGCAATGCTCGGCCCGGATGGGCAGGATATATGGGCAAGCACCTTTCATTCCACCTGCGCCCGCATTTTGCGGCGGGATGGGGAAAGCATTGGTTATCCCAGCCACTTTACGATTTATGATACGGATGATTCTAAGCGTGTGATGAAGGAATGCCAGAGGCTGCTCAACATTGATGATAAAATGCTCTCCCACAAAACGCTCTTGCATGAGATCAGCCATGCAAAGGATAGCCTCATCTCCCCAGAAGACTATCTGAACGATGCGGGCGACGATGTGCGCTTGCGCAAGATTGGCGAAGCCTACCGGCTTTATGAGAAGCTGTTGCGGGATGCAGATGCAATGGACTTTGACGATATGATTGTCAATACGGTGAAGCTGCTGGAGGAAAACGAGGAGGTGCGCACCCGCTATCAAAACCGCTTTCGCTATGTGATGGTGGATGAGTACCAAGACACCAACCATGCACAGTATCGGCTTACCAGCCTGCTGGCCGGAGGCAGCGGCAATCTCTGCGTGGTGGGCGACGACGATCAGAGCATTTACCGCTTTCGAGGCGCTACAATAGAGAACATTCTCTCCTTTGAGGAGCAGTATCATAAGGCAAAAGTGATCCGCCTGGAGCAGAATTACCGCTCCACTCAGAATATTTTGGATGCAGCCAATGCTGTTATTTCCCATAACACAGAGCGAAAGGGCAAAAATCTCTGGACAGCGAACGGCCCCGGGGAAAAAATTGTGGTGGATAACGCCTTTGACGAGCAGGAGGAAAGCACCTTTATCGCAGATACCATTATGGATTCCGTCAAGGGAGGGAGAAAATGGAGCGATCATGCGGTTCTTTATCGAATGAACGCCCAGTCAAACGCAATTGAGCGCACTTTTGTGCGTATGGGCGTGCCATACCGTGTGATCGGCGGCCACCGTTTCTATGAGCGCAAGGAGATTCGCGATGCGCTTGCTTATCTTTCTGTAATCAGTAATCCGGCGGATAATATCCGCCTGCGCAGGATCATCAACGAGCCTAAACGCGGCATCGGCGCAACTACCATCAACCATGCCGCACAGATTGCGGCCGGGCTGGGCCTGAGCCTCTACGAAGTGATTTCCCATGCGGATGAATATGAGCAGTTGGTGCGGGCTGCGCCGCGTTTGCGGGCATTCACCCAGATCATTGATGGGCTTGCCGAGGCGGCGGAGGAATTGCCGCTCAACGAGCTGTTTGAAAAGGCAATGCGAGATACGGGCTACCTCGACTCCCTTGCGTTGGATCGTGAAACCTATCAGGACAGGCTGGAGAATATCCAGGAGCTTTCCTCCAACCTTCTGCGCTACAGTGAGGATAACGAAGAGGGCGATCTCAATGGCTTCCTCGAAGAGGTCGCTTTGATGACGGATATTGATAATTATAATGAGGAGGCGGATACCGTTGTCCTCATGACGCTGCACTCCGCCAAAGGCTTGGAATTCCCGGTGGTATTCATCCCGGGGATGGAGAGGGGAATTTTCCCCGGTATCCAATCGCTCTACTCTGCCAGTGAAATGGAGGAGGAGCGTAGGCTTGCCTATGTGGGCATTACGCGCGCCAAAGAGCGGCTGTATCTGACGCACGCGCGCACACGTATGCTCTACGGCAGCACGAGCCACAACGCGCCCTCACCTTTTTTAGAGGAGATTCCAGAGGGGCTTGTGGAAGAGAAGCGCAAGGTCACGCTCTCCCAGCAGAAGCCCTCTGTACAGCGTGCCGCAAAGCCGAAGAAAACGTTTGACCATTCCTTTGGCCCGGCGGCGCCTAAGCCCTCTGCGCCTGCGGGCTCCTACCGGGTGGGCGATACGGTGGGGCACAAGCTATTTGGAACGGGCGTTGTGCTCTCCGCACAGCCGATGGGCAATGATACGCTGCTGGAGATCGCCTTTGAAAAAGCAGGCACCAAAAAGCTGATGGCCAATTTTGCTCGATTGACCAAGGGGTAAGACCTGAGTGAAATCGCAAAAGTGATTCGGGCGAGACGCCGGTTTTACAAAATCTTTTACAGAAACATCGCCGCGGTATGCCAGGAAGATGCATCCGCGGTGATTTCTTTTACCGTCTTTATTGACAATTCAAATAAAATCATGTAATCTTTTCATGAGAGATTTGGGAAAGAGGGAGAGAATTATGAAAAAAAAGTGTCGTCAGGTAATCTGTTTGCTTTTGGCTGTGCTGCTGTTGATGGGGGGAATACCGGCGGCCTTTGCTGTGGGCAATTGTGATACGGCGCCGCTGATCGTCGTCAGCGGAATGAATGCATGGCCGCTGGTGATGGATGCGGGCACGGAACGGGAAAAACAGGTGTTTGCACCTGACACGCAGGCGATTTTGGAGCTCGTGGGTAAAATTGCGGGCCCGGTTGCACGCTTTGCTGTTACAAAGGACTATGAAACGCTTGGCGACGAGGTGCTGCCTGCCGTGTATGCCCTGCTGGAGCCGCTCGCTTGTCAACCGGATGGGAGCAGCCGTTATGCGATTACCACTACGGTCTATCCGGAATCAATGGCGAACTATCCGGAGTTTGTCAATGAGGAAGGTTACCTGACCAACGAGCCTGCCATTGTGCGTGCGGCCGCTGCGAAAATAGGCGCCGATCACGTATATTATTTTAACTACGATTGGCGGCTCGACCCCATGGCTCATGCGAAAGAACTGCGTGGCTATGTGGAGCGAGCAAAGCGCGAAACTGGCCATGATAAAGTAAACTTGATTGGCTCCAGCATGGGAGGGACGATCATTGCCGCCTATCTTGCACAGTATGGAAGTGAGGATATTGATAATTATACCATGCTGTCTTCCGCCTTTACAGGGACGACCATCGTGGGGGATCTCTTCACGGGCAAGATCGAGTTCCATAAAGACGCCTTGATTCGAATTCTCAAGGAGGTTGCGGGGCAGCAGGTGGTGAATCTCCTGCTCGACGCGCTTGATCAGGCCGGTGTGATCGATATTCTACTCCCAGTGCTCGATGAGCTGGTGGCAAATCTAAAGGGCCGCGTTTATGATGAAGTATTCCAGGATACCTTTGTGACGATGCCGGGCATTTGGGATTTAATTGCCCTGGAGGATTATGAGGAGGCAAAGGCTTATTTGCTCGACGAAAAAACGGATGCACAGCTGATTGCACGGATTGATGCATATCATTATCAGGTGCAGGCGAAGCTGCCGGAGCTGTTTCGGGCCGCGATGGAAACGGGGACGAAGATCAATGTTGTTTCCCACTATAATTTGCAGGGTGTGCCGCTTACGCCCTCTTACCGGGAGCAAAATGATAACGTGATCGATACGAAATATACCTCAGGCTATGCAACCTGTGCATTCTTAGATGAAACACTGCCGGCCGATTATCAGCAGAAGCATACTTCCTGCCAAGATGCTACGCACAACCACCTCTCCGGAGATCGCGTGATCGACGCCTCCACCTGCCTTTTGCCGGAGCAGACATGGTTTTTGAAAGATTTAAAGCATGTGGGCTACATCTATGATACACAGGTGATGGAATTTATCTTGTGGCTTTGCCTCTCGGATACGCAGCGCACTGTGCAGGCGGCAGGGGATTACAGCCAGTTCATGCGGGTGGACCCGCAAACCGGCGCGCTGACTTTGATCCAAGCAGAGCGGCCGGAAGAGCCGGATTCTCAGGAGCCTCCTGCACAAGAGCCGGATGGGCCAGAACCCACTCCAGAGGGAACGCAACCGGAGCAGCCCACGCCTGCCCCAGAGGAAAGCGCCGCTCCTTCCGCAGAAGAGGCGCCCACGCCCTCTATTGCTGATACGGGCGAGCGGGTACTCGGCCTGATTCCGTTCGGCCTGGCGGCTGTTGCAGTAGCCGTATTGACGGTGACGCGGAAAAAGAATCAAATATCATAACAGGATAGAATAAATGGGCCGCCGCACAGTGATCTGCGGCGGCCCAAAACAAGGCGGGGATTTTGATGGATTTTCAAAGGGCAGCGGAGCTGGTGCTGGAGACCAAAGCGATCGTGATGGATGAAAAAGCGGCGCGGCAGGTCACTGTGAAGGGGCAGGCAGATTATGTTACGCAGGTGGATTTTGCCGTGCAGTCCTATTTGAAGGAGCGGCTTTTGGCGCTTCACCCACAGGCGGGTTTTCTGGCGGAGGAGCAGGAGAATGTGGATTATAGCGGGCGGCCTGCTTGGATTCTCGACCCCATCGACGGCACGACAAATCTGATCCACGGCTATCAGATGAGCGCGGTTTCACTGGCATTTTATGATGGGCAAGCGGTGGTGTTCGGCGCTGTTTATAACCCGTTTACCGAGGAGCTGTTTACAGCGCAGCGGGGGAGGGGAGCTTATTGCAATGGCGTTCCGATCCAATGCACGCAAACGCGGGAGATCGCCTCCTGCCTGGTGGCAATCGGCACTGCTCCCTATTATAAAGAAGAAGCTGCCCGGAATTTTGAGCGGTTCCAAACGGTATTCCTGGGTGA
>ENA-OPBW01001318-OPBW01001318.1-human-gut-metagenome-genome-assembly--contig:-NODE-1318-length-13263-cov-3.860161_pt1 | contig 13263 bp, 9 predicted proteins | sample MGYA00241070_ERZ501456 | MGnify/ENA primary metagenome ERZ501456 (study PRJEB25962, sample SAMEA2042624) | human gut metagenome | biome: human gut; feature: human-associated habitat; material: faeces...
GTCACCGCCTCCTCCGGCTACGATGCCAACACCGGCGAACCTGCCGCAGATGAGAAGGATGACAAGGAGCTGCCGGATACCGTTACCCTGCTGGTATCCCCGGAGCAGGCCAAGGTGCTGGCCGAACTGGAGGCCGAGGGAACCATCCATCTGTCCCTGGTCTACCGGGGTGACCGGGAAAACGCCGGCAAGTTCCTGGCCGCACAAAATGATATCCTTCTGGAACTGTATCCCCCGGAGCCAGACCCCGAGGAGGAGCCCCAGAAGAACCCCGCTGAGACAGACCCCGCCGCTGATCCCGGCGAAACCACAGAAACGGAGGCGCCCGCAGGCCCCGAGGAGGTGGCCTGATGCTGAACTTCAAGAAAGCCGGCATTACCCAGACACCTGAAAACGGATTCGGCGAAACTCCGCTGACCAAATACCGTCGCCACATCTTCCTGCTGCATCCGGACATCGTACTGATTTATGATGAACTGGAGGCATCCCGTCCGGTACGTTGGGACTGGCTGCTGCATAGTCCCGTACAGTTCCAGATTGACGAAAAAAATGCCACACTCACCACACGTTACGAGCAGAAACAATTCTCTTCCGTGGCACAACTGTTCAGCAATCAGCCGTGCGAAATCACACAGACCGACCAGTTTGTGTGTCCGCCCGACCCGAAAAAGATGAAAAAAGGGCAGGAAAGCAAATATGTCAACCAATGGCATCTCACGGCTACCTTCCAGCCAAGTGCCGCCAACCGCATCCTGACTGTGATTCGCATTCTTCCTGACGGACAGAAAATGTCGGAACTTATCCGAAAAGGAAACACCTTCACCTGTGGCCGATGGAAAATCCAGGCAGAACTGGACCCGACACAACCGGCTTCACTTCAGGTTGTCAATACCCGCAACAATGCCACATTCAGTCTGGGAAATAACGACGTACAGATTGGAGGTACCACCTACAAACGGCTGGAAAAAGGTTCTTCCGTATTATACGATAAAATTGACGGAGAATGGCTCGTACATGAAATGTCGGACTATGAACCTCAGTTTACCGGTGCAGGACCTGCCAAGTAACAAACACAACTCCATAAATAAAAGGCTTTAGGGAAATAGTTCCTCCCTAAAGTCTTTTATTTATGCAACAAATTGATTATCAAACAAATAATAAATTCCGAATTTATATACATAAAACGCAAGTGCGTTTGATGCAAAACGTACTTGCGTTTCAAGTTAAACGCACTTGCGTTTTAGTTCAAACGTACTTGCGTTTTGTTCAAAACTCTTTGGCATTTCATTTGAAACGTAAAAGCAGCTCCAGAGTCCGCTAAAATGGTGGCTTTTGCCCATAGTCAGATTGTGTCAGTTTAATGGGCCAGCCCATTTTCATATCACTTCTTCACAAAAGGAATTACCATATTCCAGCTGGCCGACATCTCTTTGAACGAACCAATTCCATCAGAAGTAGCAAAAAACATATAGGCGGGTTCTCCGTTTTCAAAAAGGATGAACGGACGTTCAAGCTGTCCCACCCTGCTGGTTACCCCGTCATCCCAGTTAAGCATCAGTGAATAAGCCTGCGGACATTTATCAATCACCCAGTTCACACCATCCTTCGAGTGAGCCAGCACACCACTTTCCTTTTCCCCCGTATATTTTCCCAACTGGTCCTTGAACACGATGTGATATCCTTCTTCATCTTTCCAGAAAAAAGGGTCTTCCGCTTCCCCATTCTCTTCCGAGCTAAGAATGGGGTTTCCATCGTTCAGCACTGTATAGGGACCTTCGATGGACGGAGCATACGCCACTCCGAGCGACATACCCGACCACTTATTCCCCACATAATGCCGTCCCTTGAATACCATCATCACCGAACCATCCTCCAGTATGCAAGGAGAAGGATTTGACGTAAAATAACTATAAAACGTACCCGGTTTCGCATCCAATATCGGTTTATCGAAACGCTTCCATGGTCCATAAGGCGAATCAGCAACCGCCAACCCAATGCGCTTGTTAGAACGTGCCACAATCATCCACGGACTGTTGAAAGTAAGTTCCTCCGGTGCAGGCTCCTCAAAAGGATGAGTGCTTCCCATATAAACGAGGTAATACTTTCCCTGATAATACAAGATACGCGGATTATGCGTACAACGCCCATCCCAGTATTCCGCTCCACGTGCGGGAAGTGCTACGTCACTGAATTTATAGGGTCCTTCCGGAGTATCGGAGACCACATGAACAACTTCCGACTTCAACGCCCAACTTGGATGAAATCGATATTCCTTCGGCCAGCGAGATACAAACATGTGATACTTCCCGTCGTGTCCTTTCACCACTGAACTTCCCCAAACCCAATAACCTTCACACGAAAAAGCCGGAGTCCTCCGTGCTTTTCCAAGATTTAGAGCGAACTGCTTGTCCGCCGCTTTTTTCAACACATTTTCCGGTTGCAGAGCAAACATTTCCACCAAACTCAAACAGAGCATCAGTAGATAAACTAATAGTCTTTTCATAAACAATGGTACTCAGCCCCTCCAAAAGAGATGTGTCATAATAAAATCTGATTACCCAACAATCATTTTAAGAGGGACTCGCTATATTAGAATTATTTTCAAATAATTTTTTTTTAAAAGTCTTCTTCCCGGAAGAAATGTACAGAAGGAAATTTACCCCCTCCTGCTCGACATAGGCGACCGATCTATCTGTTCCACGACCTGATATTGCCCGTCAATCTCATCGTACAACACGGAAGAGCCACGGAATTGTCGCAAATAGACTCCACTATCCGTATGTACATTGTCCGAGCCATAGCTGTAAACAACGGGAACGGAAGCATTCGTCACCTGCAGACATTCGGCAGACGAAGGGTCAAGGTTTACATATATCGTCCAATCGCCACAAGTAACACAACAGCCATCACGCGTAACCGGAAGCGCCTCCTCTTCCGAATTCTTTATTTGAACTACGGTTAAGATACGGCAAGCAGAATTGTTGCTGAATGCCGCCGTCAAATGCCATTGATTCGGATAACCTTCTCCTGGCGGTACGACAAACTGATCTGTTTGGGAAACTTCAAACGTCGCATCACTAAACATTTGGGCTACCGCTACACCGGTTTCTACATGGGAAGTAAACACATTTTTGTCAATGCCGAACTGAACCGGACTATGCAGCAACCAGTCCCATCGTACCGGGCGGGATGCCTCCAGCTCATCATAAATCAATACGATGTCCGGATAGAGCATGATCATCTGACGGCGATATTTGGTCAGCGGAGTTTCGCCGAATCCGTTTTCAGGTGTCTGCTCAATACCGGCTTTCTGAAAACTTTCTATCCACATAGGGTCTTCACTGATACCGCAATATGCATGCGATGCATCCCCCAGACAATAACCGATATGCTCTCCTCCGGCTGCACGTAACAACATGCCGTATCCTTCGGTGGAAAAAGGCTGTCCGATGCCATCTACAAGAATGCTGTTGTGTGCCCTTGTATGACGATAAGACATCAGGTTATGCGCATCGCTGAAATTCAGATAATATCCCGTGTGATAATATACCTCCTTCCCTCCATACAGCAGGTTAAAACTGTTCTGGTCGGCCAGCGTATGACTTCCCGAGCCGAACGTACTCGAACGGAAAGCAATACTGAGATTATTTTCCGTCGACGCCAAGTTACTGTGCATCACCACTTCACCGATGTCCTTATACCATTTCAGTTTCGGAGCAGAAGCAGGAAAGTCCGTCGCATACGTAGCTGGATTTACCATGCGATACAAGCGCAGTTCCACATCCTGCACGACGTCTTTCTGACATTCTCCGGCATACCATCCGGCATACGCATCGCCCGTTTCGCGAGCCAGAAAATCAGCAAAAGCAGCACGCTGTCTTCCTGGTTCCTCTCTCTTCTCGCTGCCATCTCCAAATCCGGCACTTTTCGAAGAAGGAGGCCAGCTATAAACCATCGACTGCCCTGCTTGCTGATACCAGGGATGTTGCAGAAAGTCGGCACGCGACACATACGAAAGTAACATGGGCATATAAAACAACGTACGGACATTTGCCTCAAAATATCCCGTTCCGTTAATCCAAGCTCCATCGCGATTGAATCCGGAAGCCGGAGCACGGGCTGTCCATAACTCATAATAGTACGTCAACATACGTAAAGCCTGTGCGGCATACTCACTCTTGTCATACAGGCAAAAAGCAATCTGAAACAATACACGCATATTCTGCTGCCAGAAATGGTTGTCGAAAATATGATTTTCCTGCATACCGCAATAAGCGTCAAAATAATACGTGGCCACCCGCCACAGCTGTTCTTCAACCCGACTACGTACATCCGTTCCCAACTTGTCATACAACATGTCATAGGGAGCCAGGAAACTATAGGCAATGTCCGTAGAAGCAAAATTCTCAGCAAATAACTCCGTATCCGTGAAAGGATGCTCCAGCAGCACATTCAGAATTTCTTCCATCTTCTGCGCATAGTCTTCACGCTGAGTCAGATGAAAGGCCTGATAAAGATATTCCACATTGGCTGCCACCGTTTCCATGTGGGAGGCGCTATACGGTGCAATCAACGACTCATAATCGGCTTGCAAGGCACTCTCCGCGCGATTTTTCAGTGCCTGATATTCTTCGTGGGATGTCACGTGACGACGAGCCTCATCTATCTTCGGATCGAGAAAACAATACAACCGAGGATGACGCAGAGGAAGTCCCTGACGAAAATCGTCAAATGCAGGAGTCACAAAAACTGGCGTTTCCTCCTTTACCTCAAATTCAATGGGTTCACTCCATGCTTCTTCTTTCCCATCTTCAGCCACATTCCGGTAACGCCAGAACCAGCGCCCCGAAGCAAGTTTCACATGAGGATTGAACATGCACCATTCCTGTTGCTCTGAAAGTTGCGTAGATGCTTCGGGAAAACTGGCATCCTGCGACAATGCGAACTGAAGGCAAGCACCTGTTTTCAGTGACTGAGGCACAATCAGCGGAGGTGGATTCAGATATAACTCATTGGAAAGTTTGGGATAAGGCTGCGTACGTGTCTTGTCATGCCAGGCCTCGGGCATTTCAATTTTCTGGGCTTCTTCTGGTGAAGCAGCGGGCACCTCCTCATCTGCACAAGCATACCCTAACAGACAAAAGCATCCCAATATCCAATATAAAAAATTCATCTTCATCATATCCTATAAAAATTCATTAAAAACAAAGAGTGCTTTCTCCTGTGCCGCCTGCCCCAAACAGAACACCACAACGAAAAAGCACTCCTGATGAATAATATTTATTTGAAGTGATACTATTTATTCTGCAGGTTTAAATATGGTAAGAACAGGACGGATGGTAAATGGAGATGCAGTAGAACTGGATACTGTCACTCCCAATAATTTTGCTATTACTTCATTATCGCCACTACTTGTTTGTACACATACAATCCTACCTCCTCTTATATAACTTGACATAATATTAGCCGCACTAGTATAATTTCCAAACCAAGATTTACCATCCTCTTTATCTGTATCAGCAGCAACAACAGCGGCTGCTACCTGTTCATTCTTAGAAACAGCATTCACGGTTTCCTTTGTAGTTTCATCAGTTCCACCCTCATAACCCAAAGAAAAGGCAATCAAGTCAAGTAACTGACGTGCAGAAGGAATATACCATTCTGAAACATTACCACCTGTCAAAGCATTCTCCTGTTTCCATGTATCAAAAACGCTCATCAGCTGCGATGAATATCCCTCCATAACAGAACGAAGATTCGTTGTATAAGTATATCCATTATAATCATCTAACTGCCAAGGAGCTTCACCATTCAAAGATTTCAAATCAGGGAAAGTCGGGTCATTCGCTTCATTTTGAATAGCCGTACGCATAGTGCTACTCAGCCCCATAGCATACCCCCAAATCTTCGTACCATCTGGTTGTCCGTAATTCGTTGCCACATCACCTCCTTTAGGACCTACGGCAAACACAATGGCAACAGAATTTTCCGCACTATATGTATCAGAGAAAGTACCGTCTTTCTGCATAAACTGGCCTACCTTAGGTGCATTAGGGTCATTATACTCGTCATCAATGTCTACATCCACATCTACATTGCCATCACCCGATGCAAAATCGATACTTGCCGTAATGTCGTAATTCTGAGTCAGCACCAGTGAGGCTGTTTTAATCGTCACATCGTCCTCACCTACCGTCATCAGAATATCACCAGGCAACTTATTCATATTTGCAGGAGCGAATACATAATTATAGAACCAAATATCGTTATCTTTATCGACTGGAGCTGATGCGGTCAGTTTGATTTCCTGATTGCTACTTCCAGAAACCGTGTTATCTTTCACACTGAAACCTGAAGGTACAGTATAAGTCACGCTCAGTGAAGAAGCATCCTGCACAGTTTCATGATTCTTGTCTTTAAAAGAAAGCTTCACAAACGGACGCTTCAACACGGCATTGGGAGAATCTGCCAGACTCTTGCCAAAGAAGGCATCGCAAGCAGGATTATTGAACAAGGTGTTGTCTGCAACCTTATAGGTCACGTTGGTCAAATCGGCCGTATTATAATATTTATCGGTATACTTACCATCCGACGCTGCTGTTCCTTCATCCACATAGTCAGCCCAGAAAAGACAGGTATAATCTTCTTCTGCCGGAGTAAAGGTAAAACGGAACTTCTCGTTGACCATCGTCTCTCCGGCTACCTGCTCCATACGCACATCTTCTGCCGTATTATAATCTACTACCATAATACAACGAAGCTGATGGCCTTCGGGAGCTGCAGGCAAAGTACGTGATTCACTACCTGACAACGCTCCGGGAACTTCTACAGACACCGTTACCGGAGTACCAGTTACAGTTTCCATATCCGACATATCTTCCTGATTACATGACAACAACCCTAAGCTCAGGGCCATTGCCGAAAACAATAAACTCTTTTTCATGATAATAATATTAAGATTTTTATAAATAGCTTGTTTGAATCATTTTATTCTACCGGTAGTTCAACTTCCTGATCTCCATCAAATCCAGGATTGAACCCGACTCCATCCTCCGGACTTGTTGTCAGGAAATCAAACTGAATGTCTTTATTCTCTCCCTGGGCACACGACAGGCGGAAGCTGGAACTGGCAAGAAGTGTCCCTTTATCCGCATCTTCCACCAGCAAAGTGACTGGCACGGAAGTATTTCCTTCCGAATCAGCAAATACATAATCGAACATCAAAGGAAGTGACGTAGCTCCGTCTTTCGGCAGGGATACCGTACGACTATACTGCAAATATTTAAACGCGTGTTTGGTAATCCCATCCAAGGCATTAAAGCCTTTGGGTAAATAATCGTCGTATTTTAACGTCAGACGAACTTTCGTCACCTCAGGATATTCCCGCAAAAACGACGTCACATCCGTGGCAGTCAGTTCATAGCGTGCTAGCGGACGTTCAGGAGTGACTTCCAATGGGAATTCTGCATTCCATTCGTCTTTATATCCCGTCAAATCAATCTCCTTACTGCTATAAAAAGCATCCTTATACTCCGTATTCCCCGTGTAACCCTCGCGACCAATAATACTGGCAAGTCCTTCCGGACCGTCTATGTCGTAAAACGGTTCTTCTCCTTCCTGCACATAATCGGCCCACACCACCAACTGGTAACGACGGGCATGCAAACGAAGACGCACCTCAGTCTGCAAGCGGCTGCTGGCAGAAAGGTCCTCATAAATCACCTCCTGCTGTACCAGCTGACGGTCTTCATACGCAGCTACCACAATGCGGTGACTATAAGCTGCTTCTTCATCCTCGGCACGCGCCAGCCGGCCTGTTTTCTGTGCAGCCAGACTTTTCAAGTCAATCAGAATCTTCGCTTTTACAGTCACGGATGTAGGGTCTACCCCCAGCTCACCATCTGCCGTCATTTCCGGATACTCCATCAGGCAACTGCTCATCAGTGCCGGAAAAGCCAGCAGCATTCCCCAGCGCAGGAGTTCTCTTTTCAGTCTATTCTTTTTCATGATATAATGCTTTTTCAGTGCTTAAAAACGGTAAACCAACGAAATGCCTAACCGGGTAATTCCCCAATAATTAAATGTGTCTGTACCCATCTTTGCTCCGTTGTCAATGTTATAAAAACGGTCGTACTTCATATTGGCGTAACCTGCTCCTATCAAGAACTCGGCTCCCCAATGTGCAGAGAATGGCAAAGAGTAGCCATACGTCACACCTGCTCCCAGCAACGGACGTCCGGCCGTCTGAAAACGATCGTCCTGCCACTTCACGTTGAACACTCCCACATGAGCATGTACACCCACAAAATGACCTTGTCCCACTCCTTTCATCCACCAGCGGGCTTCCGGCTGAAACAACACGAGACGAAGTCCATGTTCCTGCTCAATGTCCCACAGGCTCCAGTTCAACGGAAGCTCCAGTGACACATGCTCATGCAATTGTACCTCCGCCGACAAATTGGCTACGGCTCCTCCCCAATAAGCAGCATTAGTCTTTATTACTACATAGCGTGAAGCAGACTGTTCCTTACGAGGCGTTTCTTTCTTCGGCGATTTTTCAGGCTGTTTTTTCTTTGGAGCCGAAGTGGTCTCCACCGGCTGTATTTTCAAACGTGTCTTTACTCCCTTCTGTTTATGGGGAACCTGCAAGACTGTTTCCGGCAAGTTTTCCTCACCATTTGCAGACGCTGCAAAAGCAGCACAACCCCAAAAGGTGAACAACAGCAGAAGTGCTCCGACTGGATTACTTATTCTTTTCATCTTACATTCTATTATAAGTTTATTATTTTGTCTTTTCAATCTCTCTAGGCAGGTAGCGCAAATTCGGTCGACCTCCCACCGGATGATTCTCCATCCATTCCTTCAGCATGGCCCGATGGGCTTTCAGCACATCACTGTATCGTTGCTCGATGGCCAGATTACACATTTCCAGGCGGTCATTCTCCATATCATACAACTGCTCACGATAAAGTCCTTTGTCATACAGCACATACTTGTATTTTTTGCTGCGCACCATCCAGCCCTTTGTTCCTCCGGTTTCCGAAAATTCTGTTTCAGATACTACATACGAACGATGGGACAAGGTGGAATCTCCTTCTTCTGCCAACCGGGAAAAGCTCATCCCTTCTCGCCCAGCCGGCACTCGTACTCCAGCCCATTCACAAATGCTCGGAAGTAAATCGATTCCGTTGCTAATCAACTGAGGAAGTACCTTACCCGCATGCTTTCCTTCCGGCACACAAACAATCAAAGGTACATTGACCACCTCTTCGTATAACACGGTTTTCTGGTTCCAATGGTGTGCCCCCTGACCGTCACCGTGGTCGCTGGTAAACACAATCACTGTATTCTTCCACAAATCCTGCCGGTCTATTTCTGCCACAATTTTCCCAATCTCTGCATCGACGGTCTCCACCAGACGACAATAGGCATTACGATAGCGCCGCCAGTCATCTGCTGTATAATTACGTGTAGGATACAAACGATAGTTCAACGATTTTTCATAGTCCAGCACATCTGCATCGTAAGGAGATACATTAAAATTTGCCGGCAGATTCGGACATTCATCCAATTCCGGTTCTTGTATCTGTGCATAAGGCGTGGGCTGCTTACGGGCATATTCACATGCATTATGCGGATTGTCAAACGAAGCTACCAAAAAGAACGGAGCATCCGGTCGGTTGCGTAGAAAGTCAACACACGCCTCGGCCAACCCAAAATCGTTATGCCCATGCAAACGTTTGAAACCGAAAGCCTGCTCCTGAGGTAAGGAGTTGGTATGTACATGCCATTTTCCGGCATAGGCACACGTGTAACCGGCATTACTCAGCAAAGTACCCAATGTCTGCTGTGCAAGGGAGTCCGGCAGCGGAGTACCATTCCCGGTCATTCCCGTATCGCTTGGCATGAAGCCCGTAAACATGGAAGAACGCGAAGGTCCACTCAGAGGCAATGTGCAATAGGCATTCTCAAACCGCACCCCCATAGCGGCCAGACGATCCATATTGGGCGTATGCAGGTCGGCATTACCCGCACAACTCATGGCGTTGGCCGACTGCTGGTCGGTCATGATATAAATGATGTTCGGACGATGCTGACGCGCCCATGCTGCGAAAGGAACCATCGCCCCACAAATAAAAAGCAGTCTATAATTCATAGCAACTTAGTAATTAGGGTTATTCTTATTTTCCAGACAATAATTCACCTGTATTTCATCCAGTGGAATGGGAAAAAGCTCATGTTTGCCAGACACAAAGTTGAATCCGGCCATAAAAGCTTTTTCCGAAGACAGATTGACCGCCGTTTTTGAAGCCATCAACTGTAAGGCATCTCCCAGCACTCCCCAGCGCAACAAATCAAATCTGCGCTGTAATTCGAAAGCCAGCTCAAAGCCCCTTTCCCAATAAAGTGCAGTACGAAAACGTCCGGCCTCATCTCCATCCTCTATGAAAGGAAGATCGTATACCTTCGGCGACTTCATCAGGGAAGCATAGTTAGCAGAAGTTATCTCCGTTGCTCCGGCACGCTGACGTACCCGATTAAGCAACTTCCAGGCCTGTGCAGTTTCTCCCGTTTCGTTATAAGCCTCTGCCGCCATCAGTACCACATCGGCATAACGCAGGCTGCAATAATTGACATCGGTAATATTGGGGTCTTTGTATCCCAAAGGCATCCATTCCCTCCGCCATTTGCCAGGATACCAGTTTTTCTTATTCCCGATATTATCTTTCTTCACATGGTTGTATAGAGTTTTATCCCAATCATACTGATACGTACAAATCATTACATCCCGACGTACATCCGATTCTTCAAAGAAATCTCTCCATTCTGGAATTACACGAAACAAGGCATTGGCACGCCCCATAAACTTGTCTGTTTCCGTAGCCTCTATTCCTGGAGCTGCGACCAACGGACCGTTGTACGTTCCCCAATATCCCCTTGCTCCCGTACGGCCATCTACCGTATAAAAGGCCACTTCAAAGATACTCTCCTTCGAATGAAGTTCTCCAGCCGAAAACGACTTGAACAGTGCCTCATAACCTCCCTCATAGAAATCATGGTAACCATTTTCCTGGAAAGCCTCCCATTCATCTATCACCTTTGCAAAATAAGTCTGCCGTAATTCTTCTTCCGGACGAGTCATTGTACCGTCCATCTGCAAGGAATATCCGGCACGCTGAAGCAATACTCGCATCAGCAAAGCACGGGCTGCGCCTTGAGTGGCACGTTCTGGCGAAGAGGCCTCATTGGCCCAGCTCATATTTTCTTTGGCATCGTCCAAATCGTCCACAATCTGATCATAAATCACCTCACGCGAAGTACGGGGCTGATAAGCTTCCTCATAACTTCCGGTCGATGTAGTCTTATAAGGTACATCTCCCCAATACTTTACCAGATTAAATGAAAAAAACGCACGGAGAAATTTTGCCTCTGCCACCAGTGATTGCAGTTTCTCGTTTTCTGCAAAACCTTGCATCTCCTGAATACCTTCTATCATGTAGTTGGCACGTTCAATTCCCTGATAAGTGGCCTGCCAGACAGCTTCCACGTACTTATTGGTTGTAGACAACGTATAATGCGCAATGTCGCGCCGAGCGTTATCCGTATTGGTACCCGATGCGTAATACGTGTCGTCTGAAGCACCAAAAGCCATTTCATTGTCTCCATACAAGGTAGGCAATACATTATAAATGCCAATGATTCCCATCTCGGCATTCGCCTCGCTGGTGAAAAAATCTTCTTTATCATAATAGGAATCAGGATGCTCCGTCAACGTATCCTGACAGGCTGTCATCCAAAGAAGCGTTCCCACTCCCATCAAAAATATCTTCAAACTCTTTATCATGGCTACATTAATTATAAAGTTAAATTCAATCCGAACACAAACGAACGGCTACGTGGATATGCACCGAAATCAACTCCGGGAGTCAGGTTATTTCCCTTGGTAGACACTTCCGGATCAAAGCCGGTATAAGGAGTCCAGATAAACAGGTTACTGCCGGTGAAATATAATCTCAGTTTACTGATTCCCCATGGCTTTATCCACTTTCGAGGAAATGTATATCCCAAAGTAAGGTTACTCAATCGCAAGAATGAAGCATCTTCTACAGCCCAGGAGTGCACATAAAAATCACCGTACTCCAGGTCGGCTACCGAAGCAACCGTCTTACCGGAATTCAGTTTTGTCAACACATCCGGATCTGTCACCTCATTTCCATCAGAATCGATGGTCATCCAACGGTTAGAGCTATTTGCCACATCCAGTACGTTCTTATTGGTTGAACCCGCTAACGTATTACTTAGTTTTGTAGCATTCAGCACTTCAGCTCCATAGCTGAAAGTAAAGAAGACACTTAAATCGAAATTCCGATATGAGAAACTATTGTTCAATCCTCCATAGAAATCGGGATTGGCATTTCCAATCACCGTACGGTCATTGTCGTTTATAATGCCGTTTCCATCTACATCCTCAAACTTCCAGTAACCGGGTTGTACCCCTTCACGGTAAGGCACATTCTCTTTAAGCGTATAGGTCTGAGTGGAAGCATCATAATTAAAGTCATCCACCTGATACAAACCAATGGTCTTAAAGCCATAGAACTGCCCGACAGGATGACCTACCTCAATCTTATGGGTGTTCTGATTGAATCCGAACTGTGCTTCTTCCAGGAAATAATCTTCACCCGACAAAGCCTCAATGCGGTTCTTATTATACGACAAATTGAAGTCTGTGGACCAGGTAAAATTCTTTCGCTGAATATTTACCGAAGAAATGGTCAGGTCCATACCGATGTTCCGGGTCTTTCCCACGTTACGCAACATAGTCGTATAACCGGAAGAAGACGGAACTTTGGAGTTCAGCAGCAAATGAGAACTCTTGTTCAGATAGAATTCCGGAGAAACAATGAGGCGCTGCCCCCAGAAGCCCATATCCAGTCCCACGTTCAATGTTTTGTTTGACTCCCATTGCAGTTCTACACTTGGTATGCCCGAAGGTGCATAACCAGGCGATACAGTTTCTCCACTTGGATAGCTGGCCGATTTCAGAAGATTCAAAGAAGCATAACTCGCAATACGGTTATTTCCGGCCAATCCGTAACCGGCACGCAACTTCAAATCAGAAAACAAATTCAGTTTCTTGATAAACTCTTCTTCGCTCAACCGCCAGGCAGCCGATACGGAAGGAAAGAATCCCCATTTATGATTGGCACTAAATTTAGAAGAGCCATCGGCACGTATAGTAGCTGTCAGCAAATAACGCTC
>ENA-OPBW01001326-OPBW01001326.1-human-gut-metagenome-genome-assembly--contig:-NODE-1326-length-13219-cov-4.105059_pt1 | contig 13219 bp, 10 predicted proteins | sample MGYA00241070_ERZ501456 | MGnify/ENA primary metagenome ERZ501456 (study PRJEB25962, sample SAMEA2042624) | human gut metagenome | biome: human gut; feature: human-associated habitat; material: faeces...
GGACGGTAAAAAATGGCGAAGCGCTTCAGCTTTTCTGCGAAAGGCACGCCCTGGTCAACGCCATCGGCATCGGCAGCCAGACCGCTTCCGGTCCCCTGTGCATCTGCCGGACCCTGGAGGAGATTCCGGAGAAGTTCCATCCCGGTGACGTGCTGGTGGTACCCTACACCAATAACGATGTGGTGCCCTGGCTGCGCCAGGCCGCCGCCATTGTCAGCGAGGAGGCCAGCGCCGACTGCCACACGGCCACGGTGGGCCTGCTGCTGAACAAACCCGTTATCGTGGCCGCCTCCGACGCTACCCGCCGCCTGAAGGACGGCACCCTGGTGTCTGTGGACTGTGCCCGCGGTATTGTCCAGACCATTCCCCAATAATCGCTCACCGGCCCCGTATGGCGGGGCCGGTATTTTTTTGATATAACCTCAGCATATGGCAGCGTTATTTGCAATTTATAATGAAAAAATGTAAACCTCTGCGTTTTTATGCATTTTGAGCCAGGGAAGTGGACATATTTTGTGAAAGTCACAGAAAGTTCATAAATTGATGAGATTTTTGTTGCATACGGTGCATTTTTTGTATAAAGTAGTGAAGTACCCGGTATGGTCCGGAAATATAGAAGGAGAAATGCATATGGAAATTCAAATCCTGCCCCTGATTATTGTTGTTGCTTATCTGGTGGGCATGCTGGTTGTGGGCGCCGTTGTCAGCAAGGTCCAGATCAAGAATGCCAAGGACTACATGGTGGCCGGCCGCCGCATGGGCCTGTTCATGGTAGCATTCTCCCTGTCCGCCAACAATATCGGCGGCGGCTGCACCACGGGCCTGGCCCAGAAGGCCTTCGGCGACTGGGGCGTCAGCGCTGTTTGGTACGTCCTGGCGGCGTCCATCGCCATGATTCCTCTGTCCTATTTTGCACCTAAGATCCGCAAAACCATGGCCGTGACCATCCCCGAGGTGGTGGGCCGTCGGTTCGGCAAGTTCTCCAGCAACTTCACGGCGATTCTGTCCGTGCTGTCGCTGTTCTGCCTGACCTCCTCGCAGATCGCCGCTTCCGGCGGCGTCATCAACGCCCTGATTCCGTCCATTCCCCTGAACGTGTGCCTGATCTTCGCGGGTGTGGTCATCATTCTCTATACCACCATGGGCGGCATGATCGCCGACCAGATCTCCGACCTGCTGCAATTCGGCATCATCCTGGTGGGCCTGGCCATCGCCACCCCCATTGTGCTGAACCACGCTGGCGGCTGGAACGCCATTTCCGCCGCCCTGCCCGGTGAGAAGCTGAATCTGACCCAGATCGGCTGGGCCTCCATCATCGGCTATATCTTCAACTACTTCTGCACCTTCCTGGCCGGTCCTGAGATGGTCTCCCGCTTCGAGACGGCCAAGGATGAAAGGACCGCCAGAAACGCGTCCTTCCTGTCCGCCATCCTGATGGCCGCCATGTCCATCTTCCCCACGCTGCTGGGCCTGGCTGCCTTTGCTCTGCGGGATCAGCTGCCCGGTCTGGCGGTGAGTGGCAGCAACGCCATGATGATCGTCACCGGCCACTATGCGCCCGGCGTGGTGACGGGTCTGATCTCCGCCGCCATTATCTGCGCCACCATGTCCTCTGCCGACTCCAACCTGCTGTGCATGTCTACCATGATCATCAACGACCTGTACACCGGCCTGGGCGGCAAGAAAAAGCTGACGGACAAGCAGACCATTTTCTACACCCGCGCCTGCAATGTGCTGTCCGCTGTGGTGGCTATTCTGATCTCTCTGGCCAACGTGTCCATCGTGGCCATGAACACCTTCGCCTTCGGTATCCGCTGCGCCGGTCCTTTCGCGGCCTATGGCCTGGGCCTGGCAGTGCCCAAGGCCACCAAGAACTCCGGCGTCGTGTCCATTATCTGCGGTACGGTCGCCTTTGTGGTATGGCAGATCATGGGCGGCGGCGGCACCTGGATGTTCCTGATGCCCGTGGTGGCGGGCTGCCTGGTCAGCACTGTGTCCTTCTATGTGGTCAACTGGATTGAGTGGGCCCGCGGCGTGGAGCCTGCTCCCAGCGCCTACCTCTCCGACGAGGAAGTCACCAAAAAGATCGCCGAGGAGTCTGCCGGTCGCTGAAGGCAGCGCAAGTCAAGCCAATAAACGAGAGTAACTGCCCCCTTGCACAGGATCAAAAGTCTGCGCAAGGGGGCAGTATGATGCTTTTATCATCTCAGCAGTTATCATCATGAAAACCTATCGGGAATTGACTACGGAAGGTGTGCGGAAGGGCTGAAAACAGAGCCGCCGCATGTACAATCGGGGGCTCACAGCGAAAAATCCTCTATAATGGCGTATTTTGTTTGACTTTATCCGCAGACAGATATATAATGTATGCGATAGAAACTGCGACAGGGCCAATTACCAGCCGCGCTATCCAACAGCCCTGTGCTTTCCGCAGGGCTGTTTTTGTTATTTTGAGAGAGAAATATCCATGAAAGGATGATGGTTTTGCAGTATTACGCACATGTCCGGGAAAATGCGAATGGCCGCAAGGAGTATCAGACGGTTGCCCAGCACCTGACGGGAACGGCTGAACTGTGCCGCGAATTCGCGGCGGCATTCGGAGCGGAAGCCGACGGGGAACTGGCGGGACTGTCCCACGACATCGGTAAATGCACGGATGCCTTTCAGGATCATCTGCTGAACGACGGACCCACAGTTGACCACGCCACAGCGGGTGCGATGGCCTGCGCCATGCGGGGAAACCGCTATGCTTCCGCATGCGTGGCGGGACATCACGGCGGACTGCCGGACTTCGGCAATATGCGGACAGCCCGGAAGGCTGATGGAACATTCTATGGCCGGATGCTGAAGGGACGCGAGGAACGGTATCTGGAGCGCTGCGGAGAAAGCGGCGCGGCGCTGCCTCCGCCGACGGTCCTGGCGACGCAAGGGTTGGATCCCCTACAGGCTTCATTCTGGACGCGAATGCTCTATTCTTGCCTGGTGGACGCCGATTTTCTGGATACAGAGCGGTTCATGAACGGTGAACGCGGGCGGGGCGGATACGATGATATCCCTACGCTGCTGGCGCGGCTGCAAGCGTATATCAAGCCGTGGCAGCAGCCCAGGACGGAGTTGAATCGGCTGCGCTGTGAGATACTGAACACCTGTATAGAGGCGGGAAGTAAGCCAAAAGGCGTTTACACACTGACCGTCCCCACCGGTGGGGGAAAGACGGTGGCGTCGCTGGCCTTTGCACTGCGGCATGCGGCGGAACATGGGATGCAGCGGGTGATTTACGTCATCCCATATACCTCCATCATCGACCAGAATGCCCGGGTGTTCCGGGATATTCTGGGGAGCGGCAATGTGCTGGAGCACCATTCCGGCGTGCAGTTTGATCTCTCCGACGGCGCGCCGCCGGAGGCCGTCCGGAAAGCGCTGGCCACGGAGAATTGGGACATGCCTGTGGTGGTCACCACGGCGGTGCAGTTCTTTGAGTCCATGTACGCCGCCCGTTCCTCCCGGTGCCGCAAGCTGCACAACCTTGCCAACAGCGTCATTATTTTCGACGAGGCACAGATGCTGCCTTTGGCGCATCTGCGGCCCTGCGTGGCTGCCATGGCTTCGCTGGCGGAGCAATTTTGCTCAACGGTGGTGCTTTGTACGGCAACGCAGCCATCTTTGGATGACCTGCTGCGCACCTACGCGCCAGACTGTCCCGTGACAGAGCTCTGCCCGCAAACGGCAGCACTGTATGACCGCTTCCGCCGCGTGACCTTCCAACACTCCGGAACGATGACTGACGAAGTGCTGGCAGAGCGGCTGAGTGAGCAGCGGCAAGTCCTCTGTATCGTCAACAGCCGTAAGGCTGCCCAGAGCATATACGCATTGCTGCCGCAGGAGGGCAGCTATCATCTGTCCACGTTGATGGTCCCCGCTCAACGACAGGTGCTGCTTGATAAGATCAAAGAACGGTTAAGAAGGGGGGAACCATGCCGGGTGGTATCCACATCGCTGATCGAGGCGGGCGTGGATGTGGATTTTCCTGCCGTCTACCGGGAATTGGCGGGGCTGGATTCCGTCATGCAGGCGGCGGGGCGCTGCAACCGTGAGGGAAAACGTCCTGCGGACGAGAGCTTTGTCACGATTTTTGAGCGGACTGAGCTGCCGCCGCAATTGTTCCAGGCCGCCGTCGGCGCAGCCAGAGAAGCGCTGAAAGAGGATCGCGACCCTGCCGCGCCTGAGACGATGACTCGGTACTTTCGCAGTCTGCGCGATCTGAGCGGCGATGCGCTGGACCGGCAGGGTGTTATCGAGGCATTCACGCAGGGAATCGGGGGCTGTGAATTTCCGTTCCGCACAGTAGCAGAGAAGTTCCATCTCATCGACCGGAATACATATACCATCTACATTCCTTATGGTGAAGGCACGGCTTTACTCCGGCGTCTGCAGGACGGCGAGTGCTCCAGGGACCTGTACCGTAAGCTGGGCCGTTATGCCGTTTCTGTATATGATAAGCATTATCAGGCGCTGTACAATGCAGGTGCGCTGCTGACGGCACGGGAGGTTCCCGTATTGGACGAGGGCAGTGCCATTTTGACAGATCTGACGCTGTACAGCGAGACCATGGGCCTGTCGCTGGAGCCGGAGACAGGCAAGGCGGAGTTTATCTGAAAGAATAATAAAGGAAGGGAGTGACCTTATGGCAATACAAGTGGAAGTGTGGGGCGACTACGCGCTATTTTCGCGGCCTGAGTTCAAAGTTGAGCATGTGAGCTACGATACCATGACGCCGTCGGCGGCCCGCGGGCTGCTGGAAAGTATTTACTGGCACCCCGGTCTGCGATGGCGCATCGACCGCATTCATGTATGCAGCCCCATTCGCTTCACCAACATTCGCCGCAACGAGGTGAAGGATACCATCAGTGCCCGCAAGGTAAAGACCGTCATGGAGAAAGGGCAGGGAGAACTGTATTTGGCCACGCCGGAAAGCATCCAGCAGCGGGCGGCCATGGTGCTGCGGGACGTACACTATGTGATTGACGCCCATTTCGACCTGACGGAGAACGCTGCTCCCGGCGACAACGCCGGAAAGTTTCAGGAAATCATCAAGCGTCGCCTGGAACGGGGCCAGTGCTACAGTATGCCCTATTTCGGCACAAGGGAGTTTCCGGCCCATTTTCGCCGCTGCACGGAGCTGCCGCCCTGTCCGAAGGAGCTGGAGGGTGTCCGTGATCTGGGCTGGATCCTGCTGGATATGGACTACACCGATCCCCGGAACATCACGCCCCGGTTCTTCCGGGCCAGTCTGACGGACGGCGTGATGGTTGTGCCGCCATGGAACAGTGAGGAGGTGATGGAATGATTCTGCAAGCGCTGACGCAGTATTACGAGGATCTCCTCCATCGCGGCGAGATCGCCACTCCCGGATGGAGCCCGGCAAAGATCAGCTTCGCCCTGTGTCTGGATAAAGATGGCCAGGTGACGCAAATAATCAATATTCAACAGCCATCCGAAAACGGAAAGGCGCAGATGCCGCAGACTATCAGAAATCTGCCTGCACCGGTAAAGCGTACCGTTGGCATTGCTTCCAACTTCCTGTGGGACAACTCAACCTATCTGCTGGGCGTTGACCAAAAGGGAAAGCCGAAGCGCAGCCAGGATTGCTTTCGCGCTGCCGCAAGTCTGCACCATACCGTATTGGATGGCGTGGATTCGCCCATTGCCAAGGCGATTCTGACGTTCTTCGACACCTGGCAGCCGGAAAAGGCGATGGAACATCCCGCCTTGTCCGGACAGTATGAGGCAGTTACCGCAGGCGGGAATCTGCTGCTTCGGGTGGACGGCCGCTATTCACATGAGGATACCGCCATCCGCGAGGCGTGGCAGCGGTATCGGGACGGCGCGGGCGAGGACGCCGTGCGGATGCAGTGCCTTGTCACAGGCCGCGAGGATGAGATTGCCGCCACCCATCCCACCATCAAGGGTGTACGGGATGCCCAGTCCAGCGGCGCAACGCTGGTGGCGTTCAATGCGCACGCCTTTTGCTCTTATGGCCGGGAGCAAAGCTACAACGCACCGGTAGGCAAGTACGCCGCATTTGCCTACACTGCCGCCTTGAACCATCTGCTGGCGAAAAGGAACAATGTGCAGGTCATCGGCGATACCACCATTGTCTGTTGGGCAGAGGGCGCAGAGCCTGCTTATCCTGATCTGTTTATGGCGTTCATGTCCGGCAATATGCCATCAGGCTTATCGGAAAAGGATCTGCAGGCTGCCTTGAAAAATCTGGCAAAGGGTCTGCCGAGCACGGACCTGGGCGTGGATCCGGACCGCACCTTTTACATTCTGGGGCTGGCGCCTAACGCGGCCCGGCTCTCTGTCCGATTCTTTCTGCGGGACAGCTTCGGCAGGCTGATGCAGAACGTCAATGCCCACTATGAGCGGCTGGAGATCGTGAGGCCTGCAAACGCTAAGCCCGGTGTGCTGCCTCTGTGGGCGCTGCTGCGGGAAACGGTGAATCCGAATTCCAAGGATAAGTCTCCTTCACCGGCCATGGCAGGAGCCACGGCACGGGCCATCTTTTCCGGCGGGCTGTATCCGGCGTCGCTGCTGGAGGCTGTCATGCTCCGTATTCGTGCGGAGCGGAACATCACATGGGGCCGCGCGGCCATCATCAAGGCGTATTATCTGAAAAATCCACATACGGACTGTCCAAAGGAGGTTTTGACTGTGAGTCTCAACGAAGCCAGCACCAACATTCCTTACACGCTGGGCCGGTTGTTCTCCGTTTATGAATCGGCACAGCAGGCGGCAAATCCCGGTATCAACGCGACCATCAAGGACAAGTATTTCAACTCGGCAGCGACCATGCCTGCCAGCATCTTCCCGGTGCTGAACAATCTCTATCAGAAGCATCTGCGGAAGCTGGAGCCCGGACAGAGAGTCTATTTCGATAAACAGGTCACTGTGTTGAAGGGATTGCTGGGCGAGAGCTATCCTGCCCGTATGACGCTGGCCCAGCAGGGCTCCTTCGACCTTGGCTACTATCACCAGACACAGAAGCGGTATACGAAAAAGGAGGAGAATGAAAATGTCTGAGCCTATCAAGAACCGGTATGAATTTGTGGTGTTTTTCGATGTGGAGAACGGAAATCCCAACGGTGACCCCGACGCGGGCAACATGCCCCGTATAGACCCAGAGACCGGCTACGGGCTGGTGACGGACGTCTGCCTGAAGCGAAAGATCCGCAACTATGTGGAGATGGCAAAGGAAGGGGAGACGGGCTATCGCATCTACATCAAGGACGGCGTACCGCTGAACACCAGCGACAAGGAAGCCTGCGCCTTTGTGGGCGTGGACGCGGACAAGCTGAAGGATGCCAAGAAGAAGGACGAGCATCTGGACGAAAAGCTGCGGGACTTTATGTGCCGGAATTTCTACGATATCCGCACCTTCGGCGCAGTCATGACTACCTTCGTCAAGGGTGCGCTGAACTGCGGACAGGTCCGCGGGCCGGTGCAGCTGGGCTTTGCCCGCAGCGTTGACCCCATCATGCCCCAGGAGGTTACCATCACCCGTGTGGCCATCACCACGGAGGCGGACGCGGAGAAGAAGGGCACCGAAATGGGCCGCAAGTACATTGTACCCTACGGCCTGTACCGGGTGGAGGGATATATCTCCGCCAACCTGGCCCGCAAGACTACCGGATTCTCCGAGGATGACCTGAACCTGCTGTGGACAGCTATCCTGAATATGTTTGAAAATGACCACTCTGCCGCCCGCGGCAAGATGGCTGTGCGTGAGCTGATCGTGTTCAAGCATGATTCCGAGTTGGGCTGCGCTCCGGCCCATAAGCTGTTTGACCTGGTGAAGGCAGCTCATAAGGACAACGTTACCGCCCCCAGAAGCTATGAAGACTACACCGTTACGGTGGACGAGGCGGCTCTCCCCGCCGGCGTTACCTGCACACGGCTGGGGTGATCTATCCGGAGGAGCGCTTTCTTCAGCTCTCCGGTTTGCAGCACTTCAAATTCTGCCGCAGACAATGGGCGCTGATCCATATCGAAAATCAATGGGCGGAGAATTACCGTACCACAGACGGTGCGATCCTCCACGAGCGGGCCCACGATAAGGACTTCACCGAGAGCCGCGGCGACCTGCTCATTACGCGGGATATGCGGATATTTTCCCCGACCTTAGGGGTTTCCGGTGCCTGTGACGTGCTGGAATTCCACCGCAGCGGCGTGGGGATTCCGCTGAAAGGGAGGGATGGCCTTTGGCAGCCCTATCCGGTGGAATACAAGCGCGGCAAGCCCAAGCAGGACACCACGGACGCCTTGCAGCTTTGCGGACAGGCTGTGTGTCTGGAGGAAATGCTCTGCTGCCAGATCCCGACCGGCGCGCTGTACTACGGCGAGACGCACCGCCGTACAGAGGTGGAATTCACGCCGGAGCTGCGGCAGGAGGTCAGGACGCTTCTTGAGGAGATGCACGCTCTGTATGAGCGTGGCTGGACACCGAAGGTCAAGCCGACAAAAGCCTGCAGCGCCTGCTCTCTCAAGGAGCTTTGTCTGCCGAAGCTGATGCGGAAGCAATCTGTTGCGGACTATCTGCGGGATCATCTGGAGGAGACGCCATGAGACAGCTTTTGAACACATTGTTCGTTACATCAGAGGATGTGTACCTCTCGCTGGACGGTGAAAATGTGGTGGCCAACCGGGGTGGGGAAGCCGTTGCCCGCTATCCGCTGCACACGCTGCAAAGCATTGTGACCTTTTCCTATTCCGGTGCTTCACCGGCACTGATGGGTGCTTGCACCAAGCGGGAAATCGGGCTGGCGTTTTGTACCCAGAGAGGGCATTTCCTTGCCCGCGTCTCCGGACAAATGCAGGGCAATGTGCTGTTGCGGCGGACGCAGGATCGGGTCGCCGACGATCCCTCTGAAAGCTGCCGCGTGGCCCGAATGATGATTCTGGGCAAGGTCTATAACGCCCGCTGGAGTGTGGATCGCACCCGAAGGGATCATGCCATGCGAATTGACAGCGGCCGCTTTACAGCGGTGTCCCAGCAGCTGCAGGGGCTTTTGCCGCAGATCACAGCAGAAACCTCGCTGGACAGTCTCCGGGGGTTGGAGGGCGCCGGCGCCACTGCCTATTTCAGAGTTCTTGACGACATGATCCTGCAGGGAAAGGATACCTTCTTTTTCCGTGAGCGCAGCCGCCGACCGCCGCTGGACGCTTTCAATGCCATGCTGTCCTTTGCGTACAGCCTTCTGGCCCACGACTGTGCTTCCGCCTTGGAATGTGTCGGCCTGGATGCCTATGTGGGTTTTCTGCACCGTGACCGTCCGGGACGTGAATCCCTTGCGCTGGATCTGATGGAGGAATTGCGTCCTTGCTTTGCGGATCGTTTTGTGCTGACGATGGTCAATAATCGCATCATTAAGCCAGAGGATTTCGATTTTCGGGAAAGCGGTGCGGTATTTCTGTCGGACACAGGACGTAAAAGCTTTTTGCAGAAATGGCAGGAGCGCAAAAGGGAGCCGATCACCCATCCTTTTCTGGAGGAAAAGCTTCCTTGGGGTCTGGTTCCTTATGTGCAGAGTCTCTTGTTGGCAAGGTATCTGCGGGGCGATTTGGACGACTATCCGCCGTTTTTATGGAAGTGAGGGGCTATGCTGGTATTGATCACCTATGATGTAAATACAGAGGACGCCGCCGGACGCAAACGCCTGCGGCAAATCGCCAGGCAGTGCGTTAATTACGGGCAAAGAGTGCAGAATTCTGTATTTGAATGCTTGCTGGACACCGCACAGTGCCGCAGTCTGCAAAATACCCTTTGTAAGATTATGGATCCCCAGCGGGATAGTCTGCGATTTTACTATTTAGGGAAGCAGTATGAAAAGAAGATCGAGCATTTCGGCTGCAAGCAATCGTATCTGCCAGAGGACACACTGATGATCTAGTGCGAAGGAGAAGCGAACAGAACGCGTCAGGAAGGTTCGCACCTACTTTTGCAAGTTGAGTTCCTGAATTTATCAGAAAAACGTTCTGACAGACGACGTTTCCTGTTGGCTTTTATGCTTTGGTTGTCTGTTATTGCAAAAATGCAGAACATAAATTATGCATTTTATGCATTTTTGCTGTCGCGCCCCATATGGGGCGCGTGGATTGAAATTGGACCTGCACCAGACGTCCGGCCCAGCGCCCCGGTCGCGCCCCATATGGGGCGCGTGGATTGAAATTTGCACTTCCTGTACTTCCTGCGCCGCTCCGATGTCGCGCCCCATATGGGGCGCGTGGATTGAAATAATGCTGCTTGCAAGAGAAAGTCGCGCCCCGCTCTGTCGCGCCCCATATGGGGCGCGTGGATTGAAATGTATCGCTTGAGATCGTGGACGGCATACAGAGCGACGTCGCGCCCCATATGGGGCGCGTGGATTGAAATCGGTCGCCACGGCCTCCCCGCCTGCCTCGATGATAGTCGCGCCCCATATGGGGCGCGTGGATTGAAATCCGTACACCGTTACAAGGTCGGCGCGGCTCTGCGGTCGCGCCCCATATGGGGCGCGTGGATTGAAATTTTAAGCGCTCTGCCCTCGCTTGCGGTATATCTCAGTCGCGCCCCATATGGGGCGCGTGGATTGAAATACTTACAGGGCAAAGGCCACAGCGAACACGATCAGGTCGCGCCCCATATGGGGCGCGTGGATTGAAATATGAGTGGATCGAGCAGGCGCAGCGGGACAGCGGTCGCGCCCCATATGGGGCGCGTGGATTGAAATGGGCGCCGTATTATAGAACCATTTGAACGCGACATGGTCGCGCCCCATATGGGGCGCGTGGATTGAAATATCAAGTGGCGGATCAGATGGCGGCAGCGGGGGAGTCGCGCCCCATATGGGGCGCGTGGATTGAAATCCCGATGATGTATGAATACAGACCGACCGGCGCAGTCGCGCCCCATATGGGGCGCGTGGATTGAAATTAAAATTCGCAGCGACCGTGCAAAGGTGGACGAGATGTCGCGCCCCATATGGGGCGCGTGGATTGAAATATCACGGCGCGCAGGCCGCAGCCAACGCCGCGCTTGTCGCGCCCCATATGGGGCGCGTGGATTGAAATATCACCAGTCTTATAAGGCTGGTTTAAAAGATCATGTCGCGCCCCATATGGGGCGCGTGGATTGAAATATAGTGGCCTCGCCCACGGCATTGATCTGGGCGGTGTCGCGCCCCGTATGGGGCGCGTGGATTGAAATTCAAAATTTGTGCGGAGGTACCGAGCATACACATGTCGCGCCCCGTATGGGGCGCGTGGATTGAAATCCGTATATATCCAGGCGCCGTGACCGAGGGACGCAAGTCGCGCCCCGTATGGGGCGCGTGGATTGAAATGCCAAGGTGCATGTGCTTGGGCGGGACGTAACAGTGGTCGCGCCCCGTATGGGGCGCGTGGATTGAAATCATTGTGTGATCGCTGCATACCTTTTCCGCCTTACGTCGCGCCCCGCATGGGGCACGTGGATTGAAATGGGTTGGACTCGGGGATCAGCAGCGTGACGCTGAAGTCGCGCCCCGTATGGGGCGCGTGGATTGAAATATCGACGCCAGTATTGACGACGACGGCCACCCGGCCGCGCCCCGTATGGGGCGCGTGGATTGAAATGGGCATCATGAGCTTGCCCGACACATCGGCGTAAGTCGCGCCCCGTATGGGTTGGCTTTTTACCGGGCACTGCTTGCCTGTATGCCCCGGAATATCTCCGGCAGCAGCTTTTTCGCCGCGGGCGGGATGGCGCTGTACATGCCGTAATAGGACAGGGTAAACGGATACGTTCCGTCCTCCAGCGTCTCGTCTGTGGGCAGCACGCCATCCACAGATATCACCGACCCGTTGAGCCCCGCATCTCCGTGCAGATCCTGGTAATAGCAGGGAAACAGCGGCGCTCCCACCCGGTCGGAATAAGCCACGGCGGCCACGGGGTTGCCATACTCTCCCACCGGGACAATATCCGGCGCACCGGCAGTAATGCCGAACAGCATCGACAGCTGCTGCCAGACGGGGACGTCCGCGTCATCGCTGTAGCCGTAGGCCGGGATCAGGGCCTGGCGCTGCTCCTGATCCCAGAACAGCGCGCCGCTGCCTGCGTATATCTGCCGGATGGTGTCGGCGGTCAGGTCATAGTCGCCCCTGGGCTGCCCAATGTCACCGTGTACGAATATGACGGCGTCCCGGAAAAGGGGGATCGACTCATAGCCGCCCAGCTGCTGCAATGTCTGCTGGTCGGGGCAGAGGATGGCGGCGTCATAGTTACTGAGCCGGAGCTGCTGAGTGATATCCTGGGGGGCTACCAGGAAGAATACGTCGTGGACGTCGGCGTCGCCGAACAGGGCCTGTCCCTGTTCGGAAGCGAGCCATTGTACGGCGGCGGACCACGCCGGCTCACTGTCCACCGCGATCCGCAGTCCGGCGGCTGCCGCAGGCGCAGGCTGGGGGTCCTCCTGCTTCGGAGGGTCCTGTACCGGGCTGTCCGGCTGCTTGGCGCAGGAGACGGCAGCGCCCAGGAGCAAAGCCCACACCAGCGCGGCGCAGAGCAATTTGGTCAGCTTCTTCATATCATACCTCCTGTGTTCGTTTGTTTATGGACTGGCAGACGCTTGCTGTATGATAATCAGCCCATTACAGTTCCCCCGTATACCTATATTTGTGCTTATATCCGAATTATAGATTATTCTGCCAAAGCTGTCAAGCAAAGCGGAACTATTTTTCACAAAAACTGTGCAGTTTTTCCACCTCTGTATATACAACCCGGTCAACGCCATGCGTTTCATCGGCAGCGGCGTTCTTTTTACCCCCGGCTTGCAAATCGGTCCGCATTGCGGTACAATAAACAGGAATATATGGCGGCATGGCCGCACGGAGGTATATATGATCGTTGTCATCCGAAAGGATACCCAGGAGCCCGCCATGCGGCAGCTGGCAGTGCGCCTGATGAATCAGGGGGTGCGCATAGGCCGCACCCCGGGCCAGGACGCCGATGTGCTGACGTTGGTGGGAGATACCTGGCGGCTGGACCCGGAGGGGCTGCTGCCCAGGACCGGCCTGCTCTCCTTCTTCTATGAGCTGGGCTCCCAGCGGTGGGGCTATGACCCCAAGGACGCGGGCTGCGCCCGGGTGTTCTGGTTTGACGGGGAGCCCGTGGCCCCGGCGGAGTTTCCCCGGGACCTGGAGG
>ENA-OPBW01001343-OPBW01001343.1-human-gut-metagenome-genome-assembly--contig:-NODE-1343-length-13125-cov-11.106121_pt1 | contig 13125 bp, 10 predicted proteins | sample MGYA00241070_ERZ501456 | MGnify/ENA primary metagenome ERZ501456 (study PRJEB25962, sample SAMEA2042624) | human gut metagenome | biome: human gut; feature: human-associated habitat; material: faeces...
TGAGAAATACTGCGCACCCGTCTTTCCCCGCCATCCGCTCCCTGCATCTGACGATATAATCTTCCGCTTCCTCTTCCTGCAGAAGCCTTTTATCCCCCATTTTTTCTTTATCCTTCCTGTTAATACTCCGGCAAATCCCCGTATACCGCCCAATATCAGCACTTTCAGATTGCCGGATTTCCCGTACAAAATCACTATCTATTCTGCCAATCATTAACATATTTTTAAAATTCAGTATTACCTATTATTTTAGCACAAAAACAGCGAAATATATAGATATTTGTCGAAATAAAAAAAGACTAAAACCGCAACGTCTTAGTCTCTTTACGTAGTGCCGCAGACCGGAATCGAACCGGTACGGGAGTATAAGTCCCGCAGGATTTTAAGTCCTGTGCGTCTGCCAGTTCCGCCACTGCGGCATTCTTAAAATGTTTTTGAACATTTTAAACGACCCAGAAGAGACTCGAACTCTCGACCTCCGCCGTGACAGGGCGGCGCTCTAACCAACTGAGCCACTGGGCCACAATATTTGATTGTGCACTTCGTGTCTGTCCTTGCAGCACATGTGTGCAAATGGACCTTCGGGGACTCGAACCCAGGACCGACCGGTTATGAGCCGGTTGCTCTAACCAACTGAGCTAAAGGTCCAAATTAGCAGTCCCGGAAAGGACCTAAGCCGATGATCGGACTCGAACCGATAACCTGCTGATTACAAATCAGCTGCTCTGCCAATTGAGCCACATCGGCATACCTGAATGACTCCGACGGGAATCGAACCCGTGTTACCGCCGTGAAAGGGCGATGTCTTAACCTCTTGACCACGGAGCCAGATGAATGGATCGCTCTCGCATGTAAAAGGAAATCGTTAAGCGACCGACTACTATCATAGCATACAGTTCCCGGTTTTACAAGACTTTTTTTCGAAAAAGCTGTCGTTTTCAAAAGAGGGAGACAGAGAAGAAAAGTTCTTTTTTTAAAAGATTTAAATATTTCTTTATAAGAAAAAAATACAGAAAAAATTGAATATAACGACAATTATATAAATTGACAGACAAATGGATTTGCCTGGGTCATACGCTGTGTTATGATGAAAAAAATAGTATGACAGGCAGAAAGGAGGAGTTGAGATGCTTGTTTTGAAGAACTGTAAACTGATCCCGGAACTGGTGGAGGGATATCAGGGGGATACGGCAGATATTCTGATCGAGGACGGAAGAATTAAAAAGATATCTGCATGCGGAGAACCGGTTTTGGAGGAAGCCTGTGTATATGATATGGAAGGGAAATATACCCTGCCTGGATTTATCGATATGCATGTGCATCTGACGCTTTCCGGCGGAGACACGCTGATCGACAATATGAAGACCCCGGTACAGCAGGCCCTTGACGCGGTCAAGTTTGCGAAGGATACGCTGATGGCCGGATTTACTACTATCCGGGATGTGGGAAGCTGTGACAACGTGGCTATTGATCTGCGGAACGCCATCGACGAAGGCAAGCTTGTAGGTCCAAATATCATTGCTTCCGGCAAGATCATTACGCCTACGGAGACAGGGAATGATTTCTTCGAAGGGCTGTATACCGAGGCGGACGGGGAGGAAGAGATCTGGAAAGCAGTCCGTCAGGAGATGAAAAAAGGCGCTGATTTTATTAAGATCATGGGAACTGGAGCGGTTATGAATCCGGGAGGAGCGCCGGGGCAGCCGATCTATACGCTGGAAGAGCTGAAGGCGGTGGTGAATGCGGCGAAGTTTAAAGATACCTATGTTGCCACCCACTGTCATGGAACGCAGGCGATCAAGCATTCTGTCATCGCCGGAGTGAGGACGATCGAGCATGCCTCTATTCTGGACGACGAAGCGATCGAGATGCTGAAGGGGAATGAAAATACATTTATCGTGCCCACGTTGAATGTGGTCCACGGCCTGGTTGACAGTGTGCCGGAGTCTTCTACCTTTATGAAGGCGAAAGCGAAGATGGTTATGGAAGCGATTAAGGTTGGGATCCAGAAGGCTTATGATGAAGGATTGCTTTTGGGATTTGGAACAGATCAGGGAGCTACGCCTCTGCTCCACGGCGGGAACGGAGATGAGTTTGTTCTGCGGAAAGAATTCTGGGATATGGAGACCATTGATATTATTAAGCAGGCGACTGTAAACAGTGCGATCATCCTGGGCAGAGAGCAGGATTACGGAACCATCAAAGAAGGCAAGGTTGCGGATCTTGTGGGGATCGGCGGAGATCCTCTGGCGGACATCTCCAGGCTGCGTCACAATGTAGACGTTGTGGTCAAGGACGGAGAGATTGTAAAAGGAAAATAAGCTAAGAAGCATGTACACCAAAAGGGCCGGTGGATTATAGTTCCACCGGCCCTTTTGCCAGGATCTTCTGATAGTTTTCCCGGTCTGTGGCGCCCTCTGTGGAGACGCACAGGACGCGGGAGTGCTCATTGATCCCCATGGCGTTTTTCAGATTTTCTAATTTCTTATCCGTCAGAAGGGCGGTGACAAATCCCATGGAGGCGGCGCCGCTCTCACCGGAGACGATCTTTGGATCGCTGCCAAGAGGATTTCCCAGTATACGCATACCCAGGGCGGCTATGTCGTCGGACATGGAGATAAAGTAATCTGCCTTGCGCCGCAGTACCTCCCAGCCGATGGTGCAGGGTTCCCCGCAGCACAGGCCCGCCATCATGGAGTCCATGTCGCCGGTGACCGGATGAAGTTTCCCGTCATTTGCCCGGGCGGTGCGGTAGAGGCAGTCGGCTTTGTCAGGCTCTACAATGGTGATCATCGGCTTGGATTCTGGGACACAGGAGAAGAATCCGGCGGCGCTTCCGGCGAAGGCCCCTACCCCTGCCTGCAGGAAGAGGTGGGTGGGAGTGATTCCATTAAGCTGCTCCCAGGCTTCCAGGGACAGGGTCAGGTACCCTTCCATGATCCAACGGGGGATGTCTTCATATCCTTCCCAGGCGGTGTCCTGGACCATGATCCAGCCGTTTTCCTCAGCCTTCTGGTTGGCCAGGCGCACAGCGTCATCGTAATTGAGATCTGTGATCTGGGCCTTTGCTCCCGCCCGGCGGATATTTTCCAGACGCTCCTGGGCGCTTCCCTTGGGCATGTAGACTACGCTCTGGTGTCCCAGCCGGCTGGCGGTCCAGGCTACGCCCCGGCCGTGGTTGCCGTCGGTGGCGGTGACAAAGGTCAGCGTGCCGGTCTTGTTGTGGATCTCCCTGGAGGTGAGGAGCTCATAGGAGAGGTCTTCTACCGGGATATCCAGCAGTTCGCCAAGCTTGCGGGCGATGGAGTAGCTGCCGCCCAGGACTTTGAAGGCGTCAAGGCCAAAGCGGTAACTTTCATCCTTCACATGGATGGAGGCCACGCCGGTTTTAGCCGCCAGAGAAGGGAGGCTTACAAGGGGCGTGGGGGCGTACTCCGGGATACTGCTGTGGAACCGGCGGGCAGCCTGGGCGCAGGCCAGATCGAAAGGATGCGGGGTTGCAGATTCCTGGGGTGAGTGCGGCAGATGTACATAATTTACAGACATAATGGTTCTCCTTTACTTTTGCGATAAACGATTGCTTCATAGGGGCGAAGGTCGGCGGAAGGGGCGGGATAATTGCCGATCACAGGTTCCATTTCTCCCGGGCGCCAGCCTTCCGGAAGGGAAAAGGCGCGGGGCTTTGAGGAGAAATTGCAGATGACCAGCAGCGCTTCTTCATCCAGGGTCCGGGTGTAGACATAGAGGTCCGGATCTTCCGGGAGGAGCAGGTCATAGCTTCCGTAGACCATGACGGGAAGGCTTTTGCGCAGACGGATCAGCTTCTGATAATAGTGGAAGACAGAGTTCTCCCGGGCCAGCTGCTCCCTGGCGTTGATCTCCCGGTAATTGGGATTTACCATGATCCAGGGCTTCCCGGTGGTGAAGCCGGCGTTAGGGTCGTCGCTCCACTGGAATGGCGTGCGGGCATTGTCTCGGCTTTTCTTTCGCAGGCGGCAGAGCATTTCCTCTTTGGTGAAGACGCCCTGGCCGGTGAGTTCGTAGTAGGCATTGATACTGTCCAGGTCCCGGAAGTCGGAGATGTTCTGGAAAGGCGCGTTGGTCATGCCAAGTTCTTCCCCCTGGTAGATATAGGGCGTGCCCTGCATGAAGTGGAGGCAGGTGGCCAGCATTTTCGCGGAAGCCTCCCGGTAAGGGCCGTCGTCGCCAAACCGGGAGACAGACCGGGGCTGGTCGTGGTTTTCCCAGAACAGACTGTTCCATGCCACCGTATCCAGTCCTTTCTGCCATTTGGTGAGGATGGCTTTCAGATCCCGCAGATCGAAGCGGCGGTCCGTCCATTTGTTGGAGCCGTCGGCGTCCACGTCCATGTGCTCGAACTGGAAGACCATATTCAGCTCCCGCCCGTCGCTGCGGGCATATTTTCTGGCTTCCTCCAGGGTGACCCCGGAACATTCCCCCACCGTCAGGGTGTCGTGGCCGTCCAGGACTTCTCGGCGCATTTCCTGAAGATATTCGTGGACCCGGGGACCGTTGGCAGCTTCGTTGAAGCTGGCGTATCCGTTGATCCCTGGAGTTCCGTCGGGGAAGGCAGGATCCTTGGAGATCAGGCTTATCACATCCATGCGGAATCCGTCCACGCCCTTGTCCAGCCACCAGTTCATCATGGCGAAGACATCCCGGCGGACGGCTGGATTTTCCCAGTTCAGGTCCGGCTGCTTCCGGGAGAAGAGGTGGAGATAATACATATCCGTGGTCCGGTCATATTCCCAGGCAGAGCCGGAGAAGCAGGAACCCCAGTTGTTAGGGGCTTTCCCGTCTCTGGCGGGCCGCCAGATATAGTAGTCCCGGTATGGGTTGTCCCGGGAACTGCGGCTTTCCAGGAACCAGGGGTGCTCGTCGGAAGTGTGGTTCACCACCAGATCCATGACCAGGCGCAGGCCCCGTCGATGCATTTCGTCAAGGAGGCGGTCAAAGTCCTCCATGGTCCCGAACTCCTTCATGATCGCCTGATAGTCGCTGATGTCGTACCCATTGTCATCGTTGGGCGACTGATAGACCGGCGAGAGCCAGATCACGTCCACGCCCAGTTCCTTCAGATAATCCAGTTTTTCCGTGATCCCGTTCAGATCCCCGATCCCGTCTCCGTTGCTGTCTCTGAAGCTGCGGGGATAGATCTGATAGACCACACATTCCTTCCACCATACCCGTTCCATGACAGATCCTTCCTTCCCTATTGATTTCATTGGCATATTGACGAAAATTATTTTACAGGATTTCCGGGCGTAATTCAATTTGGGACGTGGTATTTTTAAAAATACCACGTCCCAGATTGAAAATACCCTGTCCCTTTTACGCATATTTAACAAAAGAAGGGAAGACAGTTCCCCGGCCTCTCGGATAGAATACAGGATTACGCCCTGTTCCCCAATCTGAATGTGCGGCAGAACATCACCTACGGGCTGCGGAACAACCCCACAATCTCTTCCAGAGAAGAGGTGGAAGACCTGATCCACCTGCTGGGGCTGGAGGAGCATCTGAATAAGCGGATCGGCCAGCTCTCCGGCGGGCAGAAGCAGAGGGTGGCGCTGGCAAGGACCATGGTGATGAAGCCCAGGATCCTGCTTCTGGACGAGCCTTTGAGCGCCCTGGACGGGGTGATCAAAGAGTCTATTAAAGACCGGATCAAGACCATCGCCAAGGAGTACCACCTGACCACCATCATCGTGACCCACGACCCGGAGGAGGCCCTGACGCTCTCTGACCGGGTGATGATCATCAATGAAGGCGAGATCGCCCAGTTTGGGAAGCCGGAGGAGATCATCAACACACCGGGCGACAATTTTGTCCGGAAATTCATCCTGAACCAGCTGGAGATCAAGAAGAACAACATTTACACCCTGTTCGCCTCCCATTTTCAGCAGCAGGTCCAGGTGTCATAGAGGAGAAGAACCATGCAGAAGAAAAACAGAGAGATTAAGATGATTTTTACTGTGCTGGCAATCTTCTTCGCGGCCTTCCTGGCAGTGCCCATGGTGCAAATCCTGATGAAATCCCTGGTGCTGGACGGATCGGCGGACTTCACCCTGGCCAATTACCGGGAGATCCTGGGAAGCGGCGATTTCCAGAAGGCGCTGGGAAATAGCTTCCTGATCTCCGGGTGCAGCGCGGTGCTGACCACAGTACTGGCCTTTTTCCTTGCTTACACGGTTCACTATACCAATGTTAAGCGGGGAGTGAAAAATCTGATCACAAAGGCGGCGGTACTGCCTATGCTGATCCCCACCATCACCTATGGGTTTGCCATCATCTATTCCTTTGGCAAGCAGGGGCTTCTCACTCAGCTCTTTGGGAGACAGTTTTTTGACATTTACGGATTCAATGGATTGCTGATGGGCTACGTGATCTATACCCTGCCCATTTCCTTCATGCTGATCCACAACACCATGGGGTACATCGATAAGAAATTTATGATCGTGTCCCGGCTGATGGGGGACTCCCCCTTCCAGACCTTCCGTATGACCATCCTGCGGCCGCTTCTGGGAACTCTGGCCACTTCCTTTATCCAGACCTTCTTCCTGTGCTTTACCGACTTCGGGATCCCGGCGTCGGTGGGCGGAAGCTTTGAGGTGGTGGCAAGCGTTCTCTATACGGAAATGCTGGGAAGCGTGCCTAACTTTGGAAACGGCGCGGTGGTGGCGCTGATCATGCTGGTCCCGTCCATTGTCAGTATCACGGTGCTGACCATTCTGGAGCGGTACAACGTGCGCTACAACCGGATCTCCCAGATCGAGCTGAAGAAAGGAAAGGTGCGGGACTGGGTGTGCGGCCTGGGAAGCGGCGTTATCCTGGCAGCTGTGCTGTCTGTATTCCTGGTGATCTTCGTGGTGCCCTTTGTGGATGAATGGCCCTACCGGATGGAATTTACACTGGAGCATGTAAATGCGGTCTTTTCGGATTACACTCTGTCCAGCGTATACACCAACTCGCTGATGGTGGCCTTTGCCACCGCGCTGATCGGCACCCTGATGTCCTACGGGGCGGCGCTTATCACTGCCAGGAGCACGGTCCATTCCCGGATAAAAGGGGTGATCGAGAGCATTGCCCTTGTGACCAACACCATCCCGGGCATGGTCGTCGGTCTGGCATACCTGTTCTGCTTCTCCGGGACTTCCCTGCAGAACACCTTTGCCATCCTGATCATCTGTAATATGGTGCATTTCTTCTCGACACCGTACCTGATGATGAAGAACTCCCTGTCCAAGATGAACGGGTCCTGGGAGACCACGGCCATGCTTATGGGAGACAACTGGGCCAAGACCATCCTGCGGGTGGTGACGCCAAACGCCATGACCACTCTGATCGAGGTGTTCAGCTACTACTTTGTCAACGCCATGGTGACGGTAAGCGCCGTGATCTTCCTGGCAGGCACCAGGACCATGGTGATCACCACCAAGATCAAGGAGTTGCAGTACTTTAACAAATATAACGAGATCTTTATCTTATCTTTGCTGATCCTGTTTACCAACATGATCGCGAAACTGGTATTTCAGAAACTGGCGCAGAGAAGCCAAAGAAAGGAGAATTTAGTAGATATGAAGAAAATAAGAAAAATGGGATTGAAACGAGTTGCAGCAGTTGCCCTTGCGGCGGTAACAGGTATGACGGCCCTTGGAATGACGGGCTGCGGGGGCGGAGCGGCCGCCGAGGATCAGGTGATCATCTATTCCAATGCGGACGACGAGGCAGTAGAAGCCATGAAGCATACCCTGGACGACAACGGGTATGAGGGACAGTACGTGTTCCAGACCTTCGGTACCTCTGAGCTTGGCGGCAAGCTGCTGGCAGAGGGAACCGATATCGAGGCGGACATGGTGACCATGAGTACCTTCTATGTAGACAGCGCCCAGGAGCAGAACAATATGTTCAAGGACCTGGATTTTGAGGTAAATACTATGGACGAGTATCCGTCCTACTGCGCGCCTATCACGGCTCAGGAGGGAACGATCATCGTCAACACTGAGATGATGGAGGAAAACAACCGGCCTATGCCCACATCCCTGAAGGATCTGGCTGATCCGGAGTATGAAGGATTCATCTCTGTGACGGACATTGCTTCTTCCTCCACTGCATGGCTCCTGATCCAGGGACTGATCTCCGAGTACGGGGAGGACGGGGCCAAAGAAGTGCTCACCGGTATCTATGCCAATGCGGGAGACCATATTGAAGACTCCGGTTCCGCGCCGCTTAAGAAGGTGCGGGCAGGCGAGGTGGCCATTGGATTCGGCCTTCGCCAGCAGGCGGTAGCCGACAAGGCGGACGGGCTTCCCATCGATTATGTGGATCCGGCGGAAGGCAATTTCAGCCTGACGGAGTCTGTGTCTGTGATCGACAAAGGGGATGAGAGCAAGGACCTGGTTATGGAGATGGCACAGTGCATTATTGAAAATGGACGGGAAGAGCTGCAGTCTTACTATCCGCTGGCCCTCTATGAGGGAGAATCCACAGATTCCGAAAATATGTCTGCCAATCCGAAGGTGTTCTCCGAGCCGCTGACCGTAGACCTTCTGGAGAAGCACCAGGAGCTGTCCGAATCCTGTAAATAGGATCATAGGGATAAGATATCAGAAGAAAAGAGAAAAGGGGAAAGAACCATGAAAAACTATAAACTGCTGACGCCGGGGCCGCTGACCACCACGGACACAGTAAAAAAAGAAATGTTGTTTGATCACTGTACCTGGGATGATGATTACAAACAGATCACTCAGGAGATCCGCCGGGGGCTCCTTACGCTAGCCCAGGTGTCGGAAGAAGAATATACGGTGGTCCTGATGCAGGGAAGCGGGACCTTTGGAGTGGAGTCTGTGCTCACCAGCATCCCGGGAGAGACGGATAAGGTGTTGATCTGCGCCAACGGAGCCTACGGGGACCGGATGGAGGATATGGTAAAGCACGCCGGGATCTCCTACGTCATCTATCGGGAGCCCAGCAACCAGATCCCGGATCCGGCGAAAGTGAAAACCATCCTTGCGGAAGATCCGGCCATCACCCATGTGGCCATGGTGCACAGCGAGACCACGTCCGGAATCCTCAATGATATCCAGGCTGTGGGCCAGGTAATGAAAGAGGCGGGAAAGGTCTTTATCGTGGACGCCATGAGCAGCTTTGCCGGGGTGGAGATCCCGGTGGGCGACTGGGGCATTGATTTCCTGGTGAGCAGCGCCAACAAGTGTATCCAGGGAGTTCCCGGGTTCAGCTTTGTCATCGCCAGGAAGGATCTTCTCATCGCCAGCGCGGGAAATGCGAGAAGCCTGTCCCTGGATCTCTACGATCAGTGGAAGACTATGGACGTAGACGGGAAATGGCGCTTTACCTCTCCTACCCATGTGGTTCTGGCCTTTGCTCAGGCCATGAAGGAGCTGGAGGAAGAGGGTGGCATTGCGGCAAGAAGCAGGCGTTACTATGAGAACAACCATCTGCTGATCCGGCGGCTGGAAGAACTGGGGATCCATTCTTACGTGGACAAGGCATATCAGGGTCCCATCATCACCACCTTCTTCTATCCGAAGAACTGCCATTTTACATTTGCCCAGATGTACCAGTATATCAAGGAGAGAGGCTACGCCATCTATCCGGGCAAGCTGACAGAAGGGGAGACCTTCCGTATTGGAAATATCGGAGAGATCTACCGGGAGGACATTGAGAAGGTGTGCGATATTATCAAAGAATTTCTGGAGGAATACAATCATGAATAAACTGGAACATCCTATTGAGGCGGTGATCTTTGACTGGGCCGGGACAACGGTGGATTTTGGCTGCTTCGCGCCGGTCCAGGCATTTGTGGAAGTATTTAAGGAATATGGGATCCAGCCTACCATGGAAGAGGTGCGGGAACCCATGGGAATGCTGAAGATCGACCACATCCGCACCATGCTTGGCATGCCCCGCATCCGCCAGTGCTGGGTGGAAAAGTACGGACAGGAGCCGGGAGAAGCGGAGGCTCAGAAGCTGTTTGCCATCTTCGAAGAGAAACTGCTTGGTATCCTGCACCTGTACGCAGATCCCAAGCCAGGCGCGGTGGAAGCGGTAAATGTATTGAAAGAAAAAGGGCTGCGGATCGGTTCCACCACCGGATACACCGACAAGATGATGGCAATCGTCGCGCCCATTGCCAGAGAGAAAGGCTACGAGCCGGAATGCTGGTTCAGTCCGGATTCCACCGGGCAGAAAGGGCGTCCCTATCCCTACATGATCTTCCGCAACATGGAGACCCTGGGGATCGATGATGTGCGCAAAGTGCTGAAAGTAGGGGATACCGCTTCTGATATCCGGGAGGGAAAGAACGCCGGCGTCTGGTCTGCAGGCGTGGCGGTAGGAAGTTCTGAGATGGGGCTGACCCTGGAAGAATATCAGGCGCTTTCCCCGGAAGAGAAAGAAGAAAAATGCAGGGAGACGGCTGAGAAATTCAAGGCCGCCGGGGCAGATTATGTGTTTGACACCCTGGAGGACCTGGTGGAAGCCCTGGGTTAGAAAATTCTCGAGGTATTGTGATTCACATAGAAAAAGATCCTGCGCCGCAGTATGGGCGGCAGCAGGATCTTTTTGGCATTCGGTCAGGACCTGGGAAGGGCTGCGAAGGCCTTCATTACCCCGGGGATATCGATCCGCTGGGGACAGCGTCTGACACAGGCGCCGCACTGGAGACAGCTTTCCGGACCCTTTGTCTGGGACAGGTCAGAGAGTTTCCACAGTTCCCCGCCTGCGGTATGCTCATTGTAGGCCTGGATCAACAGGGGAATGTCAAGTCCGGCAGGGCAGGCGGGACAGCAGTAGCGGCAGGAGGAGCAGGGGACGCCGAATGAATCCCGAAATGCCAGGATAGCCTCCTGCAGAGCAGCATGTTCTGCTTCCGTCAGCTGGTTGCCTGGTTCAAAGACGGCGGCGTTTTGCCGGATCTCCTCCGGGGAGGTCATGCCGCTTAAGACGCACTGAACATTGGGAAGGCCCAGCAGATACCGGAAGGACCAGGAAGGAATAGTCTGGCCCGGCGCCGCGCGCTGCAGAATTTCTTCTGCCGGGTTATTTAGATGTACCAGCCGTCCGCCTTTCATGGGTTCCATCACCCAGACGGGAATCCCACGTTCCGTCAGGAGATCATACTGGCCTTTTCCGTCTAACAGGGTCCAGTCCAGATAGTTGAGCTGGATCAGAGCCATGTCAAAATCCGGATACCAGTCCAGGAAGCGCCTCAGACCTTCCGGCTTCATGTGGGAGGAAAATCCCAGATACCGGATACGTCCTGCCGCTTTCTGCTTCAGAAGATATCCGATATAATCCTTCTTAGGATCCATATACTGTTCCATGAAATGTTCCTGCACACTGTGGATCAGATAGAAATCAAAATAGTCTGTCCGGCAGCGGCGCAGCTGTTCTTCGAATACTTCCTCAATATTGGGGTTGGCGATCACATAGAACTTACTGGCAAGATAGTAGCTGTCTCTGGGATAGCGGGACAGGGCTTCCCCCAGAAAACGCTCAGAATCGCCTTTGTGATAGGTGTAGGCAGCATCAAAATAATTGATGCCGCTTGCAAAGGCCTGGTGGATGACCTTATTGGCCGCCTCCCGGTCAATCTTATTGGGATCCCCTGAAACGGCGGGCAGCCGCAGGCTGCCAAGGCCAAGTGAAGAGATCTTGTTTCCCTTAAAATCTTTGTAATACACAGAATCCCCTCCTTTCGCAGTTTCTTATATGTTCACTTTATCACATCTTACCAGGGGGAGCAATCAACCTGTTGCAGGAAAAATAAAACCAGGGTCCTGATCTATGTGACATCAGAACCCCGGTTCTTACAGAGCGGAGACGGTGGGATTCGAACCCACGTGCCCAAAGAGGACAACCGCATTTCGAGTGCGGCTCGTTATGACCACTTCGATACGTCTCCAGAAATACCGTAATGTATTATAGCATAAGTACCAGAAGAGAGGAATACCCAAATTAAAATAAAGTCCCGCCGAAAATAAGAGCGGGCCGGCATTTCGCAGCCGGCCCGAAGGGGTGAAAATCTATGTAAATGGAAATTGTTGTTAGGCGAAGACTGACAGCCATACAGATAAGAAAACATAAGCACGGCCGCCGCCTTCATTTGTTGTTAAAGCTATTATATAAAAAAGATGTGGCTCAAATGTGTCGGAATCTGAAAATGTTTATAAAGATTCTTAAGAAAATCCAAAGTTGGTAAGCAGCCCATCTTTGCCCCTTGTTTTTCCGGACTTTTTCCATTATAATAAACAAACAATCATCTGGAGAATTCTTTTCTCCATCTCAGTCGGAGTTCCCGGCTGTCCTTTATTTCCGGCGGTTTCCGCCATTTGTTTCCAGACCTTTTTTGAGCTCACTTAAAGGTTGCAACGGTTTGTTTTGTTTCCTATAATGAAAGGAGAAAATCAATGATGCAACAATTTCATACTCAGGAATATCCCACTGCGAACCGCAACTACAAGGATCGCCTGTTTCGCTTTGTCTTTAGCCCAAGGAATATCCCTTTCCCCAGCACATCGTGTTCTACAATGGAACCCAGGAGGAACCGGACCGGAAGTTTTTAAAACTGTCAGATCTCTTCCAGCGGCCGAACGGGGAGAAAGAACCTTGTCTGGAATGTAAGACTCTGATGTTGAACATCAACTACGGGCATAACCGGGAATTGATGAAGAAGTGCAGGCGTCTGGAGGAATACGCCATCTTCGTGGACACCATCCGGAAGAATCAGGCGAAGGGGCAAGATCTGCAGGAAGCAGTGGAAGCGGCGGTGGAGAGTTGTATTGCCGGCGGGGTCCTGGCGGATATCCTGAGAGCACAGAAAGCAGAGGTGGTACAGATATGGTACTGGAAGGGTTTGATCAGGAAGCTTATGAAAAGGCTGTGAGACAGGAAGGATATGATTATGGGATCTGTCAATTGATTACTTCGTTACAGGAGTTCTCGATTTCCAGAGGGGATGTTTTGAAAAAGCTTCAGGAAAAGTATGAGTTATCTGAAGAAGAGGCGGAGAAATATATGAAGAAATATTGGTAAATTCAGGTTTATCGTGCGGTTTGTCGAGAGGCGGGGTCCGGCGATTGCTCC
>ENA-OPBW01001350-OPBW01001350.1-human-gut-metagenome-genome-assembly--contig:-NODE-1350-length-13056-cov-3.181524_pt1 | contig 13056 bp, 7 predicted proteins | sample MGYA00241070_ERZ501456 | MGnify/ENA primary metagenome ERZ501456 (study PRJEB25962, sample SAMEA2042624) | human gut metagenome | biome: human gut; feature: human-associated habitat; material: faeces...
CTTTATTGTGGAGGGCAGTCAGACGGAGTTTTCGATTTTGAAACGGATTTTCTGTAATCTTCTTGGATATGACTATATTGAAAAGCGTAGAAGCAGACCAACTTATTTCGCAAGCACAAGCGACCGCTTCTCAAAGGTTGGCGTTGTCAACACGCAGGAAAGCAGTATTCGTGATATCAGCGAAAACGAAGCCTACCTTGACGATATATTTGATGTGCTGCGTGAGCAATATCAGTTCCCAGTCGATCAGTCGGCAATATACTATCTATTTGACCGCGATCCAAAGTCCAACACAAATTCTGCATTGATTGAAAGATACATTCTCACGCTTACCAATCCCTATGAAAATGACGATTGTAAAGCGGGACAATTGCTTTTAAGTTATCCGAGCATTGAAAGCTACATTATATCAAATTTCAGGGATACAGCAGATATTCCACGTTTCTCGCTAGGAAAAGATACAAAAGCATACATCGGCCAAAATACGGATATCCAGATGAATAAGATTTCTGAAGATACATTGATAAAAGCAGCAGATGAATTCTTGAAATATCTTTCAAGTGAACAGATTGCTTTCGATATAGACAAGTTTTCGGAAGCTAGTCATGCAGTATTTACGAAACAAGAAGCCGAATACGCATCTGGACGAGGCTTTCGACTGTTTTCCATGCTCACACTTGCGTTTTTACAAATGGGAATCATTGAAATGGAAGAAACCCCACAACAATGAAACTTAATATAATCTAGCAGACGCCACGAGATAAAGATCCCGTGGCGCTTTTTATGTTAAGGTTACTTTTTCATGCCACACGAAGGGAGGATAAATTACTTGCCAACCAAATTTCAGCTTATCACAGAGCTATATGACCAGACCGTGCAGAGCGTCACCGGCAGCTATCAAAGCTGGACGGGCTTTCTCCGCGCGGCCTGCTACAACTACAAATGCCCCTTCGATGATCAAATTCTGATCTACGCCCAGCGCCCGGACGCCACGGCGGTCCTTGAGATGGAGCGCTGGAACCGTCAGTTTGGCCGCTGGGTCAATCGTGGGGCCAAGAGCATCGCCGTATTTGGTGATGACGGTCAAAACTGCCTGAAGCTCTATTTTGATGTTTCCGATACCCATGCGTCCCGTTTTGCCCGTCCGCTGCCCATCTGGACGATGCACCCGGCCTTTGAGCCGGAGGTCATCGAAACCTTAGAAGCCACCTTCGGCAACCTGGCCGAAAAAGAAAATCTTGCGGACGCCGTGCGCTCTGCCTGCCACAATGCCGTGGCAGATAACATCACAGACTACCTGCAAGATCTCCGCGACTGCCGTGAGGACAGCCTGCTGGAGGAACTGGATGACCTCAATTTAGAGGTGTTCTACCGGGACGCGCTGGAGGTCAGCGTGGCGTATATGCTGATGACACGCCTCGGCCTGCGGGCAGATGACTATTTTTCCCCCGATGAGTTTGCCCACGTTTATGAATTCAACACACCGCCCACCATCAACGCCCTGGGCATCGCCACCAGCGACATCGCGGAGATGGGGCTGCGGGAGATCAGCCGCACAGTCATGCAGGCCCAGCGGGATCAGTTTTTTGCAAACCGTGAAAAAAGCAGATATGATGACCACACAGAACAACACGAAACACCCCATGAAAGGAGCGAACAGCATGGAGATCACTTACAGGATGCAGGATGGCTTTCAGGTGCCGAACCTGCTGATGCCGCAGACGCCGGAGGTGCATCTGGGCAAGTACGCGGAGCTGCGGAGAGCATACCTGAAAAAGCGCCGCAGGGTGCTTTACACCAACCTCAAGACCAGCGGCAAGCTGACGGAGCATCTGGCGGAGATCGAGCAGACCGCACAGAAGATGGTGGAGCAGACCGTGGCGCGGATGGCGAGAGCCGAGGGCGTGACGGAGGAGCTGAAGGCGAACGACCCCCTGCGCTGGACGGGCCTGATGAACAATCTCCGGCACAGCGCGGAGGAACTGGTGCTCAGCGACCTGATTTACAGTTAACAACTAAAGAACCCACAGAGGCAGGAAGTGATGAACTTCCTGCCTCTGCTGTTATAGATGCGGCACAACCAACCATAAAAGAACTGTTCGAGCAGTACAAGCAAACGGTTGCTGCTGCATTGGTAAAAAACACAGCATTTGTCAATGCCTGCCGCAATTCAGATCGTGAAAATGCCATTATGGAAGGGGCAGACGCAATCCGGCGCATTGTCAACGAAAGCGGCGATTTGCAGCTTGCAAAGCTCTACTTTGATATGCCAGCCTTCCATAACCGGCTGCATCAGGAGCTTTTAGAGGAAACTTATCCGAAGCTGGTAAACGCAGCAGACCATAGCCCGTTCAAGCCCTATCAGGTTGCAGCCTATCACCATATTGAAAACGGCTTTGACGATAAGCTGGACTATCAAACGCTGGAAGAAGCGGAGGCCGCAGCGCAGGGCTATGTTGCCGGTACGATGGAGGAAGATGGTTTTGCATACGACGGCGCTGCCGTCTATGATGCCGAAACACGCCAATGCCTCCGTGTCTACGGTGATTACCCGGACGAAAAAGCGCGGGAACAGGCCGCAGCCTTTGCACTGGAGCATGACACCGCACGGCAAAATACCGCAGAACTGCCCGCCTTTCTGGATATGCACCTCATTGAAGCGAATCTGCTGGATGACGGTGGGCGTAAGCACAAGCGGCAGGAGATCTTTGAATACTTTCAGGCGCACAAGAATCTTGCAGAACGGACGGAATTTCTCAAAAACAGCTACAACGATATATGGGTGGAAGTCCTGACCGACGGTGTTCGGACAGGCTACCATGCCGAGAAAGACGGACTTTTGATGTGGGAGGGCAGCTACCTCTCCCGCACCTCAGAGTCCGTTTTTTCATGGCCGGTCATCACCGAAATGACCGAGGGCCTGATCGAGCGCGGCGAGTACAAAATTAAGCTGGGCCTGCAAAATGCCCCAATCGTCGCGGAGCAGCTTGCCCTATTCGACATGGGCGGCGACGCCCCGGTTTACGAGGCTCCGGAAGACACAGCCACCGGCATTCTGGCCCCGGCCCGCACGGTGCCGCAGGCGGTCATTGATCTGGCCCTCTGCACAGGCGGAAACGAACCCAACAGTGCGGAGCGCATCGCCGTATTTTATATGCGGGAGCGGCCAGAATCGGAAAATATATCATTTCTGCGCCGGGAGTTTGGCAGGGCGAACGGGCGCGGCATTGAATACGAAGGCCGCAAATACGCCGTATGGTTTCTGGAGGATGGCATCCGCCTCGCCCAAGGCGACAGCGTCCGCACCGGGTACAGCAAAACCATGGTCACATGGGAGCAGGCGTCGGCTCGCATTCTGGAACTGCTGGAGGCGGGGACTTATCTTTCCGCGTCCGAGCTGGCGCAGGCCCCGGACAAGGTACTGCACGAAGCGATGGATGCCCTCCTGATGACCGCCCGTGACCTGAATGAAGAAGGCCGCGCGCAGGGCCTTTTCCCGCAGACATTGGCGATCCATGACCAGCACAAGGGCTACCCAGAGCTGGACGAGGATATGGTGGCGTTCGCAAAGGCCGAGGGCGGTCTGCAAACGCTGGCGCAGGAATACCACGCTTTTCTGTATGCTTATCATGATGATCCATCCATTCTGCGATACCGCCTTTCAGAGTACAACACCCACCGTATCGGCATCATTCTCAACGGCCTGCCATACATGGAGCGCCACTTCGCCGCACAGCCGAATTTTCTTCGGCAATGCAAAATGTTTATCACGCAGGACGAGATTGACCAGCACTTTTTGAATGAAGGCACGGAAAGCCGCCTAACGATCTATTCCCATTTCTGCTACCCCCACACGCCGGAGGAACACCAGAAATTCATCAAGGGCAGCTTTGGCGAGTACAGCGGCGGAGCCCGCGCCGGGTATGGATACACCAAGACTCACAAGGGGCTGGACTACGAACGGGACTATAATTCCAAGAAATATGATAGCGTTCACCTGACGGTCCCCAATGTGGTCAAGGAGTATGAGCGCCTGATCGCGCAGAAACGATTCCCCGGCGAGGATGCCATCGCAAAGATCCCGGAATATGAGCGTGGGCAGTTAGCGCGGGCCATTTACTCCAGCCTGTACGATGCACCGGACAATGTGCCGCGTCCCTATTACATGGGTATGGATTATTATCAGGCAGTACCGCTGATTGAAGAAGAATTGCAGGATAAGTCCACTGCAATGTGGCTCATGGACGCATTGAATGCCCGGTTGGGTGAAATGCAAAAAGATGACCGCCACTATGAATTTGTCCATGAAACTCATTTTCAACTTTATGCCTATGTAAACGGTGAGTTCAGCCTGTTCAATCACCGGCATGATGGGCAACTGACACCGACCGCACCCAATGAGCCGACAGCGGCGTTGGTGCGGGAAGCTGCGACACCCTCCGTGGAAACCATGCCAACGCCACCGGAGCCCGTAATGCCCATGGAACCGGAAGTCCCCGAACCGCTCTCCATCGGTACACGCCTGACCATAGATGGGCGGCAGTTTGAAGTGGACAGCGTAGACGATCATACGCAAAATGTATCCCTGCGGGATGTGACCTTTGAAGGCGGGACGGGCTTTCCCATCTTCCGAAAGGAATCCATCGACTATGTCCGCGCTCACATGGAGCAGCCGGACATGGTGCGGGAAACCGCGGCACCGCAGACGGACGAGCCGCCTGCGGTACTCACCCCGCCGAAAAAGAAAAAGCAGAACGCGCTTGCCTATCCGCTGGACGCGGATGGCCGGAACTACCGCATCACCGATGACCATATCGGAGAGGGCGCGCCGCTGGAGCGTTTTCAGCGCAATCTGGACGCCATCCGTACCCTGAAAACCGTGGAGGCGGAGAGCCGAGCCGCCACAGCGGAGGAACAGGCGGTGCTGGCACAGTATGTGGGCTGGGGCGGTCTGGCGGACTTCTTTGACGAGAAAAATCCTCGTTACGCTGAACTGAAAGAACTGCTTACCGATGCCGAATACGCCGCCGCCCGCGAATCTACGCTTACGGCGTTCTACACGCCGCCTGTGGTCATCCGCGGCATCTATGCCGCCCTGGGGCAGATGGGCTTCACGCAGGGCAACATTCTGGAGCCGTCCTGCGGCATCGGCAATTTCCTCGGTATGCTGCCGGAAAGCATGAGCGGCAGCAAGCTCTACGGCGTGGAGCTGGATGATCTCTCCGGGCGCATCGCCCGCCAGCTTTATCAGAAAAGCAGTATTGCGGTGCAGGGCTATGAGAAAACTGCTTTCCCGGATAACTTTTTTGATGTTGCCATCGGCAATGTTCCCTTCGGTCAGTTCCATGTGGCGGATAAACGCTATGACCGGCTGAATTTCCCCATCCATGAGTATTTCGTGGCCAAAGCGCTGGATCAGGTCAGACCGGGTGGTGTCATCGCCGTTGTGACCTCCAGCTACACCATGGACAAGTGCACTGCCAGCGCGCGAAAATACATCGCGCAGCGCTCGGAGCTGCTGGGGGCGATCCGCCTGCCCAACAATGCGTTCAAGGCCGCGGCGGGCACGGAGGTGGTTTCAGACATTCTGTTCCTCCAAAAGCGGGAACGAATGGTGGATATTGAGCCGGAGTGGGTACACCTTGCCACCAACGAGGACGGCATCCAGATGAACAGCTACTTCATCGACCACCCGGATATGATCTTGGGCGAGATGAAGATGGTGTCCGGGCCGTTCGGCCCCACGCCCACCTGTGAGCCGTACCCGGAGCATCCGCTGGAAGCGCTGCTGGCGGAGGCTGTTCAGAATGTCCACGGCGAGATCGCCGCCTATGACCGGGAGGAGGAATTGGAGGGCGAGGATCATTCCATTGAGGCCAATCCCGCTGTCCGCAACTTCTCCTATACACTGGTGGACGGGCAGATCTACTACCGTGAAAACAGCCGTATGAACCCGGTGGAGGTATCCAAGACGGCAGAGAGCAGAATCCGCGGCATGATCGAGCTGCGGGACTGTGTGCGGACGCTGTTGGAATATCAGACCGAGGACTATCCCGATGAAGAAATCAAGGCGCAGCAAGCCAAGCTGAATACCCTCTACGATGCCTTCACCAGAAAATACGGACTCATCAATTCCCGCGGCAATGCCATTGCCTTCGATCAGGACAGCTCCTACTTCCTGCTGTGTTCGCTGGAAATTCTGGACGAGGATCGGAACCTGAAAAGGAAGGCGGACCTGTTCACCAAGCGCACCATCCGCAGTCACAAACCCGCTGAAAAGGTAGACACAGCGGTGGAGGCGCTGGCCCTGTCCATTGGCGAAAAGGCCCATGTGGATATGGACTATATGGGCAGGCTCACCGGCAAGGATGAGGAAACATTGTTTTCTGAGTTGACCGGCGTGGTGTTTCTCAACCCTGACTACGCCGAGGGCGTAAATGAAAAGTACCTGCCCGCAGACGAATACCTTTCCGGCAATGTGCGTCAGAAATTGGCGGTTGCCCAAGGCAAGGCGGAGCAGGACCCGCAGTATCAGATCAACGCCGAGGCATTGGCACGGGTGCAGCCCACCGACCTCACCGCCAGCGAGATCTCCGTCCGGCTGGGCGCTACATGGCTGGACACCGAATATGTCCGCCGGTTCATCTTTGAAACGCTGGGGACACCCCGCAGCGCGCAATGGAGCATAAAGGTCCACTATTCCGGCATCACCGGCGAGTGGCGCATTGAAGGCAAAAGCACGGATCGCGGCAATGTGAAGGCCATCAGCACCTACGGCACCAAGCGCATCAACGCCTATGAGATCATCGAGGACACCTTGAATTTGAAGGATGTCCGTATTTTTGATTATGTGTACGATGCCGATGGCAGGAAAACCGCTGTCCTCAACAAGAAGGAAACCGCCATCGCCCAGAGCAAGCAGGAACTCATTAAAGACGCCTTTGCCGAATGGATCTGGAAAGACCCTGACCGGCGCGAGGCTATCTGCAAAACCTATAATATTCTGTTCAACAGCAACCGTCCCCGTGAGTATGATGGCAGCCATATCAGCTTTTCAGGCATGAACCCGGAGATCACGCTCCGCAAGCACCAGGTCAACGCCATCGCCCACATTCTCTACGGTGGAAATACTTTGCTGGCTCATGTAGTGGGCGCCGGCAAGACATTTGAAATGGTCGCGGCGGCGATGGAGTCAAAGCGGCTGGGCCTGTGCCTGAAGTCCCTCTTTGTGGTGCCCAACCACCTGACAGAGCAGTGGGCCACTGAGTTTTTGCAGCTCTATCCGGCAGCGAACATCCTTGTCGCTACCCGTAAGGATTTTGAAACCAAAAACCGCAAGAAATTCTGTGGTAGGATCGCCACCGGCGACTACGATGCCATTATTATCGGGCATTCGCAGTTTGAAAAAATCCCGATGAGCATAGAACGCCAGAGGGAGCAGTTGGAAAAGCAGCTTGATGATATTGAGCATGGCATTGACGATGTGCAGGCTTCCAAAGGCGAGCAGTTCACGGTCAAACAGCTAATGAAAACCCGAAAGGCAATCAAGACGAAGCTCGAAAAACTCAACGACACCAAGCGTAAGGATACGGTTATCGACTTTGAACAGCTCGGCGTTGACAGGCTTTTCATTGATGAGAGCCATTTTTATAAGAATTTGTACCTCTACACCAAGATGCGGAATGTAGGCGGTATCGCCCAGACCGAAGCCCAGAAATCAAGCGACCTCTTTATGAAATGCCGCTATCTGGATGAAATCACGGGCAACCGTGGCACGGTTTTCGCAACGGGTACGCCTGTTAGCAATTCAATGGTTGAGCTGTACTCCGTTCAGAGGTACTTGCAGTATGACACTCTTGCACAGAACGGTTTGCAGCATTTTGACAGTTGGGCTTCTACCTTTGGAGAAACGGTTACAGCTCTGGAATTAGCACCCGAAGGCACGAATTACCGAGCCAAGACAAGGTTTGCCAAGTTCTATAACCTGCCAGAGCTGATGCAGATGTTCCGTGAGGTGGCGGATATACAGACCGCCGATATGCTAAAGCTCCCTGTGCCAACGGTCAATTACCACAATATTAAGACTAAGCCGAGTGAGATACAGACCGAAATGGTAGCTTCCCTTGCGAAGCGGGCTGAGAAAGTCAGGGCAAGGCTTGTCGAGCCGAACATTGACAATATGCTCAAGATAACCAATGATGGAAGAAAACTGGCTCTTGACCAGAGAATGATTGACCCGATGCTGCCAGATGACCCAGAAAGTAAAGTCAATGCCTGCGTGGATAATGTGTACCGTATCTGGGAGGAACACGCCGATACCAAAGCGACACAGCTTGTGTTCTGCGACCTGTCCACCCCGAAAAATGACGGTACTTTCAATGTCTATGACGATATGAGGGAGAAGCTGATAGCCCGTGGTATCCCTGCGGAGCAGATACGCTTTATCCACGAAGCGACCACCGATGCACAGAAAAAAGAGTTGTTCGGCAAGGTAAGAAGCGGCGAAGTCCGTGTGCTGTTCGGCTCTACTCCTAAGATGGGAGCAGGTACGAATGTGCAGGACAGGCTCATAGCAATCCATAACCTTGATTGTCCGTGGCGTCCTTCCGACCTTGAACAAAGGCAGGGGCGTATTGAACGGCAGGGCAATATGTTTCCAGAGGTGGAGGTTTACCGATATGTGACCGAGCAGACTTTTGATGCTTATCTCTATCAGTTGGTGGAGAGCAAGCAGAAATTTATCAGCCAGATAATGACGAGCAAAAGCCCTGTACGCTCTGCCGAAGATGTGGACGAGGTTGCCCTGTCCTTTGCGGAGGTTAAAATGCTTGCCACAGGTGATGCCCGTTTTAAGGAAAAGATGGATTTGGATATACAGGTTTCCAAGCTCCGAGTGTTAAAGCAGAGTTATCTTTCCGAGCATTACGACCTTGAGGACAGAGTGCTGAAATACTATCCCCAGACCATTAAAGAGTATGAGGAACGCATTGCAGGCTATGAAAACGATGCGGCTCTTGTCGAGCAGCACAAGCCGCAGGGCGAGGATAAGTTCTGCCCGATGACCCTAAAAGGTATGACCTACACCGAAAAGGCAGACGCAGGCGAGATGCTCCTTGCAATCTGCAAGGATTATCCGATGTCCGCAGCTACCGAAATCGGCAGCTATCGAGGTTTCCGAATAGAGATTTATTATGATACCGTCAACGCCCATTATTGTATGAACCTTTGTGGAAAGGCAAAGCATAAGGTAGATTTAGGTGCTGATGCCCTCGGAAATCTGACCCGAATTGAAAACGAGCTGTCAAAGCTCCCCGCCAGACTGGAAGCTGCCAAGACCAAAAAGGCGGAAACTATCGCACAGCTTGAAACCGCAAAGGAGGAAATCAAGAAGCCCTTTGCCTTTGAAGATGAGCTGAAAGAAAAAACAGAACGGCTGAACGCTCTTAACATTGAGCTGAATCTGAATGAAAAAGATACTTCCGTTATGGATACCGAGCCAGAGCAGACAGAAGAACAGCCCGAAAGAAAATGTGCAAGTCGGGAGAGATAATGCGGTTTGCATATTTGTATTGCTGATTTCTGGGAAGTATAATAGGTGTAGATTAGTAAATGTCGGAGGTGAAAGGTGTGCTTGATAATTTCAGATTTGAAACCTTTGTTGATGTGCATAGCAACATCTTTGCTGAATATCTAAGCTCCGTTATCGCAAAGCTGCCCAAAGAAAATCCAGAATACCGTTCCACAGAGGAAAGGATAGAGGAACTCTACAAGGAGTATCCCAAAGTGATGGCAGTTTTGGATACGGAAAAGCCGAGTGATTTATCCGAGCAGGAGTGTAAGGCTTTGATAGAAGTTTTGGAGCTTCGGAACAGGCTCAGCGATATGCAGCAGGAAGCAATCTATTTCAGAGGGTGCTATGACAGCGTTGGGTATCTCAAAAAGGCAGGAATTTTATAACCGAGAACGGCGGCATTGGCGTGGAGCTGATGCCGCTTTTACATAGCCGCAGAGGTGGAAAAATTCATAAAAATGTGGTATGATTTTTAAATCAGTAAGGAGGTGACAGTTTGTGAGTGTTATCTTTGGAATAAAAGAAAATAACCGTATAATTATTGCAGGCGATAAGCGAGGGTCAAGTATTGACGGGAAAACTTTGTCAGATGATTTAGACAAAGTCCTTATGATAAATGACCATTTAGCTTTTTCAAGTGCAGGTAACGCAGCTATTGAAAAGGCTATTTCAATAGATTTGAACAAGGCGACAAATAAAGATTGCCTAACTACCGATGATTTACTTGATATTATAAAAGCATTTTATAAGCGAGTAGCCGATACAAATTGTGATGCTATATTAGCCTTGCCGTTCTATTTTCTCATAGCAGGTAAAGGGCGTGACGGTAATGCAAGCCTAATATCGGGAGGTAATATCAAGGGTCGTTTAGATGCAAAAGATGTTCCAATGGCTCTTTTTCCACCTGCCGATGCAAAAATGCAGGAGTGCTGCGATTGCTTTGCAAAAAATTATAAGTTGCATAATTCAGAGTTTGTAGAAAAAACAATTAAGGAAATTGCGAATATTAGTAATTTGGTAAGCCCTACGGGTAACAAATGGATTTATAATATCGCAACAGAAAAAGGGATGCTTTTTTCATTCTAAAAGAACTATATTTTACATAGCCGAGAGGTTTTCATTTAACGAAATCCCCTCGGCTTTTTCTATTTCTGGAGGTGATTTTATCCATTGAGAACTAACCGACCCTACGTGCAGATTGACCCAGATGTGCTTGAACGGGTACGCCAGATTGACCTGTTATCCTATCTGCGTGAGTTTGAGCCGAGCAATCTCGTTAAGGTCAAAGGCACAAGCAATGTGTACTGTACAGCAGAACACGACAGCTTAAAGATTTCCAACGGCAAATGGTATTGGTGGTCGAGAGGTTTCGGCGGCTATTCTGCCCTCGACTATCTCATCAAGGTCAAGGAATATGACTTCGTAGAAGCCGTGGAAATTCTCACGGGACAGACGATGGCGGACTGGAAGCCACCCCCTGCTCCCAAGAAAGATAAACCGAAAGTCCTGCTCCTGCCGCCAAAAAATAAGGATTGTAACCGAGTGATACAGTATCTTTTCGGGCGTGGTATTGACTATCAGCTCATACAGGAGTGTATCTCAGACGGCACGCTTTATGAGAGTGCCGATTATCACAATGCTGTTTTTATCGGCAAAGATGAAAGCGGAACACCGAAATATGCTGCCCTGCGAGGCACTCTCGGCAGCACTTTCAAGCAGGACGCATCGGGCAGCGACAAGCAGTATTCGTTCCGACTTCTGGCAAAGAAGCCTGCGGATACCGTGCATTTATTTGAAGCCGCCATTGATTTACTGTCCTACGCCACCTATCTAAAGTGTGAGGGAAAGGACTATAAATCGGAAAATCTGCTTTCTTTATCGGGCGTGTATCAGCCAAAGAAAGAGATGAAGGACAGCAAAATCCCCATAGCTCTCACAACTTTTTTGAGTGCCAATCCACAAATTAAGACCATAGTTCTGCATCTGGATAATGATAAGGTAGGCAGGCTTTGTACCGCTACTTTGAAGGAACTGTTGCAGAAAGACTACAAAATCGTTGATGATCCTCCGCCTGTCGGCAAGGACTTCAACGATTTTTTGTTGTCCTATCTGAAAATTGCAAGACCAAAGCTTAAGCGTGAAAGGAGTGATGTCCGTTGATTGTGTAGCAGTTTTTGCCCAGAAAGACACCGAAACCAAATCAAAATTTAATGCTGAAAGCGAGGAATGAACTATTGAAAAAGTATGATGTAACCCTTACTGCCCATTACCGAAAGACCGTTTCCGTCTATGCGGAAAGCCCCGAACAGGCAAAGGAAAAGACAAAAATTATCCTGTTCGATACCGACCTTATCAACTTTACCGATGATGGTTTTGTCTGCGGCGAAGCCGATATTACCGAGCAGAGCGAGGACGGTCTTGACGGTGCGGGCGAGAATACACTACAGGAAAATACGGATTGTTCGGACTGTCCGTACTTCTGCCCCGTGTGCGGTGAGTGTATGTATGAGGAGGACTGCGAAGAATGAGATGTCTTACCAAGCACTGAATTTGGTTAGCCAAATTCGCTTGTTAGGGGTCAGCCCCTAATACCCCGTGAGAACAGAAAGGAGTTTAAAAATGAGTGAGTTCTTATTTTTCATTATTGGCACAATGCTCGGCGGTCTGTTCGGTGTTGCGTGTATGTGTTGCTTGCAGATAAGCAGACTTTCCGAGAGAAAGGAAGTGGACAATGCGAAAAAGAAATGTGCAGATACTTTTCCGTCTGACTGAGGAGGAAGCCGAACACCTTAATGAGCTTGTGCGGAAATCGGGTCGCTCAAAAGAAGCCTTTTTAAGAGAAATGGTAAGGGGCTATCAGCTCTGCGAAAAGCCCGACCCAGAGTTCTATAAAATGATGCGTGAGCTGTCCGCCATTGGCAACCGTATCAATCAGCTTGCGGTTAAGGCAAACGCCCTCGGCTTTGTGGATACCCCGATGCTCCGTGAGGAAGCAAGGAAATGGCACGAGTTTCAGATTGACATTCGCAAAAGGTATCTGCTTCCACGCAGGTCATCGTAATGGCGGTCTGCGAGATATGGGATGTGCGTGGCAGGCTCGACCATCCAATCGACTATGCCGAAAATCCCGAAAAGACCGCCAACCCCAAATACACCGAAGACGACCTGCAGGCGATGGTCGATGTAATGGAGTACGCTACTAATAAGGATAAGACCGAGCAGCGTTTCTTTGTCACAGGTGTAAATTGTGACCCGACCACCGCCAGAGATGAAATGATGATTGCCAAAGCTGAGTGGAACGATGAAAGCGAGATTGTCTGCTATCACGGTTTCCAGAGCTTTAAGCACGGTGAGGTTACGCCAGAGCAGGCGCACGAGGTCGGTGTAAAACTTGCCCAAAAGATGTGGGGCGACAGATTTCAGGTTATCGTTGCCACTCACCTAAATACCGACTGTCTGCATAACCACTTTGTCGTAAACTCCGT